>Ga0315901_10001143_pt1 | contig 38268 bp, 53 predicted proteins | sample LakEriMetagenome_10_FD_203761 | JGI IMG/M metagenome (GOLD analysis project Ga0315901, IMG submission 203761) | Freshwater fungal communities from buoy surface, Lake Erie, Ohio, United States - Buoy 2 MA116 | ecosystem: Environmental > Aquatic > Freshwater > Lake | place: USA: Lake Erie, Ohio...
TACCCAAAATCGTGCTGCCATGCTTACTCCTCAGCAGGTGTGTCTACAACAGGCTCGCCTACATCGTCCGATACAGGCGGATTATCAACAAAGTCGCGCCACTTGTCGTACCGAGTCTGCTGCAACGCCTTAATCTCGGCGTCGGTCAGACCGTGGTCGTCTGCAAGATGCAGCGCATCGCGGAAGCCGTTTATTTCAAAGTCGATTTTGATCACGTCAGTTCCCTAGACATTGGTGACACGAAATGCTTCTTCCCAGCGCGACAAATCTGTATTCCAGATAAGTTGCAGCATGGAACGGTTGACCGCCAGCGTGAAGTTGACTCCACCCGCCAGCGAGATATTACCTACGAGATGCCTCACTGTAACGTCGCGAGAGCCGTTGTTTGTGCGGACGATAATCCTCTGGCCTTCTTGCTGATAGTGGGTCGTGATTGTATCCAAATCGTCAGTCGCTGCGCCCCCCTCGGTGTCGACAATCACGGTCTGCTCCGCGAGCGCATTTTCGAGGGCGATGACCCCACTCGCAATGGTGAAGTTATCCCAGTATGGATAGTTATCATACGTAAAGCTGTTGTTGTCGCTTGGAGTTGCGAAGTCAGCCATGCGGGACACTCCGAATGTTGCCCGGAGTCTAGGGTTTAAAGCACGGGATAACCGCACATTGTTGTACTGGCACGTGTCATTGAATACAACAACAGGTGCGCTATCCATAGCGGTGTCTAATACCGCAATATGGACATTGTTATCGTTTGATCCGTCGTCAAAGTAGACCGCACGTTTTGATGCGGCAACATTTTTTATGTTGACGTTTATAATTGAGTTCCCGATAGAATTAGCAGTAATACGGATTATGTCTGTATTACTTGTAACCGGGTGGTCTGTATAGAAATTAGTGACTGTGTTGTGTACCGATCCGTTGCCCATCCGCAGTGGATTGTCGCAGTTGATAGACCGAATATTGGTAGCTGTAATAAACGACGGGCCGGGTAAAAGTCCTGCGTTATCCCCAGCTAATCCAAATGCAGTCCGAGAGTCTTCCCCGATAATGTCAGTCGCAGTCCCCCAGCGGCAGTTGTTCTTAAACTGCACTGCAAGCCCCGGCCCATCATCGTCGCCACGATCAATGACGCCTTTTGCGTGTACCCGCAGATACGAGCAGTAATCCATGTTTGAGAACAGAAAACCATTACCACCAACGCCAAGACCATCACAGGAGCAATCAACGATGGTGTTGCTACCGTAAATCCCAAGCATGTCAGGGTCGTATATCAACGCTGCGGCGTTGTAAAAATCAGTGACGTGGATGTCCCGAAGTATTACGTTGCTACGCTGCTTGATCGCAAAACCATGATTTGCACTAGGATGCAAATACACACTGTGTTGCATATTTAGGGTAAACCCTTGGATGGTGTATCCGATTGTGCCGGGGCCAGCGTCGTTGAACATGGTTCCATTACCGTCAAGATGTTTAAACGTGACACGTTCCTTGCCGCCCCCGACAACAGAGTAGTACTTCGTGTTGCCGTCTAGTCGAAGGCTTTTACACAGATACACGCCGTCAGGGAACACCAATGTGCCGCCGTTGACTTTGACAAAATCTAGCCCTGCGTTGATGGCGTCGCTGTCATTGACGATGCCATTGCCTATAGCCCCGAAGTCTTTGACGCTGTACAAGGAGAAGTTGTCGGGGAAGATCGCCCCTGCTGCACTGGAAACGTAGTCCTCGATGGCAGCGACGTTGACGCGCATCTCGATGCGTGACCCCGCTGCGAACGACTGCGCCGTAGTGCCGTCTTGCCCACGGGCAATGGTCATCGTATCACTCACCCGCGCGGAAACTCTGACAACCTCTTGGGTACCACCAGTGCTGATCAGCGTGGCGTAAAAGTAGTCACCCACCGCGAGCGTAGGGAAAAGCGCTCCTGTACCCGAAGCAACCACTATCCCCACATCAGACGCGCTGATCGTGGTAGTTATTGTGCTTGCGGCATTGTTTTTTAGTTTGACTGTCATTGTCGTATCCTTACAACAGTAGGTAGTCGCCAGCGGCAATAATCACATTTTCGACAGTCAGGCGAAGTTCTGCGCGGCTGTTGGCTGGAAACGGAATCGCCAATGTCCCAATCTGCCCCCGCACAATCGTCATGGTGTCGTCCGTTCTCGCCGTGACTCTAACGATCTCATAGTTGCTGTTGACATCGACTAAGGTAAGATAGAAGTTGTCGCCAGCAGATAAGATCGGGAATTTCGCGCCGTCTCCTGTAGTTACTACCAGTGTCGTTGCAATGCTGCTTACCCCAGCGGGGATAAGCGAAGATGCGTTGTTTGTAAGTTGGGCTGCCATATCAAGCTCCGAAGGGTTGCATCCGCGCACGCATGGTGCCGCGCATATTACCAAGATTGGCTCGGGCACGTCGTTCAGCAACTTGGTATGTAAACTGTTTGGCATGGTACGCCGCGAGTTCCCGATCTGACCAATTTGTGTCCGGCAATACCAAAAGATGTTGGAGTGCGCCGTGCATGAGAACTTCTTCAAGCTCGTCCATGATGACTTCATCCATCCCTGTGGCTGACCGCTTGGGTTTAAGGGCGACGAACATGCGCATCCGGTACGCTACGGTCGCATCAGGCAGTGGCAAGATGATGTATTTATCTGGCGTGACTTGGCAGATTGACCGTGGCGTGCTTCCGTCCGCGACAATCGAGTCTGGCAACACGTAGGCACTGTTCGCGTTGAACTGCGTCTCGTTGAACTCAGGTGCGTTGAACGTCGAGATCGGCGGTGTCAGGCTCCAAACTACTGAGGGGTCTTGCCCACTGTAGAGATCGACCCACTTGGGGTACAACTCAAGCGCCTTATCCAAGGTCAGTTTTTCCAACGAGCGGTCGTTGACTATTGCATCGAACAGCGCGTGGACATCCGTGTTGGCTGGCTTCGAGTAGTTGTACTCGTGAACACCGGGCAACAAGTTGAACAGTGGTACCGCATATCGCCAATACAGCGTGCGTTCGCACGCACGAATCGCAGCGTCCCGGATGTACTGAACGATGGTAGACTGCGGGCACCCCGGCACACTAGGGTTAATCCGGGGTACAAGGGATGCAAAGGTACGATCAGCCATCAGATCACCTGTCTCGGGTCAAGCCCGCTTTCCTCTGTGTCAGTGACGGTGCGGGACTGTAGCCCCACTCCCAATGCCTGAACAAAGGCATCTTGGAACAACTTGGCGCGGTTCGAGTTGACATGCTCATTGTCAATGGACTCAGCCAAGAACACGGTGCCGTCCACAACGACCGGGAAGTAGGCATCCGTGGGGTACGTAATCTCTTGGTCAATCGTGTAATCTGGTGGCGTCTGCGCGTACTCCCCGACGAGGACAACACCCGACGCAGGTGGAGGAGATACAAAAAATCGGTTGGGATTGCGCACATGCCGCATGAAGTTCACTGGTGTGCCAGCCGCTTCGCTCACCCACGACGGAGACGTTTGATCAAGCACCCGACGGGTAACTTCAGTAACCGCGCTTCCACCTTGGACTTGGAAGATTTCGATCAATCGAGTAGAGTCCGCAGGGCAACTCTGTAAGACGGTACCCACAGACATAGGGAATGTCCCTATGACGGCGAACAAATCGGGGCGAAGCACCACCATGCGTTTGAGTGTCTGGTTGACAAAGCCAAGCATCACCGCATCGCTGTAGCGGTACGGCGCTTTGGTGTCTTGGATCAGACGACGCGCTTCAGTGATGACTTCGTTGGGTGTCATGCAGGCAATCCTCGTGAGGCTTCCTCAGCCAATTCTGGAGGAGTATACGCTGGAGCCTCTGGAATGTCAGCAGTTGACAAGTCGAGTGCAGCTTTCTTTTTGCGCCCAGTAACCTTTACCACTTCGGCGGCGTCCTCGATACGCTGCGCAGCGGCAGGCGGGATGAACCGCTCGGGGTACGCGACTTCTTCGGGCACAACCTCGCACTCAGGGTTTTTCGCCATGATGGGGTTGTAGTCATAAATAAAACCGTCGCGTTTAACTCGGATGTACATCTTGCTCATTTAAGTTTTCCTTTTGGTGGTTGACTATCGGTACTTTGCAGTTTTCTTTGCAATAGATTTTGGCTGGGCTACGAATTGTTTCCCCGCAGCTTTGCCCATGCGTTTTGCACGTGTTGTTGCAGCGTACTCAGCAGGGCTAAGACTTTTAATTGCAGCTTCAGGAAGGTATCGCTCACCTGTGTCAGAAGATTTTTTACCACTTTTGGTTCTCCATTTTTGATCGCCCCAGTCTTTAAGGCTTTTTTGTGGGGCTTTCATATCAGTCCCTGTACCCGCCACCAGCGGCCTTGTACTTCTTGGCAACAAGTTGCGCTTTGCGTGCGCTCCATTGGCCTGCGCCAGTGCCCTGCACCGCAGCAGCTTTGACCTGCGACACAATGCGTTTGCGCAACTCAGGCTTCGTGTAGTTGCCAGCGGCGTTGACCGTGGACTTGGGTTTGGTAGCCATGTCAGCAGTTCCACGCCCGCAGGCTTTTGTTGATCCGGCTATTGGGATCGTTGGCTGTCTTCTCGGAGGTGAGTTTCTTTTTCATACCCTCCATCCGAGCGCAGAACGAATCCTTGCGTGGGCCACCTTGCGGTTGCGGAGCCTTCAGTCCGGGTTTACCCGGATTGGCTTTGTTGTAGGACGCACGCCCCTTGGCGTTCAAACCGCCTTTGGGGTCTTTGCCTTCCTTGCGCTGCCATGCTGGTGTCTTTGCCATTACGCGATCCTTTCAGCGGAGACGATTGCGGACGGGATTGCCGGGATCGCGGGTGGGCCGGTGACCGCTGCCGTATGGTCGAGCGTCACAGCAGTGTTGCTCGGAAGCCAATACACTTGGACGTACTGCCCTGCGGTCACAGTCACGTAGAACACGATCTGGAAGAAAGCACTCCCGCCGTCAGCGGCTTTTGGTATCGACATCTTGGTAGCCGAACGAGTGATGTTCGTACCGTTTAGCGCAAACCAGATAGTCGCCGTGTGGTCAACTGTATCTGTATTGGTGAACTGGAGGTTGGGCGTCACAGCATATGTGCCCGCCGCAGCAAACGTCAAGCGCGTGAGGTTGGTGCCGTCTGTCACCATCGTGATACCTGCACCAGTGACCTCGGTCGTACCAAACTTCACGGCGGCTGGAACAGTTACGCTGCCCGTCTGGTCGGTGATGTCCGAGAACGCAGCGTAGGCTCGGTTCGTAATAGTATTGAACGGTACCTTGCCGCTGAGAATGTCAATGTTCGTGACGTTTACCTCACCCGTACCCTTGGGCGTGATGTTGATGTCGATGTTCGTGTCAGTGCCGTCAGCGGCCAACGTGTTGCCGTTGAGGTTCACCCCGGCTGCTGCTGCGCTGGTTGCAAACGTGCCCGACTCGATGGAGGTGACGCCGGTGAACGAACCCGAGAACGATACACCCGAAATCGCACCGCCCGTAATAGACACAGCACTTGCTGCTTGAGTCGCCATACTTGCAAGGCCAAGATTTGCACGTGCATCAACCGCAGTAGACGCGCCAGTGCCGCCGTCGGCAATAGCTAGATCGGTAATCCCGGAGATTGCGCCGCCCGTAATAGCAGCTTTGGCGATAGCAACAGAACCTGTGCCGTTGGGCGCGAGTGTCAGATCGCCGTTGGTATTCGTGGTGCTGATGGTGTTACCATCAAGTTTGATGTTGTCCACGGAAGCGGACTCTGTACCCACACTTAACGCCGTGGCGACACCTGTCCCGCTGTAGACCGTTTTCTCAGTCGCCGTTGGGCCGTCGTCTACATGCAGTAGTTGATCAAACGTGCTGGCAATAGTGGTACCAGTTAAGTTGGTTGGCATGGGAAATCCTTATGCTGGCGTGACAGAGGCAGAACCATCCGCAACATACCACGGGGAGGCAGCAGTAGCCCCGCTTGCCACCATGAGGCGGTTGTTGGTCGTGTCAAATACAACTTTACCAGCAACCTTGTTGGTTGTGTTGATAGTATTGGCGATAGCTGCGATTGACGCTGCGGTCACGGACTGCAATACAAGCCCGCTGGTCAACGTCTGTTGTGCAGTGAATGTTTGCGCCGTAGCGAGTACCGCAGACGTACCAGCCGTCAGCGTAACGTCCCCGTTGGGTAGCGTGATCGTCCGGTTGGCAGACAACGTGGTCGGGGTCAGGGTTACCGCATAACTCCCAGTGCCGCCCGCTCGACCAGCTAGGACTACTGCGTCCTGTGTCGCGGCGACTTCTGAACGGACAGCGTTTGCTATACGAAAAGTTTTTGCCCCAGTAAACGTCTGTGTCCCAGCAAGTTTAGCAGTCTCAGTGTCTAACTCTGCGATAGCCGTAGGGATTGTTGTTGCCGCAATGCTGCCCGAAGGGGTATACGGCAAATCGCCTACCAAGCCTGCTGCAAGTTGGGAGCGCAAGATGCGTTTAGTCACGTTCTCACTGGTGTCAAAGATGACGAGGTTGTCGTCATTGGCAGTGTTTGCACCAGTGATGACGGTGAGTGCCGGTATCCGTTTTGCGGTCATTCGTCTCTCCTATCAGACAGGGGGCACTAGGCCCCCTATCAGTTTACATCACGCCGGAGTAACTGCGTTGGAACCGTCGGCTCGAACCCAAGTCGAGTTAGCGTTGGCACCCGTTGCAACCATCAAGCGGCTGTTGGTCGTGTCGAACACGATAGTTCCAGCGGCTTTACCCGCCGTGTTGACAGAATCGCCGATAGCGCCGATCTGCGTAGCAGTTGCGGTGCGAAGCTGGATATACCCAGCCGTCGCGTCTACGTTACCAGTGAGAGTACCAGTTGCACCAGACAATGCGACGTTGTACAGCGTACCGCCGTTGATCGTTACATTGTCTTGCGTAATACCACGATAAACACCCATGATGTTCTCCTTTTAGAAGCAGGGGCCGAAGCCCCCACGAGGTTTAGGCGGCGTTGGTAGACGACACGTTCGCAACGATGGCAAACACATTCACCACGCCGTTCGTACCAACTGCGGTATTGAACAGGAGGTCAATGGTGTCAGCCGAGGCAAACACGGTCGGGTTCGCCAAGTTGGTAATGCCGTAAGCCAGTGCGTTGTTTGCCAAAGCGTTGGTGTACGCCGTGGTCGCGCCACCGTAACCAAGGCTGTAGGTACCAGTGGTATTGGTCGTTTCAGCTTCGATAACTTGGCATCCTGCGGACAGGACAACAGAGCCAGCGGGCAATGGAATCACTTCCAACACATCAGTAGCAGCCAATGCGGTAGCACCAGCAGCAGTACGTGCAGCAATGATTGCAGCCAGATCAACCTTCACCTCGAATTTCGAGATTTCGGTCACGTTAGCGGGGAAAGAGGCGGTGCCTTTATTGAACCCCAGAGAATCGGTATAAGTAGCCATTTCAATTTCCTTTCAGTGTTTAGGGAGGAAGGGGCCGAAGCCCCGTTCATCAGAACTGGATAACAGCCTGAGCCAAAGCTTCACCCTTGACAACCTTGTAACCGTAGACCTGAAGGCCACGGACGATGTTGCCGAAGGTAGACTCGGAGCGGATGGTTTCCATGTTTGTCATCTGCGATGCAAACGTGAAGCCCATCTTGTGACCAGCGATGATGCTGTACTTGCCCGAAGACACGTTCAGGTTGTGGCTGACGTAGATGGTGAAGCGATCCACCATACCCAGACGACCGTTACGTACGATGGACATGCTGTCGCCAGTCAGCGAAGCGTCCTTCAGTTCGGACTTCTTGATCAAACCAGCCATCTTGGCGGGGATAACCACGAAGCGGTCGCCTTCGGGGGCGTTGGCTTCATCCAGCACGGTGCCGAGGTCAACCAGCAGGTCAACAACAGAAGTGGTGCTCGATGCGCCGTCCTTGGTCACAGTCAGCGGAGAGCCGGATGTGCCAAGGTTGAACGAACCAGACTGCTCACCAGCGGTAGCGCCCTTGTTGAAGGCACCGATACCGGGCAAGATGTCAGTCAACACGCGCTGGTCGATCTTGATCTTCATACGCTCGGAAGCGTCTTTCGTCCAAGTGTCCATCAGGTTGATGTCCGACTGAACCTTGTCCACGTCGTCCTCAACGCAAGCGAAGTACTCGCCCTTGTCGATGACCAACTGGAGTTTGGGTTTGTCAGGGTTCTCTACGGTCAGGGTTTGGCCCTTCACGTAGTCGCGGATGGTGATTTCCGGTGTAGTGCGGATGTTCACGGTGTCGCCGTACTGGCGGATTTCACCTTCGTAGTCGGTGTTCGAGATTGCTGCGAGCACGGTGGCGTCGTAGAAGTTCTCGATCAGTTTGCCCGACCAAATTTCGGGGATGAAGTTGCCGCTGTAGTTCGGACGACCGGGGGAAACGGGATAAGACATGATGTAACTCCTCTAATCAGGCATTTGTGACAATGCGATTTTCTCGCTGGGCAGCAAAAATATCGCGTTCGATTCGGGAACGATCTTGCTCTCGGCCTTTGTACTTCCCAGAACGGACATCGTTGAAGAATTTCTGGATGTCAGCAGGGCTGTAGGTCTTACCTTGGTTGGTAGTCGCAGGGGTTCCGGTGCTGCGTGAGCGACCGGGGGAAACCTGCTTTTCCAACTCAGAGCTAGGAGAGTTCCCAGTGGATTGAGCAACGGCGGCTTGTCCAGTGGACTCTAGCCAAGTGCGGAAAAAACTGACGACACGCCGAGAGTCTAACGACCGCTGGGCATCATCGAGAAACGTCTGCCGAGTCACCCCAGTCATCGGATCAAACTCCAACAACCATGACTGGAAGTCGGCGTTGTCGTTGATCTGGCGGAAGTTCGGGACATTCGTAGACAGGTCTGCCCAGAACGCTTGCTCTGCGCTCATCTGCTGGCGTTGGGCCACGGCTTGCACCTGTGGCACCACATTTACCTGCATCTGACGCAGCGTTGCTTCGAGTGTTGCAATGCGCTGGGCGACAGCCCCGAGTTCCTCGCGGGTCACTTTGCGCATCATGTCAATCGACTCACCGTACTCCTGAACATCTTGGTCAGTGACCAGACGCTCGGCTGCTGGTGCAGCAGCTTGGGGGTTTACGGCAGTCATCGAAGCAAGCAACTGTTCCATTTGTTGGACTCGCTGCTGCATTTCCCGATTCTGCTGGTGCAGACGGGGAACTTCGGCGTTGTACATACCCTGAAGTGTTCGATACTTCTGGGTAACAGTTTCATCCGGCACATTGTCAGCACCCGTTTTCTGCTCATCTGCGGGTGCCGGAGCGGCATTATTCGTGGCAGCGTTCTCGTCGGCGTAATTCTGGTTGCCATTGTTCTCAACGGGCGTGACGGTGCCATCGGCGGCAGGAGTAGTTCCTGAGCCTGTGTTGTCGTCCGTGTTAAGTTGCTTGTACAACTCCTGAACTGCCTCGGTCTGTTTGCGAATTTGCTCTGGAAGGGCCATGTTGAACGCTCCTGTTGGTGTGCGTGATTAGACGGCGAGTTACATCATAACTTTGCCGCTATGGCAGGGGATTGTTGTGCGAACTCAATGAGTTCAACCATCATCTGGCAGCGCCCCTGAAACACTGCCGGATTGTCAACCGCATAAGGGAGACGCTTCAGTTCATGCGCGAGCACACCCTCCATCCACGCCAGAAGTTCTGGGTGTTGCCGGACAGCTTGCGCCAGTCCTTTGATGATGTGTGACTCAGGCTTGATCATGCTGCCATCCCACTTGCACGACTTTGTACCGTGTTGGCTTCCATCCCGCCTTTGGGAGAGCCGTCAGGGCCTTGTGGTGCGCCACCTTGGGGTTGCTGCGCCTGCTGCTGTGCAGCGGCCATCGCAGCCCGTGCGGTGATACGACCGGTATACCCTTCCTTCTCCCGAGACGGAACAACGTCCTCCACGGACATTTGCAACCCTTTTGCGATCTCCCGAAGGATACTGGCACGTCCCTCCTTGCCGATGATCTCAAGATCAATCGGGTTGGCGGTTGCATTGAGAAACTCGATACGGCGAATGTTGACAGTCTCCTTGACTGCGAGGTTAATCGCGCCTTTGGCAAGAACTTCAACGTCGCCCTTGATGGACTCATCCTCATCATAGCGCATGTTGTACACAAACTGGCGCAGCACGATGGGCTTCACAACATCTGTGTCGATGTGCATCACGACTTGGCGGATGCCTTTGCCCGCCGCGCCCATAAGCATGGACAGGCCAGACGAAGTGCGCCCCGCACCCTGCACATTCAGATCGCCGTACACGTAGGCTGGGATGCCCGAGTGATCGTCCGCCAAGCGGCTGAACTTCTCGTATACACCCATGAGTTCGTTTGCCCGTGAGTCAGGCTGCGTGAACCGGATGGCCGGGGCGCTCGAACCCACAGGATCATTGATGGTCTGCCAGATTTTCCAAGGCGTCAACTGGGTGATGTCCTCGTTGGGCGGCAGGCGCTCCACGTTGACCTCGACCTGCGGGCCGCTGGAAATGCCCATGTTGTTAACCAGCGCACGGGCAGCGGCGTTGCACACGCCCTGTAAGTCTTCGATGATCTCGGGGATCGCCTTGCCCCAGAACGCTCCGGGGCACTTGATGAACGAAGTCTTGGCGTAGGGCTTCTCGCCCAGCGGGTCATAGTTGAGCACCGCTTTGATGACGTAGTTGCCCACCATCCAGACGTTGGCGTCGTACTCGCGGGCGTCGTCGGGGACTTCCTCCTCGGTCAGCCCCCACTCGCGCAGCATCTTTCCGCTCACTTTGCCCCAGAACTCCAGAGCATCGAACTCGGTAGTTGGCTTCATGTACGAGTAGTACTTGCGCTCCTCCTCGTCCTTTTGGAGTTCCACGTCTTCATTGATCCACGACTGGCCGTTGCCAATCTCCAGCACCTTGCGGATGGCATCCTCGTCGTAACCCGGAACGCCAATGAGATCGGACAGTTGCATCCGGCTCAATGGGTGGTACTCGAACAGGTAGCCCTCGTTGATGTTGCTGATCCCCGGCTCGGGGTAGATGTAGAAGGGATCAACCCGCTCGTACTCTGGCCCAAGGCGTTCGATGGGTTCGACCACAGTCTGGCCCATCGCGTTGGTTTTCCAACCCAGCGCCCGCTGGCGACGCACAACCGGCCCTTTGATGAACGCCGCAGGGAACGTCACAAGATCGGTGATGAAGTCGTTGAACGAAGCCTCCCAGCCGCCTTGGGCGAACTGGTCTTGAATCTTGATCTTCATCCTGTCCGCGCGAAGCTGCGCTTGTTGCAAGATAGTGAAGCGGTAGTCTTGGCTGACCATCTCGCGGATTTCAGCCATTTCCTCTTGGTTCGGAGCTTTGCCAAACTCCTCGACCATCTTGATCACGCGCTCGGCGAAGATCGCCTGCACGTCCTTGGTCTGCGATGGGTTGAGGTCGGGGATAGGGGTGGCCTGCAAATCCCACGGTGGGGAGCCATTGTCGAGCAGGATGTCCCGCAGCCAAGACTCCGCAGCGCGGCACTTGACTTCGGTGATCATCATGTAAATCTCAGAGCCGCCCTGTCCTCGAATCTGTTGCAGCTTGTCTGCGTCGTACTGGCCGTTGCGCTGACGCAGCGCACGCAGCATGATGTACTCGATGGGCTTCTTCGCCATCTGGGCGACATCCCAACATTGCCTCAGATACCCGGCCAAGCCAAGAATGACGGGTTGATTCTGACGCTCTTGCAGAGCGCGGTCTGAAACTTCTTGCTCTTGCCGAGCAAGTTCAGAGTTCGATACGACCCGCAGGAATGTCAGTCCAGCCATATTATTTCTTCTTGCTCTGCGATGCCTTCATGCGAGCTTCCGCAGCCTTGCGCTGCGCCGGAGTCAGTGAAGTCATCATGTCCGGGTTTTGTGGAGGTTGCCCCATTTTGGCGGTGTATACCTCGTTGCCATTGTCGCTTTCCTCAACCAGTTTTACAACGATGCCGCCCTTCTCGTAAGACTTGATGGCCGCGCCACCCATCTTCGCGTTGGTGGACGTTATTGTGAACGGCTTTGCTTGGCTGCATTTCATGGTCACTCCTTACCTGCTACGCAGGGTTCTACCACGAAGTATACACGTGGTCAAATAAAAAGAAACCCCCGGTGCTTGCGCAACCGGGGGAAACCCTTGAAGAAGGGGAGAGGTGACAACTGCGAAGCAGTGCTGCAATCATATCACGTCCAGCCCAAAGCGGAAGTTCTTTTGATGTCGCGCCGCTGCTGGAGCGTGTGCCCCTCGCTGGCGTTACCAATGTGCAGCATGAGGTACTGGAGGGCTTCGGCCACGTGCGAGTGCTTGTTCTTGTCGATGTCGCCGTCGCCCTTGGGTTTGAACCGGTAGCCCCCCATCATGGCCGCTTTGAGTTTGGTGCAGCGCGGGTCAACCACGAACGCCGGGTCGCCGTCCACCTGCCGCATGAGGTACTCGTCCACAGCGTTGATGCGGGCCGACACGTTGTTGGTCTTGGCCGGGATGACTTTCATCCCCTCGGCTTTGATAATGTCCACCGCCGAGCGTTCGTCAGTCTGCGCCCGCTGCACACCTGCCGGGTCAACGACGATCAGCACTGGGGCACCGGGGAACCGTTCGTAAAGTAACGGCTTGAGCAGGGTGCGGATGAACCGTTGCACCCCCATGTCGAACGAGACACACTCGTCAAGTATCAGTGCGCGTCCTCGCGGGTCTTGCTGTCCAAGCACGGCTGCTGGGGTTAACCCTAAGTCCATGCCAATGACGATGGGCCGCACGCCGTTGATGATGGCACGCAGGCGCTCTTTGCCCATGTGGTAGTCAGGCCGGAAGTATTTGTACACCGGCATACCGGCTGATGACAGCCCATACTCACCGTCAATGTAGACACGGACGTACTCCTCGGAGCGGCCTTGGGTGTCGTAGTAGCCGTCCGGCAGGTTCTCCACGTTCTCGGCGTAGACGCTGCGGCCCGAAGGCTGCTTGAACACATCCCACCCGTTGTTGTTGGATGACACACCATCTTTGGGGTCAAGCCCCTCCATCTGGTAGTACCACCACGTGTCCATCGTGGGCGGGTTGGTGTCGCCCCACATCCCGTGCCACGTCGGCCCGCCGTCCTTTGCGCTCGGGAAACGTCCAATACGTTTGGACATGGCGTCCACGATGTCTGGGTGGATGTCTCGGCACTCGTTGAACCACGCGAATGTCAATTCCAGTGAGTTCAGGTTAGCCACGTCGTCGGCGTCGTCCAGCGCCCGGAACATAATCTCGCACTCCACGTCGCCCACCTTGAAGAAGTACGTTTTGGTGGTGCGCATGTACTGCCCGCACACACCCGGTGGGAACCAGTCGAGGAACGTCTTGATCGTCGTGTCCTGCAACTGACGGGCGGTTTCCCGCACGATGGCCGCTCGGGTTTTGCGTATGCCCTGCGCGTTGGGTATCTGCATGGACGCCCTGCGCACGATCTCGAAGCTGGAGGTAACGGACTTGCCCGAACCCACTGGCCCCATGAGGACGCGCATTTTGGCGTCCGAGGCCATGAACTTCTTGCCCGTGGGCGGCGGCGTGTAGTCGATGTCAAGCGCCATGTGTGGCCTCTGGGCTGACCAGCAAGATGACGAACTCGCGCCCGTGCTTCTTGCTGCGTGTGATCTTGGTCTGGAACGACTTGCTTTGTCGGCTGAGTTCGTTCTCCACGATGACAGCCTCGGTGGCTGTGCGCACCTTCACGGATCGAAAGCCGTTGAAGTTTTGGGTGAACAGGTCTTCAATTCTCGATGGCAGTTGCATCTTGTACGTCCACGGTGGTTGCTTCAATGGTACGGGCGTCGCGGGGGTCGCTGCCAAGGTTGATGGTGATCTTCACACCACCAGTGCCATTGTCTTGCGGGCCAGCGTCTCTTGGCTCCAGCCCAGCCCACTTCACGGTGGACTTGATCAGGTCGGCCTTGACTGCGGGGGACACGGCTGGGTCATGGATGAGGAGCCACGAGGTTGTCAGCAACTCCTCGGCTTGGGCGCGGGCCTTGAGCTTGAACGTGAGGCCCTTTTCTCGAACCTCGTTGCGGTAGCCCTCCACCTTCTTGAGAAACACCGGGTCGGCGTTGAAGGTGAGGATGTCGTTGGCCGAGATGTTGTGCCGTGTGATCACCTCCTGCAACGTCTCACCACTGCCCTCAAGGGTCAGGGCTACGTCGAAGGCCAGACGGTCGTTCCACTTGGTGTGGTTCAGGGGTAGGTTGTCCATGAGCGCACTATAGCACCTTGGGTTACGGGGATGTCAACTACGATATTCATACCCAAAGTGCTCAAGCGCCCGCATACGGTCGTAGTAGTAAAACATCTTCCCACAACCACGGCATTGGTGGATGTAGTTGGGGTGCAGCCCATACTTGTCCCGCAGCACATTCGCGGCTACAACATGATTGCCCTCGTCCTCGCTAGTGTCGAGTTTGAAAAATTTTGCGAGGGTGCGGCTTGACACCATGTCTTTGTCGGCGTGTGCGGCTGGCTTCTCGAAACAGTTTGCGGCGAATGTGAGGATTGACATCTTGATCTCCTAATGATGAAAAGGCCGAATGTGGCCTGCCGGGAAAACGCTGTCAATAGGGGGTGGCGACATCGGACTGCATCGGACAAATAAATTTTTTCTGACGCGAAACTTACTAATGGTAACTTTACACGTGCTTTTTTGGGGTCTTGGATTATGAGGTTGGGTACACATGGCGGGGGGCCTCGATTCGCCAGTCCATGTACCCACCCCCCCTGCCCGCCCACACACGCGCCTACACGCACGCGCCCGCGCATCATGTGCGCACATGCGCATTACGCGCATTATGCGCGAGGCAACTTGACACTTTTGGCGACATCGGCGAGTCTGAATTTGTCGCTGCAGTGATCGCACTGCAAAGATTCAAAGCTCTTTAACAATGCATAGCATTCTCCTTGCGTGATGACCTTCGTTAGAAGGTTGCATTTCGCCACCGGATGAGGGTCATCACTTAGGAGATAGCTATGTCTGCAAAGACTTTTGAGGGTTCGGTGTCCATCGTCAGGAACACTAAGAACGAGATCGCACTGAAGCGCGATCCCGAGGGAAGATTCAACGCTGGCAACGCGGCAGAGTGCTACAGCACGATGCAGCAGCTAGCGAAGAAGAACAAGTTTCCGATAAACAAGTATTCCTTGTTTATCGCTGACGGTGGCACCGAAGTAGTGCTGTTGGCAAACCGGTTCGGCAACCCCTACATTGCGCTTCTCCCGAAGCGTAGCGAAGGCGGTGCCAAGCGGAACGCAGTGACTAAGCTGGCGTAAGTAGTAACCCGGAGCGTGACAGGCTCCGGGTTCTTTTTTAACCACAGGAGAGTGACATGCAACCAATCGAGTTGAGAATGAGTAAGTGGACAGAAGGCGAGCGAGCCAAACGTGGCTCGCTGTTCCCGCAAACCTACTATACCGTTGACAAGGTATGGCCCGGAGTTGGTAACGTGAGCTTTGGGCAACGATCCTTCAACACGGCGAGAGACGCAATACAGTGGGCCAAAACCGAATGGCCGGAAGTTCCACTGATTCGCAACTACTGACCAACCCCGGTGCGTGACAGGCACCGGGTCTTTTTTCAAACTGGAGAGTGACATGCAAATGGTAACACTGGTAAAGCTGGGCACACCCGGCACCACGGGCACGGAAATCACCGTGCCCTTCAACGGGGACGAGTTCGAGTTTCTCGACCCGGCTTGGCGGGGTTTGGCACGCCAAGCGGCGTGCCTGCCGGACGGCAAGATACGCGACGGCGACATGGTAGCGATTGTCTACTACAAACCGTAATGTCTGACAACGCTGTGAAGCGTAAGTAGTAACCCGGAGCGTGACAGGCTCCGGGTCTTTTTTCAAACTGGAGAACCACATGAGTGACGACACAAAAGCAATCATCGGCGTGATCATCTTCGCACCCATCTTCTACTTCCTTCTGGTTGTAGTGATGTCCTTCTAACCACAGCCCGCTTCGGCGGGCTTTTTCTTTTTTCCAATCAGCAGGCGGGATAGAGAAGCAAGGGGACTCGCTTTCTTTCTGTGTGTTAACACACCATACGTCGGGGGTTTATAGCACCAGCCCTGCGATTATCGACGACTTTACATCGGGGGGACTAGGTTGCTTTACATTTCGCTGTAACAATACGTGTAAAGTGTCAAGTAAGAGCTAACCTGACACAATCTAACTTTACACAGCAACAATCTATTTTTTACTTAACGCCGAAATGGTACTTTACATCACATAACTTTACAAAACTAAGCGTGTCAAGTTACAAGAAAAGCCAATGAAATCAACCACTTACGAGAGTTTTGCCATGAGCCATGAGTGTAGTAACGATATAGATGATATAGAAAATACATGTTTTTAACGTATACTACATAAACCCTGAGTTGGACTTCACAATTTCACATTATGGCATAAGAATCCTCCAACTTTTTAGCGCCACATTATCTCCAAAAACGTAGATTGTTTATATCGTCGTTCGTAACCCGTTGATTTCATTGGACTTTTACAATCTACGAGCAATCTAACTTGACACTTATTCATAGATTGTTTACAGCACTTCGTAGATTGTTGACGCGCGCCATGTCCCTTTAAGCTACTTTACACAACACATGTTCTTGGAAAACAGCGGACGACTTGACATTTTCGGCGGCGGCGGCGAGTCTGGTTTTGGCAGCGATGCCGCTTTAACATTCTTTCAAACCAACCTTTAAGGAGCCATCATGGCAAAGATTTACCAAGGTAAAGTATCAGTGTTCAGCAACAGCAACAACCAGTTGGTTGTAAAGCCTGATGACAGTGGCAAGTTTGACCAAGCCAATGTCGCTGAACTTTACAGCACTATGTTGACACTTGGCAAGAAACACAAGATGGATGTTCGTGTTTTCAAACCAGAGACTGAGACAGCCAAGTGCGACACTCCACTTCTAATGGCAGATCGTTGGGGTAAACCCTACATCGCTCTGTTGCCAGAGCGCAAGGCTCCCGGTGCTGTCAAGGTCACTGTTCAAAAATTGGCTTAACAAGGAGACACAACATGAAGACTACAGTCCTCCCCTACATTGCCCCTCGCAAACAGCGCAAGGAATCTATCCGCTATGTGGTCAAGTGGATACAGGGTGACACCATGTATTTCCAGTGGTTCAAACGTGACGACACAGCCTGTGCTTTTCAACAGCGCATGGTTGATGCTGGTTACGAGACTCGTTTACTGATGCACCCTGCATCCAAGTGAAGATTGCGGTTTGCAGTGTGCCGTCTCACACTGCGTTTTTACTGGAGCTTCGGCTATGAAAGTTGCAATGACAGAACAGCGTTTCGTTACGCTGGAAGATGCTGGTTTCGAGGAGGACAACTCCTCAGAGCCAGTGCATGGACAGTACCTCAGCAGTGAGGGAAGCATATATGCTTACACTGACTGGTTCTACGACGGCGATGAGTCGGCGTTCAGTATCGTTTGATATGTCAACTTACTGCCCTGTGACAGAGGGCAGTGGGGTGCAATGTCGCACTGTTTCAACTATCGGAGCAAACGCTATGAAGATTGCCAACAGAGACGCTAGGGGGTATGTCAAAAAGCAGCATCCCTTCCAAGGGAACAACATCTTCGCTCAGTTCCACACTGTCAACAACGAGGACGGAACCAACGGGCCGGGGACATGGTATGCGGTTTACAGCTACGGGGATCACTGGCCGCTGTTTATCCATGCCGATGGCATCTGGTTCGAGAACGAGGACACGTTCAGCAGAACAACAACCAAGCACAGGACACAGACCCATCCCCACTGCCCCACTGTGCTGTTGTCAGGTTGGTGGATGAAACGTCTAGTCAAAGGGGGTTATGCCGCCATTGCCAAAGAACGCATCCTAGCACTACTTCCGTGACAGGGGGTGCAGCATGACCAAGGACGAACTGATTACCAAGCATCGTTACTTCAATGTAGAACACTCTGACTGGTGGGACTGTGCTTACAGCGACTTTACAGAGCAGATGACAGCCATTGGCATTGAAGTGGACAGGATTTACTTCAGTGGCTTTTGTTCACAGGGGGATGGTGCTTGCTTTGAGGGTAGGGTTGATGACTGGGACTTGTTCCTTGAGTCGTTAGGGTATACATCCCCAGCACTCAGCGTACTGGCCCAGAACTCCGGTTGGAAGTTCCACGTTACCCACAGTGGTCACTACTACCACGAGAACTGCACCAGCTTCAGCAGTACCAGCTACCTCGATCATCCAGACAACACAGATGCCACAGACGACAACGACTGGATTCGTTGGTGCAGTCCCTACAAGACCGACACCCAGAACGCTGCGTTTCTTGCTGTACTGCGTACATACGACATTGAAAGTTTACACAACGAGTTTGTAGAAGCATTCAAGTCTCACATGAGACAACTTTACAGGGACTTGGAGAAGGAGCATGACTACTTGACATCCGATGAGGTGGTGTGGGAATCACTGCAAGCCAATGATATGACCGATGAACTGGAGGAAACCAATGTCTGAAGACTGTCACCTGCCTATCTGTACCCACTGCTATGCAGTCAGGGTAGAACCACAACGTGCCAAGACTCTACGACCCACCTGCATGACGTGTGGAGAGAAGTTGGCACGTCAAGTTAAACACACTGTGGCCCCGCTCAACAAGAGCAACTACATGTTGTTCACTGATCCGGCCATGCTCAAGCAACTTAACCCAAAGAGGACAACATGAAAACAATGGAACTTGACCGCGACATGGCGCTTGCCGCCGCACGACTGATGGAGAGCGAAGGCGGTAGCTTCGCAGGGCACATAGCAAGGGCGTTCTACTGCGCCGACACCGCCAACAGAGAGCTGTTACTCACTGCGTTCGATGACTTGTTCTGCAAGTTCTATCGCCAGCACCTACTCAACAAGATGTATGAAAGTTTCCGCACCGACCAACTTAACCCCAAGAGGACAGCATGAGAGATTATCCAGACGCAGAAGATCAAAGCAATCGCTATTTTGCAGAAGCATTTCCTGATGCAGATGGCCCCGCCGAGTTGTATCGACAAGTGTACAAATACACCGATTGCGGCGCGTACCTGAGCATAACCATTGAATATTTAGAAGTGTCGGGCACTTGCTTTGACGACTACCATGAACAGATGGTTCGCAAAACCATTAGCGGCGATGACTTGGACGATTTGAGAACTTGGCAAGCAATGGACGAGCGAGGTCAGTTGGCCGTGTCTTTTACTGTTGGGAGCATCGTTGAGGGCGCTGATTACGACACTGATGAAATTGAAATTGAATCAAAGCAGTTGGAGGAAACACCCTCTGAATATCGAAAGCGATTTGATGAGGCACTGGAAGAGGTTGAGCAACAGGCCGAAGCAATTTGGCAAGACACGCATGGAGAGCAAGAATGAAAACATCTGAACTGACAGGACACGCCCTTGATTGGGCGGTGGCAAAGGCCGAAGGGTTGCTTGACCCCCGTGATTACTTCGGGAAGATGGTGCCTTCCGTAGTGCTCGACATGAAGTATTGGACAGACGGCACCCCTATCGTGCGGTTAAACCCATGCCCTGATGTGTACTACAAAGCCGAGTACGACCCATCAACCAAATGGCAACATGGCGGCCCGATCATTGAGGAGGAAGCCATCCAGCTAACGCCTGATGAGTACACGGGCACATGGACAGCCTACACCACACTGGAAGGCGAACCATACGAATACACCGGCCCCACTGCCTTGATCGCAGCCATGCGGTGCTACGTTGCCAGCAAGCTGGGTGACAACATTGACTTACCGGAGGAACTCAAATGAACGAACCTGAACGCATCCGGCCCGCTGGCCGCTCTGCCAATGACCCCTTGTGGCTATGTGTTGCACGGTGGGTATCCTATGTCATCTCGGCGACAGTCATCGGTGTACTGATGGCTGTGTTTCTGATCGAATGGATGGCTGGCTGTGGTGAAACTTACATCGACGCCAAGGGGGTACAGAATGTTAACGAGTGTGTATTCATCCGATAACCTGCGGCTTTACATGCTGCGGTACGGCAAACGTGGGGCACCAGTGCGTGACTCCACTGGCCGGATCATCTATTTCAACGACAAGGAGAGTGCAAAGCGACAGAGAAACGAACTCAACACGGGGGCAACCCCACCCATTTTTGTTGTATCCAATGGCCCTGACCATCAACCTAAATCCGAGAGGAAAATCAAATGCGAGCCACACTGCTGAAAGAAACCATCAAGTCCCTGTTCCCTATCACCCGTACCCTGTCCATTGAGGGTGCCCCCGGTGGTGGCAAGACAACCATCGTCCACGAGGCGGCACAGGAACTTGACATCCCCTGCATCGAACGTCACATGCCAACCATGCTTGTGGAGGACTTCGGTATTCTGTTCCCAGACAACACTGACAAGCTGAACTACCGCTTGCCTGACTGGTTCCCTGTCAAGGGCAAGTCCCCAGAGCAAGGCATCCTGCTGTTCGATGACCGCAACCAAGCTGGCCCTGATCTGCAAAAGGTTCTTGCCAACATCTGCCAAGCCCGGACACTGCATGGCACACCGATGCCTGATGGCTGGATGGTGGTGTCCACTGGTAACAGGCAAGCTGACCGTGCTGGTGCCAACCGAGTGCTGAGTCATCTGCGTAACCGTGAGACAGTGCTGGAGTTGGAGACACACCTTGACGACTGGACTTCATGGGCCATCAACCACGGTGTCAAGCCCGAGGTGATCAGCTTCATCCGCTTCCGTCCCGGTCTGTTGCATGACTTCGATCCACAGCGTGACCAGAACGCCACTCCCCGTGCTTGGGTTGACGGTGTGTCCGATGTGCTGGGTACAGTGCCATCCGAGGCTGAGTTCGAGTGCTTTAAAGGTGCAGTTGGTGAGGGTGCAGCAGCCGAGTTCGTTGGCTTCGTTCGTATCTTCCGCAAGTTGCCCAACCCTGATGCCATCCTACTCAACCCCCAGACTGCTGACGTTCCCAAAGACCCTGCCACTCTGTATGCCTTGTCTGGTGCCATTGCACAGCGGGCCACTGAGTCCAACTTCGAGAGGGTCTGCCAGTACAGCGAACGTATGCCCCCCGAGTTCAGTGTGCTGACAGTGAGCTATGCAGCACGGCGCAACCCTGACTTGGCTAACACCCAAGCCTTCACCAAGTGGTCTATCAACCACCAAGACGTATTGTTTTAATCAACCACAAAGGAGTGACGACTATGAATCTCAACGACCGAGCACTGTTGGTGCAACTGAACGTGTCCCAGTGGACAGCCCGCAAGTACGACAAGAAGGCAACCAAGGAGGTGATCACCAGCCACGGCACGACTGCGGCTGCTGGGCGCTTTAACAAGGCGCTGCTCCCCATGTCTGACTTGCTGGATAACATCCACAAGAAGACGACCCACATCCGTACCAAGTACTACGACAACACCCTGCCTTGGGGTATGGACGGCACCATGATGCTGCCCACTGCCAACTACCTGTCCTTCATGTCTGACTTCCGCAAGGAACGCAGCGAGTGGAACAGTCTGGTGCAGGACTTCATCGACAACTACGACAGCCTCAAACTTGACGCTCAACGGATTCTTGGTAGTCTCTACGACCACTCGGACTACCCGCCAGTGCTTGAGTTGCGGCACAAGTTCCACATGGATATGGCTGTGTTCCCAGTGCCGAGTTCGGACTTCCGGGTAAGCATCGGCAGTGAAGAACTGACACGCATCCAGCAAGATGTTGAGCGGCGTGTGAAGGATGCAGAGCAGGCCGCGTTGAAGGATGTGTGGCAGCGACTGTACGACAGGGTGAAGCACATGGCTGAGAAGCTGGCCGATCCCAAGGCGATCTTCCGGGACTCCATGCTGGAGAACACTCGGGAAATCTGTGCCCTGCTGCCGAGACTTAACTTCAGCGATGACCCTCACTTGGAAGCCATGCGCCAACAAGTTGAGGCAACCTTGCTCAAGCATCCTGAAGCTCTGCGTAACGACCCCGATCTCAGGCAGGACACTGCTGCTGAGGCTAAGAAAATCATGGATGCAATGGGTGCGTTCATGGGACAACTGTAAGGAGAGACTGATGACAACTGCAACACTGGATATGAAACGGCTGACTACCAAGTTGGCTAAGGCCAAGACATCCCTGATCTTGGAGCATCCCTTCGTGGGTACCATTGCGCTGGGTATGCCCTTCGAGTTTGACGAGAGCATCCCCACTGCGGCAACCAACGGCAAGCGGATCAAGTTCAACCCCGAGTTCGTGGACAAGCTGACCGATGAGGAAGTCAAGTTCCTCGTAGCCCACGAGTGCTTCCATCCCATGCTGGAACACAACTTCCGGCGTGGTGAGCGTACCCCACGGCGCTGGAACCAAGCTGCGGACTACGTGATCAACAAGCTGTTGACCGATGAAAGCATCGGCAAGATGCCCAAGATGGGACTGCACAACGATGCGATCTACAACGCTGGGCACGGCACCAGTGAGGGTATCTACAACATCCTGCCGGAAGACCACGAGCAAGACCCACTCGATGACTGCGAGGACGGTGACGGTAGCCCTGCCGACCAAGCGCAGCAGCAAGCTGAGTGGAAGGTGAAGGTAGCCCAAGCAGCGCAAGCAGCCAAGATGATGGGCAAGATGTCTGCCAACATGCAACGTCTTGTGGATGATGTGCTGCAACCCAAGGTGGACTGGCGTGAGGTGCTGCAAAAGTTCCTCGTCAAAGCCCGCACTGACCAGCGATCCTTTGCTCGGTTCAATCGCCGCTTCATTGCACAAGGACTGTACCTGCCCAGTGTCAGCGGTGAGCAGATGGGTGAGGTGTGCTTCGCTGTGGACTGCTCCGGCTCCATCGACCAGAGGACAGTCAACCAGTTCGCTGCCGAGATCAAGCGGGTCAAGGAAGACCTGATGCCTGAGCGTATCCACGTGATGTACTTCGACAGTGAGGTCAGCCACGTGGAGAGTTACGAACCCCACGATGATCTGGACATCAAGCCCCACGGCGGTGGCGGCACCGACTTCGCACCAGTCTTCGCCAAGATCACTGAACTTGCGATCAACCCCGTAGCCATCGTGTTCCTGACTGACCTGTGCTGCAACAGCTTCGGAGATCAGCCCGATGCACCAGTGCTGTGGGTCACGACAGACCCCGGCAAAGCACCCTTCGGTGAGATTGTGGAGATGGAATGATGAGTACAGAATCCGCTGAATACCACGCCAAGGTGATGGCACTTGTAACCCAGATCAACACTGCTATGGGTAGTGATACCCGAGAGTTCAGTGTGACTGTCAACGCTCTACTTACGCTGCTTGCACTGTCCGGCGCGAGGTCTGACTTGTCAACGGACGAGTTCATTGCAGCAGTGACATGGCAGTTGGGCGAGATCATGTCTCGCATGACAGTCATTGATTCCCCCATCCAGTAACCAAGGAGAACCACATGGCAACAGTACGTTTCAGCAAAGAACTTATCGACCGCATCGGTAAGAACGCCCGTGACAAGATGGCACCTGCCGTCACCAAAGCCGAGGAAACCAAGCCCGACAACTCATGGGGCCAGCGCATCTACGACACGTTGTTCCTTGAAGTCAAGCCAATCATCTCGCAAGTTCCTGCTGGATGGTTGAAGACGGTGGATCGGATGGACATCGAGAAAGTGGGTGGAGTCAGGTGCGACATGCGGTTTACCTTCAACCCGCCTGTGCCGTGGCCCAACACGTTTCCCGCCTCTGACATTGCCACGAAGGATCGTGGCTGGAGCGACGGCATCATCCTCAAAGACCAGCTTGTCTGGGATGAGTTCCGTGCGGAGGTAGTGGCATACAACCAGCGTGTTGCCGCAGCCCAACAACGACAGGCTGAGTTTGTGCAGATGGTCTACAAGGTATGCAATGCGTACAGCACATTGGCTCCGGCCCTGAAGGCATGGCCCGCCCTGTGGGAGTTGGTGCCCGATGATGTCAAGGACAAGCACCGCGAGATCAAAGAGCGTGACAAGAAGGAAGTGGTGCTTGATGTAGACCTTGGCAAGCTCACTGCCCTGAGTACCGCTGCCAAGTTCGGCCTTTGATATGCCCCGTATCGACGATGACAAACGTCGAGAGTGGCTCCGTGCCTTGCGCCGTTTCAAGTACGGTATCAAGGTGCGGGCCAAGCTCGGAGTACTACAGACTATCTGTGAACAAGTTGCAGCAGAACGTAAGGGTAAACAGGTATGGGATGCACCCTCATGGGAGCATGAACGATGGGTTACGCTGCTGTACACTTGTATCAAAGACAATCAGTTCCCGCCGGAGTTACTTGCTGGATTCGTGAAGACCGCTGAGGTTACGTTTCTCAGTCCACGCAAGCAACCCACGGTGGAAGGTGCAATGGACGCCGTGAACGTGGTATGCCGCGAACAAAGCAAGGCACTCCGACATAAGTTCGGGGTGTTTATATGAGATGTCCTGTATGCAACACATGGGTAATGGTTAAGGAAACCCGCAGCCGTCCCAACAACGCAACGTACCGCAGGTATGAGTGTGCTAACACGCATCGGTTTGTGACGATGGAACAAGTTGTGCGTGTAATCAAACTAAAGAAGGAGAAACACGATGACTGACAAACAACAGCAAGCCCTCGACCCGATAGTTGCTGAACTGGAACAAGAAAACAGACTGATGAGAGCACGAAATGAAAGACTCGAACGAGAGCTTAACTTCACCACCGCAGAGCGAGATGGATTCAAAGACGCACTGGAACGCATCCTTGCCGTATCCAAGCTGGCCCTTTGGGACGGTAAGCCCGAACGAGTTGAAGAAGTGGGGCCGTCGAAACGCCACCAAGAACGTAACGATTAACAACCAAGAGGAAGCACTACTATGAGCAAGACTACCAAGAAGCAGCAGATCATCAACTGGTTTCTCAAGCATCCACTGGCAACACCACGTGTCGTGTCTGAGAAGTTCAACGCAGCGATGCCCACTGTGTACATGCTGCGTAAGCAAGCGATGCACGAGTACCAAGAACGCAACGCTGCGGAGATGCTCGGCCCACAGATCGACGAACCACAAGTTGTTGTGGAGCAAGCCAAGGACAGGCAGGTAGGGGGCGACCACTACAAAGCGATGGGTGTGCAACCGTGGGATGTCGTGGACACATGGCCCCGTGACCAACGCATTGGCTACTACCGAGGCGGCGCACTGAAGTATCTGATGCGCATGGGTAGCAAGGATGAGTCCCCAATGGAGGTGGCAAAGGGTCAACACTACATGCAGAAACTCCTCGAAGTATTGCAGGAGCAAGACTGATGGCAATGGACATCGTAACCATCGACTTTGAAACCTACTACGACCAGCAGTTCAGCTTGTCGAAGATGACCACCGAGGCGTACATCCGTGATCCGAGGTTCGAGATCATCGGTGTGGGTGTCAAGGTCAACGACTACCCAACTGACTGGTACTCCGGCGACAACCCCGGCAAGTTCCTCCAGTCACTGGACTACAGCAAGCGGGCTATCCTGTGCCACAACACAGCGTTCGATGGGGCTATCCTCGCATGGCATTTCGGTATCAACCCGAAGCTGTGGCTGGACACTCTGAGCATGGCCCGACCACTGCACAACATCACGGTGGGTGGATCACTCGCCAAGCTGGTGTCCTACTACGGGCTGGGCAAGAAGGGCGACGAGGTAGTGGCTGCACTGGGCAAGCGCAAGGCTGACTTCACTGAGGCTGACCTCGCTCAGTACGGACAGTACTGCATTAACGATGTGGACTTGACGTATGCCCTGTGGAACAAGCTCAAGGTCGGCTTCCCATCCAGCGAGTTGTTGGTGATTGACCAGACGCTGCGGATGTACACCGACCCTGTGATTGAACTCGACGTGCCGCTGCTGGAGAAGCACCTTGAAGAAGTGCGCACCCGCAAGCGCACTCTGATCTCTGACCTCGGCCTCACGGGGGTGAGCGAGGAGGCGCTAACTAAGATGCTGATGAGCAACGACATCTTTGCCAAGTACCTCAAGAACCTCGGCATCGAGCCACCCACCAAGACCAGTCTCAAGACAGGCAAGGAATCGTGGGCATTTGCCAAGACCGACAAGGGCATGACTGACTTGCTGGAACATCCTGATGAACGTGTGCAGGGTGTAGTGGCCGCCCGCCTTGGGGTTAAATCCACACTGGAGGAGACACGCACTGCGGCACTGATCGGGGTGCAGTCACGTGGCCGACTGCCCATCATGCTGAACTACTACGGTGCCCACACTGGGCGCTTCAGTGGCGGCGACAAGCTCAACTTACAGAACCTACCAAGTCGTGGCAACACGGCCATTCGCAGGGCGCTGAAGGCACCACCGGGGCAGATGCTCATCTCATGTGACTCGTCGCAGATCGAAGCACGTACTGTGGCATGGGTGGCAGGACAAGATGATCTGGTGCAAGCGTTCCGTGACAAGCGGGATGTGTACTCCGAGTTCGCCTCTGAAGTCTACGGTCGCAAGATCACCAAGGCCGACAAGGTGGAGCGGTTCGTCGGCAAGACGTGTGTGCTTGGGCTGGGCTACGGCATGGGCGCTGAGAAGTTCCGGCGCACTCTGGAGATCGGCCAAGGTGGCATCAACGTGGTGATCGACATCAACGAGGCAGAGCGGATCGTTCGGCTGTACCGCCAGAAGAACTGGAAGATCGTGCAGTTCTGGCAGAAGTGCGGCAACGCACTCAAGGACATGTTGTACGGTGGCGCAAACGAGTTGCACCCGCAAGTTCGCTACGACAAGCAGGGCATCCGCTTGCCCAACGGGTTCTATGTCCGCTACCCCGCACTGCGCGAGACGGCCAACGGGTTCATGTATATCTCTGATGCCCGTACCTACCAGAAGGCGCTCAAGGATCGTGTGCTGACTGGCTCACCCCCTGACGACATTGCATGGACACGCATCTACGGTGGCAAGGTGACAGAGAACATCGTGCAAGCTCTTGCTGCATTGGTGATCCGCGAACAGATGGCTGCTGCCGGGATGCACTTCAAGGTGGCGTTCCAAGTCCACGACGAGATCATCATCGCTGTACCCGAAGACAACGCGCTGGCCGATCAGGTCAAGCTCGAAGCTCTTATGTCCAACGCCCCCAAGTGGGCACCCGACTTACCTGTGGCCTGTGAATCCGGCATGGCTGCAAACTATGGAGATACCTGAGATGAACATCGCTGAGATCAAGCGCGAACCGCGCAACAAAGACACCCTCGACTTGCTGAAACACATCGTGCAACAAGTTGAGGCGAGTGATGACGCCACTGAGGTGCTCGCTTTCGTGAAGGTCGGCAAGGACTACCACCGATTCTCGACTGGGATCGCTGACATGATGAAGCTGATCGCTGTACTGGAGGTGGCAAAGCACGATTGCATCTCCCGCATGACCAACGATTGATGTACACTGTGATTTCCAACGACAAACATTCCCGCAGGCAACCCCTGCGGGGCACACTGCTATGCAACTGAGTCACTCATACTCGGCTATCACGCTGTTTGAAAACTGCCCGCTGCGGTACTACCGCCAGCGGATTAAGAAGGACGTGGTGGACGAGGGAGGTGAAGCGTCCAAGTACGGGGAACGTATTCATGCGTTCCTTGAAAACCGACTGAAAGGGTCGGGATTGGATGCAGAGGTGGCGCAGTACGAACCCCTGTGCCAGTCTATTGAGAAGCTGGCTGCACGTGGGGAACTGCACGTAGAGAAGGAACTCGTACTTACTGAGAACCTTACATCAACAGGTTGGTGGGACGCTGACGCATGGCTGCGCAGCAAACTTGACGTACTCGTCATAGTCGGCAGCGATGCTGTGGTCATGGACTGGAAGACAGGCAAGCGCAAGATCGACCAGTTCCAGATGCAGATGTTTGCAGCGCAGGTGTTCAAGCACTACCCTGAAGTCCAGCGGGTGAAGACATCACTCGTGTGGCTCAAGACGATGGAAATGGACACCGAGCAGTACACCCGGCTGGATATGAACTCGATCTGGGCTGAGATTATGAAGCGCATCCAGCGGATTCACTCTGCCTACGAACACGCCAACTGGCCTGCCCGCCCCTCTGGGCTGTGCCGTTACTGCCCATGCCGTCACGACTGTGACTATGCTAGGGTTTAACCTTACAAAATAAAACTTGACAACTGTGTAAAGGAGACTAAGATGAGCGCACTGACACCGGAAGGTAAAGTAAAGCGGATGGTGACGGGGGTTCTGAAGAAATACAACCTGTGGTATTTCTTTCCCGGCAATAACGGGTTTGGTAAAAGCGGCATACCCGACATCATTGCCATCGTTGCTGGTGGCTTTGTGGGTATCGAGGTCAAGGCTGACAAGACCAAGAAACCAACGGAGTTGCAGAAGATTTGCGGCAAAGAAATACAAGCTGCTGGGGGACTTTGGTTCCTTGTGTACGACGAGGATTCCTGTGGTGAGTTGGAACAATACATACAAGACAAGGTGATGTGACATGCTCGTAGTCGAGAAAGCCAGAGCACTGGCTCTCAAGCTGAACAACCCGAACAGGGTGCTGGACTCCATTCCTACGGCCAAGCCGCTGGATGTGCGCGGCACCCAGATCGTGGTCACACCGCACCGTCTGGATGAGGTCAAGGTTCTGCGCAACCTCGGCATCAAAGCACCCAGCCCCATCCTGCATTACTACGACTGGCCGGGACAATACAACCCGTTTGAACACCAGCGCGAGACTGCTGCGTTCCTGACGTTGTACCACCGCTGTCTGGTACTCAACGAGATCGGCACTGGCAAAACCCAGTCCAGCTTGTGGGCAGCGGACTACCTTATCAAGACCAAGAAGGTCAAGAAGGTGCTGATCCTGTCACCGCTCAGTACGTTGGAGCGTGTGTGGGGCGACGGTATATTCACCGGCCTTGTGCATCGCAGGTTCGTGGTGCTGCACGGCACCGCTGAGAAACGGCTCAAGCTGCTGCGCACCGAGGCTGACTTCTACATCATCAACCACGATGGCTTCGCCATCATCAAGGAGGATTGCCACGGCATGTTCGATCTGGTGATCGTGGACGAGGCGGCAGTACTGCGCAACCCATCGACACAGCGATTCAAAATCTTCCGCCGCTGGATCGACAACAACCCACAAGCACGTTTATGGTTGATGACTGGGACACCGACACCGAACGACCCGACTGATGCGTGGGCACTTGCCAAGCTGATCGGTTCACCCTACTGCACCAAGACGTTCACGGCTTTCCGTGAGCAGGTGATGATGAAGATCGGGCAGTGGAAGTTCGTGCCCCGGCCTGAGTCTGCTGACATTGTGAAGCACATCCTACAACCTGCTGTCAGGTTCACACGCGACGAGTGCTTTGACTTGCCGGACACCATCGTCCAGACCCGGCAGGTGGAACTGACTGCCGAGCAAAAGAAGCACTACACCCAGATGCTGCGCCACTTCGTTACCGAGATGGCAGCAGAGAAGGCAACCAGTGGAACCATCACGGCAGTGAACGAGGCAGTGAAGATTCAGAAACTTGTGCAGATCGCTTGCGGCGTGGCGTATGGCGATGACGGTCAGAACATTGAGATCGACTGCACCCCACGAATTAACTTAGTCAAGGAGGTGATTGAAGAAGCAGGTGAGAAAGTAATTCTGTTTGTGCCGCTCACGGGAACGCTCCACATGTTGGAGAAAGAACTGAGCAAGCACTGGACGGTGGCGGTTGTCAACGGTGAAGTTTCCTCCGGGAAGCGCAACAAGATTTTTGACGACTTCCAAAAGCAAAGCGACCCTCGGGTATTGATCGCCCACCCCGGCACGATGGCGCATGGTCTGACTCTGACCTCTGCATCGACCATCATCTGGTACGGCCCGATCAACAGCAACGAGGTGTACGTACAGGCGAACGGTCGCATCGAACGTATTGGCAAACGCAACGTCTCCAACGTGATCCACATTGCGAGTACTGACCTTGAGCACAAGATGTACGAGCGACTGAAGAACAAGCAGAAGCTACAAGGCTTGCTGCTGGACATGATCCAACAACAAACACAAAGGTGATGACTGTGACAACCCCAAACATAGGTGATGTGATCCGCACCTACATGAAACTACGTGATCAGAAGACTGCTGTTGAGGCGAAGGTCAAGGATGAAGTGACCACACTCAAGAACAAGTTGGACAAACTGGAGGCATACCTCAAGACGCAGATGGATGCGCAGGGGCTAACCAGTTTCAAGTCTGACTACGGCACAGCGTTCCTAACCACCACGGACTACGCAAACGTGGCCGACTGGGACAAGCTGCTGACATTCGTTCGAGAGAACGAGGCATACGACATGCTGACAAAGAGCGTCAGCAAGACCGCAGTGCGCGGCTACATCGACGAGACAAAAACAATTCCCCCCGGCGTTACATACGGCACCAAGCTGGACGTGAATATTCGTAGACCCGGTGCCAAAGCAGAGGACTGATATGGGAATTAAACAATGGTTCGGTAAATCGCTGCTGTCTTTGATTCAAGGGTCGAACCAGCCAGCAGAAGAACTGCGCGTCAACAGATTGCACGATATGTTCTCAAACAGTATGCCTGCGATGGTGGCGTTCAAGATCGACAACGGATATGTTGTGCGTTGCATGAATCCTGATGCTGCCTACACTGGTGAGCGTACCCCCGGCTTTGTCTACTGCGCTGACCACCAAGCTATCGCTGACCACCTCGTGGCACACGCCATGAAGAATCGTCTCGGTGTGCAGCAAGAACTGTTCGTTACGTCGCCCCGGAAGAATGTCGTCATAACAAAAACCGCTGGTCTTGTCGGTGCCCAACAAGCCAAATCTTATTAACCCAAGGAGTCTCAAAGTGAGCAACATCGTACCCGTGAATATCCAAGTCCCCGCCCATCTCGCAAGTCGTGTGGGTGTTCCCTCTGTCCTCGGCGCTGCCTTGACTGGTGGCCTGTCCTCTGGTCAGTCGTTCCCCAAAATCTCCATCAAGGCCAGCCGCTTCCGCATCAAGGAAGGCGATACTGAAACCGTGCTGGATACCACCAATCTGGATGTGGTTGTTGTCGGTGCCAACCCCCGCCTGTCCAAGACTTGGTATGCCAAGCAGTGGAGCAAGGACGCTGAACCCACAGCACCTGACTGCTACTCGCTCGATGGTGTCTCGCCTGACCCAGAAGCGGAAGACCCACAGAATGACCTGTGCGCAAGCTGCCCCCAAAACGCATGGGGTTCCAAAGTGACTGACGGTGGGCAACAAATCAAAGCCTGCTCGGACAACAAGCGTCTGGCAGTGGTTGCTGCGGACGATGCCAGCGGCCCGGTCTACCTGCTGTCGGTTACACCTGCTGCGCTCAAGGGTTTAAACCAGTACCAGAAGGAACTGTCTGTCCGTGGCATCCCACCTGAGATCGTCAAGACTCGTGTATCCTTCGACACTGATGCGTCGTTCCCGAAACTGAAGTTCACCTTTGGCGGGTTCCTTGATGCAGACGTACAAGAAGTTGTTGATGGTTTGTTCGGTTCCGAGCAAGTCAAAGAAATCACAGGGGAAACCCTTAGAACGCCAGTGGCTGTGCCCCAGATTGCACGAGTCGCTGCACCCGTTGCGCCGAAACCCGCTGTCAAAGCAGCAGCACCCGTTGAGGAACCTGCACCTGCCCCTGCACCGACACAGGCTGCTGCTCCCAAGCGTGGTTTTGGCGCATCTAAACCGGCTGCTGCACCCGCCGCTGCCCCTGCGGCCAAGCCTGCTGCCAAAGCTGCCCCTGCTGCGGACGTTGCATCCTCGCTGGCTGACGAGATCGCCGCTCTCGTTGGGGAGGTGAGCGCAGATGACGCCTAAGCCGCCACTCGACTTTGCAAAGGTTGAGGCGCTGCGCAAGCACATGCTCCTAACAACTCAGGATATGTCCGAGTTGCTAGGAGTCTCTCGGATGACTTATTATGGCTGGGTGAAGGGCAAACCACTTCGCAAATCCAATGATGAGTCAGTCCGAACAATGCTGCGCAAGCTGTTGGATGTGATGACGCAACACAACTGGCCCACCCCGGAAGTGATTGCATCGGATCAGAAGCAGCGCAAAGAGCGTCTCGTTGTCGTTCTGAACTCAGATCAATAAGGTGGCAGGGAGGGGCAACCCTCCCTGTATAAGCAGGGGCACTATGAACACGTTGAATTTTCTTCAGCGGGTTCTACCATCGGCAGGTTTTTATGTCACCACAGTCATCAACCCAGATGGCAGGCGGCAGGGATTCTTCGCCACGGTAGAGGAACTCGCAAAGGCTGTGACTGGGCTTGACCAGCGCGGCAACAACACTTACTTCGCCATCTCGGCGTTTACCGAGAAGGGGAACAGAAAACAAGAGAACGTCCGAGCGACCAAGGTGATCGCACTGGATGTCGATTGCGGAGACAACAAGCCTTACCCCACGTGGAAGGAAGGGCTGGCTGCAACAGGACAGTTCATCCAGCAGATGGGGCTACCCAAACCGCTGATCATCCACTCGGGTAACGGGCTGCACGTTTACTGGGTGCTGACCGAGGAGCTTGAGCCTACACGGTGGAAGCCACTGGCCGAGGCCATGAAGGCAGCAGCAAAGGACAAGAGCTTTGAGATTGACCCGGCTGTACCCGCCGACTCGGCACGGGTGCTGCGCCCCGTAGGAACCACCAACCCCAAGAGCGGCACTCAGGTGCGGATGCTCATCGACGCACAACCCGTAGCAGTCGAGCAGTTGGCTGCTTGCCTGTCTTCGTACATGGTGGCTCAACCGGTGAGCCAGTCACGTTCAACATCCAGCAGTCCGTTGTCACAAGCGTTGCAGGTGCAGCAGGACTTTCCTCCGGCCAACGCAGCCGTGATCGCCACCAAATGCCAGCAGATCGGCTGGGCCACCAAGAACCAAGGTGATGTAGAAGAACCGTTCTGGTACGCCATGATCGGTGTGGCTGCGCACTGCATAGACCCAGAGGCCACGGCCATATCGTGGTCAGACCAACACCCCGGATACAACGCCAATGAGACGCTGCGCAAGCTGTCTCATTGGAAGATGGCAACGACAGGCCCATCAACCTGCAAGAAGTTTGACGAACTGCGCCCTGCTGGATGCAAGGGTTGCAAGTTCAAAGACAAGGTGGGTACACCTGCTCGACTCGGTATCCAGTACCTTGAAGTCGCACCGCCCACGTCCGCACCCGACTCAGCGGCCAGTGACATCCCCATGCCACGTCCGTTCAAGCGCACTGCTGACGGTATCAAGATGACCGTGGACGAGACAGACATCGACGTGTGCAAGTTCGACATCTACCCGGTGGGCTACGGCAAGGACGAGTCACTCGGGTACGAGACAGTCCGCTTCCACTGGAACCGTCCGCACCGTGGCTGGCAGGAACTGTCAATGCGACAGGCACTGCTGACTGAGGGACACCGCGACTTTGCCACCGTCATGGCTGACCAAGGCATCGTGCTTAACAACCGCAACCAAACAGGGTACTTTCAAATCATGCTGCGCTCTTACATGGATGAACTGCGGCAGAAACGTGCGATGACAAACCTGTACGCCACGATGGGTTGGAAGGAGAACTTCTCTCAGTTTGTTATCGGGGACACGATTTTGCGCCGCAACACGGACGGCTCTGTCAGTGAGGAGTCGATCAGTCTGTCGTCAGGATCAGCCCGACTGGGCCAAGAACTTTGGAACACCAACGGGTCGCTCGATGCGTGGGTAAACTTCACCTCGCTGCTTCCCAAGGCTGACCTCCGAGCGCACATGTTTGCACTGGCTGTGGGTTTCTCTGGCCCACTGTATGCGTTCACTGGCCTCAAGGGTTTGACCGTCTCGCTCTACGGCCCGACAGGTGGCGGCAAGTCACTGGCCCAGATGTGGATTCAGTCCATCTATGGCAACCCCGACAAGTTGCACTTTGCTGCCAAGTTCACCCAGAACTCGCTGTTCGGTCGCATGGGTCTGTACTCCCACATGCCCATGACCATCGACGAAGTGACCATGATGGACAACCGAGAGGTAGGCGACTTTGCATACTGGGTCAGCCAAGGCCGGGACAAGGCGCGGATGAACCGCAACGCTGAGGAGCGCGACTCCAAGACGTGGGCAATGCCAGTCGTCGTATCCACCAACAAGTCCATGAACTCCAAACTGATCGCCAGTGGTCTGGACACCGATGCGCAGTTGGCCCGTATCCTCGAAGTCAGCGTACCACCTAGCAACCTATTCACCAAAGACAGCACAGCAGGGCGGAAGATTTACGAGTTCATCAACGCCAACTACGGCCATGTCGGTCGTGAGTTTATCAAGCGGCTGCTGGAGTTGGGCGAGACAGGTATCCGCGCTGCCATCGCACAGGCCACTGCTGACTTCCGGGCTAAGTACAAGGCCAACTTCTCTGGTGAGGAACGCTTCTGGGAACAGGCCATCATCCTCGCTGATCTGTCCGCACGACTGGCGAAGGAGTGGGGATTGATTGCCTTTGACCACAAGGACGGTATCGAGTGGGTACTGGCACAGGTGGGCGCAATCCGTCGTGCTGTCTCCGAGTTCAAGGTCGATGCGTTTGACCTACTGACTGAATACCTCAACGAGAACTCTGATGCCACACTGACAGTTACCCAGACGGGAACCAACAAGCCGATGGTGGACTTCAGTCGCGTACCCCGTGGGGAACTGCGGGTGCGCTTTGAGATGTACCGCAGAACAAGTGGCGACGTACTCTCACATGGCACTGTGATGCTCGACCGCACTCACTTCAGACGCTGGCTGGCACAGCGCGGCGCAGACTACAAGACGTTTATGGGTGAGTTGCAGGACGAGAGCGTGATCGCCACGCCGAAGTCCAACAAGGCATACCTTGGCAAAGACTCACCGATCAAGCTGGGCCAGTCCTACGTGATCGGTGTGAACCTCGTACACCCACGACTGCAAGGTATCCTGAGTGACGCAGACCACGCTATCGAAGACATGGCCTACGGTCAACTCAAGGCCGTCACTCCGTGACGCCGTACAGTTCGAGGATGCGCTGAGTCTCGGGCCGCATCGCTTTCGGTGCGGCCCTCAAGTACCGTTCAGTTGCCGTGCGTTGTGCTTCCCGCAGCGCACGGTTGGCGCTACCCTCGAAGCTGCGAATCTCTAGGCCAGTGCCCTTGGCCGCTTCATTCCAGTCCTTGACCATCTGCACCACTTCACGGGCACGGTCGTCGTCCTTGGCAATCTTGGCCGAAACATACAAGCCACGATACGTTGCAGCAACATCCTTCTGATAGTCGCCGATCCGCTTGGACATCCGCACCACGTCATTCTCTGCCACGGCTGAGGCTGGGTAGAAGCCCAGTGCGCGGGAGAGCATGGTGCCCAGATGCAAGTCCTCGCTGACCACGTAGCCCTTCTGACTGACGATGGCACCTGCGTTGTTGTAGGCCATCATGTCTCCGACTGCGCGGAGCATGGCGATGGGTGACTCACGTGCGATCTTGTTGAGCGAAGTCTTGTCGTCCAGAAGCCCAACAGTCTCTAGCCCATAGCGGCCCATGTCAGCGCCCATCGCCAGCGCACCTTGCAGAAAGGAAGCCACTGGGCCTGCGATCTCGATCAGTTCCCGACCCACGTTTGCCCCGGCCAACCCGATGGCAGTGCCGGGGAGGATGTTGGACAGCGATACCCGGTCGGCCACGTTGGCAGTCGTGAAAGTGTTGAGGACACCGCGCATGAGCACCGGGGTCATGCCGGGAGCGATGGCGTCCAGTGCCTCAGCCAGCGTCTGCTCTGCGCTGCCGCGCCAGACCTTGTTCGGGCCGAGGCCCAGTGTCTGCGCGATGGTGTCGAGCAAGTCCATCAAGTTTTCGGCGAAGGGCAGACCCTTCAGGCCAGAGAACGCGGCAAGGATGCCCAGCGCCAGCAGTTGCTCCTTGCGCGGCAACGCATCCAACATCTGAACGCTGTTGACTGGGAACATCTTGAAGATGAACAGGAACTGCTGGACGCCACCCCGGAACATGGCAGGCCGGTTGAACATGGCGTACTCACCGAGCGTGTTGTCGATCATGTCCACAGCAAACTTGTCCGATATCTCAAAAGCTGTTGCTGCATCTTTGCCTTCGACCAGAGCACGTGCGTAAGCCATGCGGAACGCAGCCAAACCTGTTGCACGGCGGCTGTGCTGCTCAGTGTAGTTGAACAGCGACATCCATATCTCAGCCCCCGCCTTCCTGAACCCCGAGCGGAACTTACCACGAGCGGAACCTATCAATGAGTTGGTCAATGCGGCTTGCATGACACCCCCGCTAACTTCCTTTTGCATAAAGCGGGCCTCAGCCTCGGAGAACCCGGATGCCTTGAGCTTGGCAGGATCAGCCAGCAGATCGTCCCAAAACTTCACCTTACTCTGCGCGAAGCCCTTGGTTGCAGCCATAGCCCGAGTAATTTCTATCGACGACATACTGAGGCCAAAGCCGCCACCGAAGTTGTTCTTCTGGTTATACGCCATGAGTGCGGGGAACACGTTGGTCGCCAGCGCAACGTAGTTCAGAACAGCCGTGGCAAACGAAGCACCCATAAACGCGAAGGTCGTCCATGTGCGGAGGGTAGATACTGTCTCCCCCGATCCGAAGTCGGTGTAGTCCACATTGGTCTGGGCTTCCATGAAGTTCACGAGGCGGCGACCACGGTCGATGTACTTGTTGCCCTGCTCCTCTGACTTGTTCGTCACAAACGTGAAGTGGTAGTCGTCGAACTCCCGTTTGGCAGCGAAGCGCAGTTCATCGGATATGGTGGGGTCTTTCTGCGCAGCTTCCCACGCAGCTTTGCGGCGGTCGTACTCTACTTTGTCGCCGCGCCACAAGCGCCTAGACTCGCCGTCAGACTCATCGAACAGACGGTCAAGGCGGTGGCGGTTCTGCTTGCGGGCCACGACGGAAGCGTTGGACTCAAGATGTTCCGACACGTACTTGATCGTGTTCGGGTCTTCGCCGGGAGTACCCTTGCGTTGCAGACGCGAACGAGCGCGAGCGTTCTGCGTGGTCAATCCTACGAGTAGACGCTCACGTTCCGTAGGTGTGATGCTAATGGAGAAGCGAGTGATCGCGGCAAGAATTTCGTTGAGGTTGGCCTCAGCCGTGGTGGATACCGTCTGCCGTGCAGTCTCGGGCTGTGCAACAAGTTTGACCTTCTTGATCACGTACTCAGTACCGTCGAGCACCTCCATCTCGAAGCCATCCTCGTTGCGGTCGAAGACAGCTTGCACACTGGCAGCGATGTTGATCGCGTCAGCTTTGGTCGGTGTCTGTGCGAAGAACAACCGTTCGCGGTATTCGTCCGACACTTTGTAGATACGGCCAGTCTTAGGATCAACGGCTTGGACGCGCACCTGCCACGAGCCTGAGCGTCCGAATGGCACGTAGCCACCAGCGATAGATCGTTTGGCAAATTGTTCAGCGCCGTTCCGGCTTTCTTCAGCCGCGACGATATTGGCGATGGCTTGCTGCACCGAAAACATGGTGTCCTTGTCACCGTACTTAATCTTGGAATCTGCCTTCAGTCCCTCGATACCCTTGAACACATCGTCTGCTTCGGCCTTGTCGAAGAACTCTTGCACATCCGCATTGCGGTCAGTGTCGCGGCCCAACAGCGCAGTGTTGAATTTCTTGATGAAGTCTTCGGCCTTCTTCCGCGCTTCGCGGTTGACAGTAACAGACCCATCGGCGTTGACCACGGAGTTCTCTGTATACAGCGATGTGTACTTGTCCTCAATGCGTGTGAGAAACGCCTCATCGTTCTCGGATAGCGCACGATCAAGAAACGCTGCGGCTTTGCGCTTGACGTTCTTGCGTGTCTCTTGCGCTTGGGTGTAGTTCGCCAGCAGCAGGTCGATGGCAGACGCATCCATCGTGTCACGCACCTCGTTGTACATGATCCACTCAGGACTCTTGTCGGTCAGGTCGGGCATCGCTGGGGACGACCGCTCCTGCGGGACTTCCATCGAGGGGTCTTCGAGGCGGGCGGTGTAGTCTTTGTTGATCGCTTTGCGTTCTTCGTCAGTCTTGGCAGCGGCAAGCTCTGTATCGCGCTGGGTACGCAGCCCGGTGCGGTACGCCTCGGTCGCAGGCATGGACACCAGTGTGGTGTACGTGAAGCCTTTCTTGAACTGCTCCACTGTGGTGAAGCGCCCACGCGCCTGTAGTGCTTTGAGTACCGCAGGGTCGATGGACACCACGCCACCCGCGACCTTGACCAGACTGCCCATCTTGCGCAACTCGGCGTCAGTCAGATTTGCAAACTTGGCAGC
>Ga0315901_10001144_pt1 | contig 38258 bp, 57 predicted proteins | sample LakEriMetagenome_10_FD_203761 | JGI IMG/M metagenome (GOLD analysis project Ga0315901, IMG submission 203761) | Freshwater fungal communities from buoy surface, Lake Erie, Ohio, United States - Buoy 2 MA116 | ecosystem: Environmental > Aquatic > Freshwater > Lake | place: USA: Lake Erie, Ohio...
CTTACGACGTACACTTACAACGCCAATTTTGATAGTTCTTGGAAGTACAGCAGAAGCGACTTTGCTTCACGGTATGAACAGCAAACAGGAACTCACCGCTGGTACACTGCCCCCTCCGGCACCGCAGGCAACGCGATCACGTTCACGCAGGCGTTAACTTTAGACGCAAATCGCAATTTGTTGCTAAATGGAACTGCCGCTCCTGCCTCGGGAGTAGGCACGTTTGCAATGTTTAACGGCACCGCTCCAACAGGATCGGTTACGGACGGTTGTGTGCTTTACACCGAAGATGTTTCGTCTAGCAGCGAGTTGAAGGTTAGAGACGAAGCCGGAAATGTCACTACTTTGTCCCCGCACAACTTCTCATTAATTCCAGAAGGGCCGTCAGAAGATATGGCATGGTCGTATTATTCTGAACGCGACGGAAAGCGCATAAATATTGATATGCTCAAAGCCATTCGCGTATTGGAAAAGTTAAGCGGCGAAAAGTTGGTGCATGAGTCATGACGCAAGACGAAACATTACGATTGTTTGAATATCGCGATGGACGTTTACGCCACCGCACGGCAAGCCGTGGACGCAAGATTGGCGATCCTATTGGTTCCATCAACGGAACGGGCTACCGGCGAGTTGGCATTGGCGGCAAGTATTACACCGAACACGCATTGGTCTATCTGATGCACCACGGCTGCATTCCTGCCGAGATTGACCATATCAACGGCATCCGCGATGACAACCGTATTGAGAACCTTCGCGCCGTTACACGAAGTCAGAACCAATACAACAAAGGGAAATGCCGGAACAATACGTCCGGTCATCGCGGCGTTTCATGGCACGCCAAAACAAAAAAGTGGGCGGTGCGAATTAGTTTGAACAACCGCAATAAGTCTATGGGCTATTACAATGACCCAGAGTTAGCGGCGTTTATTGCTGAAGAAGCGCGGTTAAAGTATTACGGGCAGTATGCACAAGAGGCAAGTCATGTCTGAAGTCGAACTGAAAGTGTCTATCGAAGAAGCCGTCGCCATCGTGAACCTGTTGGGTAGCCTCCCGACATCACAAGGCGCACACCCGCTGTGGGTTAAACTGATGGGCCAAGTGGAGCCGCATCTACCGAAGCCCGAGAAAGACAAGTGAACACGACGCTTCTAGTCTTTTTCATCCTGCTTCAAATTGGCGATATTTACACCACGCTGACGGTACTTAAGCAAGGCGGGCGTGAGTTAAATCCCGTGCTGGCGAAACTCTTTGCCAAGTTCGACCCGCTGGCCGTGATGGTAACTTTAAAGTTACTGGCGGTATGGGCGCTGTGGTACGTCAATTCGTGGATGCTCACGCTCGCGGCGTGTGTCGTGTATGCGTATGTTGTGAACCGTAACTACTGGGAGATTAAGAAATGAATCCGACCGTGAAGATTGAACTTGAAGTGGGTGAACTGAACGCGGTACTTCAGGTTCTGGGCCAACTGCCGACGAGTTCCGGTGCGTGGCCGCTGTTGGTCAAAATCCGTGATCAAGCGTCAGCACAGCTTCCTCAGGAACAAGAAGCAGTACAATGACTTTTTACGCCTACATACATTGCAGGCCAGATTTGACTCCTTTTTATGTAGGCAAAGGGAGCGGAGTTCGTTGGAAAACCATTTCAAAGACATGGCGCAATAAATATCACTGGGCCATTTCAACTAAGTACGGCATTAAAAACATACTTAAATGGAAGATGGACTGCTCTAGCGAACAAATTGCTTTTGATCTTGAAAAGGGACTGATTCGGTGCTTGTCTGATCAGGGCTACAAACTTGCAAACTTTACTTCTGGTGGAGAGGGTGGATCAGGTCATTCCCCATCTAATGAAACCAGACAAAAATTAAGAAAAGCGCTGACAGGCAGGCCGCAGTCTTTAGAGCATAAAGCCAATGTAAGGCTTTCTCTTCTCGGTAGAAAAAGGACTCCGGAGCAAAAGGAAAGGATTTCAAAGGCCTGCGTAGGAAGAAAGGCGTCTTTAGAAACAAAAATAAAGATGTCTTTGTCTTTAAAGCAGAAGCCTAAAAGCCCTGCCCATGCCGCCGCAATTAAACATGCGGTAAGGAGCCAACCTGTCGTGACTTGCCCAACGTGCAGTAAAACTGGGAAACTTAGGGCTATGCGCAGGTGGCATTTTGTAAATTGCAAGCTTAATAGCTCTAATAGGAGTTCGTGATGGATCTGCAGATGTGGTTCAACGTCCTCGTAGGCGTTTCGGGATTTCTCGGCGGGTGGATTCTGAACAACATCAGTAGATCCATTGAACGGCTCGACGATGATGTCCGGCAGATGCCTCTTAACTATGTGACCAAGGCTGACTACAAGCACGACATCATGGAAGTGAAGGAAATGCTTGGAAAGATCTTCGACCGATTGGAAACCAAGGCGGACAAGTGATGGAAACGCTGCTCGGTGGACTGTTTGGGGGCTTGCTGAGACTGGCCCCCGAAGCCCTCAAGTTTTTCACGCAGAAGGGCGAACAAAAACACGAACTGGCGATGCTTGAAGCCGAAATGCGATTTGCACAGGTCAAGGGCGAAATCGCCATGCGCCAGACCGAGGCGCAGATGCAAATATCTGAACTGACCGCCATGACCGAGGCTATCCGCGAACAGTCCGCCACCGCACAGGCTGCGGGCCAAGTGGTATCGGCCATTTCAGCCCTTGTGCGCCCGATCATCACCTACGTCTTTGTGGCGCTTTATGTAGCGGTCAAGGTGGCGGGGTACAGCGTGGCCGTATCGCAAGGGGGCGACTGGAAGGAACTGCTAGTGACCTCGTGGACGGCGGACGATATGTCTACCATGACAATGTTGCTCACGTTCTGGTTTACGGGGCGCGTATGGGAACGGACGAAGCAGTAGACCTCGCTGCAACCCTTTGCAGGCGATTTGAGGGCTTTAGGGCCAAGCCCTATATCTGCCCTGCCGGGTATCCCACAATCGGCTATGGCACCGTCTGGAAGCCCGACGGCACGCGAGTCACGATGGACGATGCCCCGGTCAGTGTGGAACTAGCAAACGAGTGGTTGGTGTCGGAATTACGCACTAACTACATGGCAGGGGTGCTTAAAGCCTCGCCCCGACTGATTGCAAACCCTCGTGCGCTCGCGGCGATGACTGATTTTGCCTACAACCTCGGGGTGGCACGGTATCGCGCTAGTACCCTACGCAAGCGAGTCAACGAGGACGATTTTGAGGGGGCGAAGGTGGAACTACAGAAATGGATCAGGGGCGGCGGCAAGGTGCTGCCCGGCCTTGTACGTCGGCGGCAAGCAGAGGCGGCGTTGCTATGAAGAAAATGACCGTTGTGCAGATGGAAGAAGGCAAATGGTACCGAGTTAAGGGGTATACCCACACCGAGTGCTGTGACTGCGCCCTCGTTCACAAAGAAGAAATTCGGCTTGTGGACGGGCATCTGGAATGGCGAGCGTTTCGTGACGACAAGGAAACCGACAAGCGGCGCAAGTCGTTAGGAATAAAGGTGACTCGTGCCCCGTAGGTTCACTGACGAGGAATTCATCAACGCATGGGTGCGTCACGGATCGCCAAAAAAAGTAGCCGAAGCACTGTCTCTGCCGGTGCGAAGCGTACACCAACGCAGGCGCTCGCTTGAGGCACGACACGGCATAGCCTTGCCTAGCAAGGTTCCGCCGACTTGCACGACGGGTGTGAAGGCAGAGGCAGGACAAGCTGCCAACCGACTCGCAGAACAACGTGCGCGGCGGTACGAGTCTGAAATGCACCTAGAACTGCACGACGGAGTGGTGATGGTGGCATCAGACTGCCACTACTGGCCGGGGGTCGTTACGGTAGCGCATGAAGCGTTCTGCAAACTCGCCAAAACGCTCAAGCCCGATGTGGTCGTGCTGAACGGCGACATTCTGGACGGTGCGCGGATCAGTCGCCATGCGCGCATCATGTGGGAAAAGCAACCCGAACTGAAAGACGAAATCTACGCTGTGCAGGATCGCTGCGCTGAAATCGAACGAGCGGCGGGTAAGGCGCAACTGCTACGCACCATCGGCAACCATGACGCTCGCATGGAGACGTACCTTAGTGCCAACGCGCCAGAATTGGAGGAAATGCCGGGTTCAACGCTGATTGATTACCTCCCTCGATGGCGTGCGGGGTGGGCGATTCACCTTAACGCTGAAGAATACGGTTGGACTGTAATCCGCCATCGACCTGTAGCCGGTGGGATACACGCGGCTTACAATTCGGCATTGCGCGCTGGCACGCATTACGTTCATGGTCACTTGCACAAGTTGCAGTACACCCCGTGGGCTGACTACAGAGGCCGGCGCTTCGGCGTAGACTGCGGCACGATGGCCGAGCCAAAAGGCCCGCAGTTTACTTATGTGGAGGCTGGCCCGTTGAATTGGGCGTCAGGGTTTGTTGTATTGACCTACCTCGATGGCCGGTTGTTGGAACCGGAAATAGTCGCGGTGCATGAGGGCAAAGCATGGTTTCGCGGCGTGAGCGTGTGACGTGGCAAGCACCTGCAATGTGCCGCAAGTGCGTTTGGATGTGCCCGTGGAACGGCGAGGGCTACGGCTGCGCTCACCCTGACGTCAACGGCTTGCTTGGCGGTGTGGTGCGGTGCGGTGGCCGGTGGTTCAAGGAAGCCTCACGGTAGGTATCAAGCCGCCTCTGTAGAGCCGTTATCTCGGCGTAGCAGGCTAGCAACTCGCGGCTAAGGGTATCGGCCTGATCCCACAGTCCTGCCTCGCGCATATCGGCCAGCGCCGCAAAGACGCGGTTATCCCACGTCACTTGACCCGCACGAGCCGAGTGACCCGCCCCCACGCCGTGCAGAAACTGTTGATCCATGCCGAGGTGCTGTCACGCTCGACGACTTTGCCACACTTGCTGCACTTGTATTTCACCAGTAAAACCCTCCTGTACGCCGTCTGGAACACGCCCAATTGGGGGGTGGGACGTGACGCCAGTCGTGCCTCCACGCCCGCTGTAATCGCTTTATAAATCGTTTCATACCTCACCCCTCGCCCGAATCGCAAACAAGATATTCCACGCCGCACTCGACTTTGGCGGCATACTGGTCAGCATCGCTGTGTTGCCAAGTTCTTTTTCAGCAACCTCAGCACACGCCTCCCGCTCGGCGGCGGCAACGAGGGCGGCGAAGCGTTCTAGTGATTCGGTGCTTGGGCCAATGTAAACATCGCCAGCAGACCAAACCTCTTGCGCCATGCGGATGATGTCGTCGCGGGTCATCGCAGCCACTCCACAACCGTCACAATAAGCCAGCCAAGCACCGCCAGCGGTATGCCGACGACTCCGGCCAACAACAGCAACACAAACAGCAATTGCCGCAAAGATGGTGGCGGCATTCCTCCCACTGGCATCAGATAATCTCCTCTTTTCGCAGTTGTGCAATGGTTCTAACCATGCCCTCAAGGTGTGCAAGGCGTACATAGTCGCGGTCAAGGTCAGTATGCGCTCGGCGGTCGATTGCATCGTGGCAGGCGCTACACGCCCACGCGCCGAGCAAGTCGTCGGCCTTCAGCCCCATTCCGCTGACCCCCGGCATACGGATATGCGCTAACACAACGGTCTCGCTGTTGTGATTGCAGATGTCGGGTAGTCGCACCATGCAGCCTCTGCCTTTGGCCTCTTTGCGTAGGTTCACAGAAGCACCATCTGTCCAACGAGCCGGTACTTTGCCCATGCCTTGCCGTCGCGCTGTTCGGTCAGCGTCTCAATCGGCAAGCCTTGATTACGCAACTCTTTGATGCGTGCCGCAAGTCGGAAGCATCCATAATGGTTCAATGCGTCAATCGGCGTTAGGTCGCGCCCAGATTGAAGGTGAGCGCGGATCATTTCTGTCTGTGTCATGTTTCGCCCTCGTAAGGTTGTGGAATCACAATGCCCATATCGGCACACTTGGCCTCAATAAACATCAAGTAATCAGTAAACTCTTGTTTCGTCATAGTCGATGATCGCTTGAGCGGTCGCAGTCGCTTACGCCCAAACCCTTCCAGTGTCTCCCAGCCAAAACACTCGCCAAGAAAGTAGTCATGCAGGTCGTCCCGTGACCAACCGGCCAGCGCCTCGCCGCCGCCCTCAATAACGGCGGGGTAAACGACGCCCCAAAGGTACGCATTCTGCTGATTGGTGCGCGGCTTCTTCCACACCTCTACCGTCACCGCAAACGGCTTTGACGGCAAATTGCGGTACATGACTTCAACGGCCTTTAGCACCTGCTCAACAGGCGTACCGATGGGGAAAATGCGCTTCATACTCGCTTGCTGACCTCAAGCCAGTCGCGGCCATACTCAACGTCTACCCAATCCTTAAACCACGGGCCGCCACGGGTAAAGTGGACGGCTACCGGATCAGGTTCGTCTACCGGCTGGTTCCAGCCCTCAAGGTAGTTGAAGGTCAAAGGCAGTTGTCCAATCAGTTCGTTCGGCAGCCACTTGAACTGGTGCAAATACGCACCGCTTTCAGTGTTCACAATCGGCGGTGATAGCGCCTTCATCGCTTCGTGTCCGCAGTTCATCAGCATGAACGACGACCAGTTCTTGCGCGGGTACTGGTGCTGAATGCGATTGTCCATCTTGTACGCCTCTGGCGGCCTGTAGTTGTGCTGCACAACACGCACGGCATACTGCCCCGACTCGTAGAAAATGACTTCAGCAATGTCTTTGCGAAACAAGAAGTCACAATCGCAAAACACGGCCCAGCCCTTGTACCCCGCCAGTGCCGGAGTCAGAAACCGCGTGAAACTGAACTCGGTGGATGACAGAGGGTCAGCGTCCCGCCAGTACAGACCAGCGGCACGCACTTCCTCCATCTTGATCGGCGTCACCTCCACGTTAACGCTGCAATGGTCAAGAAGCGACTGCCGGGCGACACGATAGGCAATGTCCTCGCGGCTGTCGTACCCAATAAACACCCGCAGGGGTTCTTTGAGTGTGATTTTCATGGTCAGAACGGCATATCGTCGTCAAAATCAGGAACCGGCGACTCGTCCATCACTCGCGGACGGGTCTCGACCTTTTGCTTCGGCTCAAAGCGAAGCGACATGAACTTGTCGCCCGTTTTCTTGCTCGCCTTGATCCACGCACTGATGTTGAAATCCACGTTGTCAATGACGCACGAGCCACGATAGTCAGGGCGCTTTTCGTTCCCCTTCTTGTCGTTCTTAAACAGCACGCCGGACAGGTTTGGGTCAAAATTACTCACAATTTAACTCCTTCAACTTGGTTACTTTTTCATCGACTTCAGCCAAAAACTTACGCACCTCGGCCTCCAGTTCTGCGATGCGCTTGTCGTCGCGCTGGACGCGCTTAACAAACATCTGCAAGTGCTCGGGCAGCCGGTCGTCAAACGACACAAAATCGCACCACGTTCGCCCAGTACAGGCCATCTGCCACTGCATCTGGGTGACGTATTTACCCGGCACGGCATCGGCCAGCAGCGTGTCAAGGTGAGTCGCCGTATTGGGGCACTTAAACTCCACCAGCCCATCGGCTACCAAACCGTCTGGGGACGCCCCTGACATCGATATGGTCGGGTGATCAATGAAGCCCACCTCCTCAACCAACTCGCCTGTACGGGCGCTGTAGGCGGCCCTCGCGTGTGGCTCTTGCTCAATGCCACGCTCGATTGCCGCGTTCGTGAAACTGCTGGCCTTCTGCCCGGTCAGTCGCTCCACGATCAGATCGGCCATGTAGTTCTCGCGGGACGCGCTGTAGCCGGTCTTGGTCTTCGCAACGACATCAGCAACGCGGGAGGCTGTGACCTTGCCAAGCCGGGCGGCAAACCAGTCGTCGGTACGCTGTTCCATCATGCAACCTCCTTTTTGCGAGCCGTGAAGGCATCCATGTGTAGGGTGCGCACCTCTACGGGCAGCCCCTTGAACAGCGCCTTGAGGGCGTCTGCATCGGCGCACGCAGCAATCTGCGCCAGCACCTCAGGGTTAGGCTCCTTTTTCTCGGCCTCCGGCAAGTCCTCACCGGCGTAGATGTAAAGCCCCAGCCCGTGCATGGCGATGGCTTTGGCAAGGCAGCGCATGATCGCGGTGTTGATGGCAAATGCGTCGGGGTTCTGGATGGCGCGGTTGCGGTTGTCCATCACCGGCAGCACGCACAACTTGGTGTCGCCTTTTACTGTTACGCTGACCTTCACCATTGCGCTGCCGTCCGGCAAAAACATAGCAGGGCGGTCGGCCCACTCATGCGCTACCCATGACGCAGCCGGGTCAATCTTCAGCACTTCGGCCCACGCCCACGCCCACGACAAGTACGTTAGGTTGCCCTTACGCTCGGTGTGATCGTTGACGTTAATCTTTAGCAGTTCGCTCATTGTAGGCTTCCGTAAATTTTGTTGAGTTCGTGTTGGATGATCGCGTCAAGTTCTGCGAGGGCACGATTGCAAGCGTCAACGCGCTCTTGCTGTTCGCGCTCCTGCAACTCAAGGTCAAGTTGGTGCCACCAAGAATCGTCATCGTTGCCCCACGGTTCAGCGTCCATCGATCACCTCCGCGTCACAACTGTGTCCGTCACACGGCTCGACGTAGCAGGCGAGCAGATAGACGATGATTAGCAGGATGGCGACAGGCCAAAGCGACTGTTGCTTATTCATAATCAACCTCCGCTGCCTCGCGCTGCTGCTCAAGGTGTTCCCAGCAACGTGATTCCAGATCGTCCAGTTCAGACTGTTGCAAGTAGCCGATGTCGGCACGCTCGCGGATTGCAACGTAATCGTTGCGTTGAGCGGCAGCAGACTCGCAGCCCTCGGGGTAGCAGCCAATCAACCAAACATCGCTGATGTCAACGGTTGACGGCACGTTGGTTGACGGGTCGCCGCCGTCAAATTGGAACGTCACTTCAACTTGGAAATAAACGCCGAGGGCGTAAATCTGGGTTTCAAAAGTGTACATGGTGGCTCCTATCTGTGGTAGCGGTTGTGTCTGTCAACAAGGCCAGTTTAGCAACCTAAACGGCCGTGTCAACAACTTTTTGCATTTGATCGCGGCGTTGTTGTTCGTACTGCATCAACAATCTGCCCGCGGCCAACACCTCGGCTTGCGAGCATTTCGGATTCATTCGCAATATGATTTGCAACAATCGCTCTACGGCGTAAGCAAAGTCGGCTTCCATGTTCATACGCCACCCCGCACCAATTTAATCAGCCGCATAAACTCCGAGTCGGTAAATTCTTTCAATTGCCGTGGGCTAACGTATTCGGCTGGGCGGTCGAGGTTTTGCAAATGATACAAACTCCAAAGTTTCCACCGCGAAACGTAATGGAAATGCATTTCATTGCGTGATGCCATCATTTTTGCTGTTTGCGCTTTCATAACCACTCCTGTCTGTGGGTTGTGTTTGTCAACGCAGATAGTTTAGCCGCCTATACCGGAGCCGTGTCAATACCGTTTGCAAAAAAAAGTTTAGTCGTCTACACTCCGCAACATGGACATCCACAAACTTATCAAACGATACGGTAGCCAGCAGGCTGTGGCGCAGGCATTTGGCGTGACCAAGGGGGCCGTCAGTCAATGGGTAAAGGCCGGGGCGATACCGCCCGCTCGGTTGTGGCAGTTAAAGGCGGGGCAAGTGAGGGGAAAACGATGAAACGAGCGATATTGATGATGTTGCCGGTGGCGGCAGTTGCACAGGATATGCCCTTTATTCTGGGGACAATCCAGAACAGGGATAACGCAAACATTACGTTTACCACGACGCAAAACACTTGTGAGAACAACGACCACTTTGTGTACGCACAAAGTAGCGGCGGCAAGGTGTCGATCACCGGATGCTATCGGCTGGTGGACGATCAGTTGATGGTGTTTTGGTCGGATGGTGATGTATTCACGTATCCAGTGACCGCATTGAAACTGTCGCCAGAAATGCAACGGCGGTTTGAGCGTAGCCGGTGAGAAGGTTTACAGAGGCCAGAAACGACAAACCCCCTTTCGGGGGCTTGACGCGGGCGGGGGGATGGCCCTACTCTCGGGATGCGAAGTGGAGTGACGCCAAGATAGACCGGGGGAAACGGTCTGTCAACAGCCCACCCCAAATGCTCGGGAACTCTGGTCGGGAAACCAACGCGCAGGGAACCTTAAACCTACACCGGGGCAGCCAGCCTGTAGGCACGCGGCGTAAGTCGGGAAGCGTGAATGGCAACGGGAAACCGTAAAAGTAGCCGACAGCGGATGGCTCCGTCAGTCATCAACTCCGCACGAACTAGCACAGGCGTACTCCGTCTATGCCGTGCGGATTCACCATCAGTCATCAGGGTATAAGAGGGGTATATGGAAGGTTTAGACACGTCAGCATGGGAACGGTGGAAGGCATACCGGACAGCGATACGCAAACCGATCAAGCCTGCCTCGGAACACGCCATGCAGATGAAACTGGTTAAGTATGGTGCTGACCAAGATGCGGTCGTTAACCAGTCGATCAGCAACCAGTGGCAGGGGTTGTTTGACCTTCAGCGGTCAAAGCCGGTGCCGGGTGAAAAGCCGGTCAAGACCGACAAACAGATTGCGGCTGAAAACGAACGGTTTGCCGCTGACGAACACCGATGCGTCAAGGGGTGGGATCAGCGACTTGCTGAACCCCTCGCCAAACTCAAACTGGCCGATGCGTTGCTTGCCCGCTATGTGGTCAGGCAAGACGAGCCGCAGCACGAGGAACGGGTAGAGTGGTTGCGTGACCAAGTGGGCACAATGTTGCGTCAGGCTGATGCAGCGGCGGTGATTGGCGACCCGCACTTACGGTCAATGGTCTGGTCGCTTTTTGGGGAACGGGGTTTTAAGAGGCTGAAAGAACGTGCGTCCGCTGAACAAACGAAACCGAATCTGGTGGCAAATATGGCTAACACGGTGCATCAACGAGGCGCGGTGTGAGGTACGCAGCGAGGCGGGACGGGAACGACTCAGCGATCACCCTCGCCCTGCGAAACGCCGGATTCTCAGTCTGGGACGCCGCAAGCGCAGGCGGCGGGATTCCCGACAAACTCGTGTATCGCGCACTGCCAGACGGAACGCCGTGGGTGTGCTGGGTGGAGGTTAAAATGCCATCCGGCAAACTACGCCCGGCTCAAGAGATGTTTCAAAACATCTTTGCGCCGCGTGACGAGTTCTACGTTGCCCGTGACGCTGTAACGACTGTAGCAGTCCTTACGCAGCGGTATCAGGCCGCGATTCGGCCAGAACACGCACGATGACGTAAAACCCGCCTTGAGTGGGTGAGACCTTGAGGATGTCCCACCGCTCGCAAAATTTGGGCAGCCACCACCGTGCAGGGTTCTGGATTAGGTGGGCGTTGCGGCCATCGGTGAGGAACTTTTTGGCCGGGCCAGTGTGAACGGTGAAAAAACCGACCTTGGTGATGGCTTGTAAGTCATCCAGCACGGCGTCGAGGCACGACGGTTCGACGTGTTCAAGGACGTCAATGCAAGTGGTCAGATCAGCCACTCGGGGTGGCCCGTACTCGGGAAACGCCGGGTCGGATGCGGTGTAGTCAATGACGTCAATATGCTCGCGCAACCGTCGTTTGCCTGCGCCGTAGTCGTGGAGGCTGACGAACTGGTTGAGTTTAATCAGTTGGTTGACAATCGGCGCGAAACTGACTGAGGCCACGCCGTAATTGGGGTTATCGTGCAGTCGTTGTTGCTCCTGCCGATATTGCTCAGTTATCATCATCACCAAATCATAGCGGGGTCGTCATGCACCAACAAGCAGGTGAATTTGTCGCAGTGTTGCTGCATAGCGCAACCGCTACGCATTTGATGCACCTATCCACCAAGTCCTACGCTGAACACGTCGCCCTCGGCGCGTACTACGACGCCATCGTAGACCTTGTGGACAAGTGGGCAGAGGCGTACCAAGGCAAGTTCAGCGTGATCCCGTTGACCGCGTACCCCAGCGGGTTTGCCGTGCAGAAAGATTGCGTAAACTACGCCGAAACGCTGTTGAAGTTCGTCAAGGGTGCCCGCAAGCAGTTGCCGGACGACTCTGACTTGCAGAACATCGTTGACGAAATCGTGTCTGAAATTTCGTCGCTGCTGTACAAGTGCAAAACCTTCAAATGAACGGCCTGCGGCTCGCACAACTGCTGTCAGATCAAGACGAGGAACTGGACATCCTCGGCCAGCCGCGCAAGAAGCGCCGAGGGTTTGGCTACATTGGCGAAAGCCCCAAGTACAACAGCCTTGAGGCGTACTACCGCAGCAAGACGCCGCAGGAAATCTTCAGCCAATACACCCCCTCGGCTCCGCCCCCGCTGAACCTTCAGACGCCGGAACCGAAGCCGTTAGACGAATTCGCAAGCGTTGAAAGCGAATACACGCCCTATCGCCCTGACAAGCCCATCGGCCCGCCGACCGGAGCGCCCACGGCACCCCCGCTCGACCCCCGAGACTACCGGCAGGCGGTCATCAAGGACGAACCGGCTCGGCCTTTATTCAGCGGAATGCTGCCGTCGCAGTTTCCAGAGGCGTACCAGATCGGCTACACGCCGCCCACGGCTACCCCTATGCCTACCCCGCCTGCTGCGGTCGCTCCTGCGGCCCCAGAGACGCCTGTAGCCGTTAATCCTGACGCAGAGCGCCTAGCAGCGGCGCTACAGGCACAGCAACAGCAACAAGCGCAGATGATGGCAGCGCAGGCTGAGATGGCACGACAGGCCGAAATACAGCGCCAGATTGAACTTGCCCGTATTGAGGAAGAACGTCGACGGGCAGCGGCAGAGTCAGCAGGAGTGGACGATGGCGGCGGACGCTAATCGACTCGCGGCAGCCCTCGCCTACGAGGAAGAACGCCGCCGCAAATTGGCGCAGGCTACGGGTCAGCTAACCGACCGACAGCGCATGGAATTGGCGCTCGCTGACGAGCGCAAGCAGCGCCAGATGGCAGGTGAAACCGCCCCGACTCTTGAGGGCGAGGTGCAGCGCCTGACCGGCCTGCAACCAAACATGGAACGCAGCAATATCTTGCCGTTCTACAGCCAAGAAACGGGCCTAGTGGCCCCGCAATTTGTATACGACGCAGCCAAGGCCATAGTGGCTCCCGGCTACACCGCCCGTGGAGGGCGTGTTGATCCTGCTGAAGCAATGAACGTCGCGGCAAACGTCATGGGCGGCTCTATTGGCGGCTCGGCGCTAACTCCCGTGGAAGGCGTTGTTGCTGGCATGGGCGCATCGCGTAGACCGAAAAAGGTGACTTATGAAAGACGACAAGAAGGCCCTTTCCTCCGAATCCGACAGACAAGCGCGGATACAAGCCAACTTGGCCCGAGCGAACGAGACGCTCGCCCGACTGGAAAAAAAGTACGGGAAAGCCAAGCCGTTGTCGGAGGAAGAACAGGCGTGGCGGTGGCGTCACCTGATGCGCCACCGGCAGTTTCTGGACGACGTTTAACACCGGCACAGGTCGCCACTCAATACACCGAAGCTGAATTCGGAACGCCGTATAAACTGCCGAAAAACCCGCCAAGCAGCCTGCAAAAACAAGCGCCCATTGGCCGTATTTTCTTGGAAGCCACCAAGGAGTCGCCGCAGTACAAAGCCGCTACGCTCAAATCGTATGAGCGTGTCATGCCGGACGTATTGCAAAAGGCCAAGGTTAAAAGCTACGACGATTTGCTGGAAAAATCGTATTTTCAGCTTGCGAAAGAAGTTAAATCGCAATTTGATGCGCTGCCAATATCCATGTCTTATTACCGGGGCGGTGAAGGCGCGTATAAGAGCAGCAAAGAGCTGTTTGAGGACATAGATAAACGCGGGCATATGTTCGTTTATCAGGGCGGTGACCCGCACGATTTCCTCGGCCAAACCGACCCTGACACCGGCCTGTCGTACAACGAAATGTTTAGGGCCGTTCACGACTATTTCGGCCACGCCGTACACCGTAATCAATTTGGCCCGGTCGGCGAGGAAACCGCATGGGCGGCACACAGCCAAATGTTCAGCCCATTGGCCCGCATTGCTATGAGCAGCGAAACCCGAGGCCAGAACAGCCTCGTCAATTACTCGCCGCTTAACGCTGAATTAAAGGCAAAAATCTTGCAGTTGGATAGCGAAATTGCAACTGCTCGCCGTTACGGCTACGACGAAGCAGAAATCGCAGATTTGATGCGAGATCGGCAAGCGTTGTTCAACGACTTTCAGTACGCCCCGCAGAAGTCGGTGGTGCTGCCTGCCGAAATGCTCCAGATTGACTACATGGGAACTATGCCAGCTGGGTTTGAAGGACTGATAGTTCCTGATCCCGGCACCGCAACATCGCTGCCGCTAACGCATTACAGCCAAAGCGCCTCGCTAACGCAGACCGATCCGACTCGCTACGGCACCGGCATCAAGGGGCAGGAAGCAGCCCGATTGCGTCAAGCGCCAGATGTGCGCGAGCGCACGTACTTTTACACCGGCAAGCCGGGATCGGTACGCCCAGAGGCAGGGTTAGGCCCGAACGTATACACCGCGCAGGGCGAGAACCTTTACAACATGAGGCGCGACCCCGCCAAGCTCGGGATTCTGGCTGATGTGGTCAATACCACCTCACCGCTGGCTCGCATGAACCCCGGCAGCATTGATGACTTCCAACGCGCCAACGATTTTGAGCGCCTGATGCGAGCTTATGGTTACAGCGGGTATTTCAGCCCCGAGGCCAAGGTCGCCACCGTGTTTGAACCCATGAATGTGCGACTCGCCAAGGCGTTGAGACGTTGACTCTTTAATTATTGTTTCATTAGTGTATAAATAAACCATGCCAAGACCCAAAGGATCGCCCAACAAGGCTACTGCGGAAGCGAGAGAGGCCATCGCCCGGCTTGTGGATGGTAACGCCCACCGCCTCAACATCTGGCTGGACGAGATTTACGAGACGAAAGGCGCAGAGGCCGCATGGAAGTGCATGATGGATGTGGTCGAGTATCACGTACCCAAACTTGCACGCATTGAGACGACCGGCAAGGACGGAGGCCCGCAAGAATGGGTGATACGGTGGGGCGAGCCGAAGTGAAGGAAATTGACCTGCCGTACAACCCACGGCGGGCGTTCCTCCCCTTCCACAACCGCACAAAGCGATGGGCGTGCCTTGTGGCTCATCGTCGCGCTGGTAAAACAGTCGCAGCCGTCAACGACATCATACGGGCGGCCATCATGTACAAAGGGCCAAACGGGCTATTCGGCTACGTTGCCCCGTACATGAACCAAGCCCGGCGTATTGCGTGGGACTACTTCAAGTTCTACGCCGCCCCGCTGACGCAAGACGCCAACGAAAGCCAGATGACCCTGACGCTAGTGAACGGGGTCAAGATCAGCCTATTCGGCGCAGACAACGCAGACGCCATGCGCGGACTCGGCTTCTCAGGCGTCTACCTTGACGAGTACGGCGACTTCAAGCCTTCAGTATTCGGTAACGTGATCCGCCCGGCCCTGTCAGACAAGCAAGGGTGGGCAGTGTTTGCCGGTACGCCCAAGGGCAAGAACGGCTTTTGGGACATTTACGAGACCGCACAGCGCATACCGGACGAATGGTTCTGCCTTAGCCTACCGGCAAGCAAGTCGGGCCTGCTGCCAGAATCAGAACTGAGCGCCGCCCGAGCGCAGTTGAGCGAAGATCAGTACCTGCAAGAGTATGAATGTTCATTTGAGGCGGCTATCCTCGGCGCGTTTTACGGCAAGGAAATGCGCCAAGCGGACGACCATGGCCGCATTACTCATGTGCCCTACGATCCCTCTCTGCCGACCTATACCGCATGGGACTTGGGCTACCGGGACGACACGGCGATATGGTTTTATCAGATGGCGCGTGGTGAAATCCGCGTCATTGACTTCTACGCCGTGAGTGGGGCGGACATCCATGACATCGCCGCAGTGGTTTTACAAAAGGGCTATGAGTACAAGCGCCACTACCTACCCCACGACGCTAGGGCAAAGTCGCTACAGACCGGCAAAAGCATCGTGGAGCAACTTGCGGCCTACTTGGACGTCGGTAAACTCGCGGTGGTGCCGGACATCGGCGTGCAGTCGGGCATCCAAGCCGTCCGCTTGACCTTGCCGCACGTCTGGTTTGACAAAGAACGGTGTAAGGACGGCATAGAGGCGTTGCGGCAGTACCAAAGGGAGTACGACGAGGACAAAAAGGCGTTTCGGCAGACCCCACGGCACGATTGGACGTCACACCCTAGTGACGCATTCCGAATGCTTGCGGTATCATGGGCAGCAGAATCTGACAAGCCCCGGTCGACTGACCCCAAACCGCTTATGGTTGGGCCAGCCAATACGGTCACGTTGAACGATATGTGGGCGGTACATGACCGCTCAACGAGCAGGAGAGCCAGAATATGAGCGTTGTTGACCCGTATCGCTACCAGACCGAGGCTGTTGCGGCTTCGCAGACCAACCAGACGCTCGGCGGCACGGGCGCAACCGGCGACTACCTGCACCGCATCGTTGTGTCCGTAGCAACCGCTGCAACCTCCACGGTCAGCGTGATTGACGGCAGCACCACGGTGCTTGCCATCCCCGCCAACACCCCCATCGGCGTCTACAGCCTTGAACTGAACGCCCGTAGCGCCACCGGCTCGTGGAAGATCACGACGGGTGCGGGTGCGACTGTGCTGGCTGTGGGCATCTTCTCGGCCTAATCATGGAAGCCTCCGCCGAACTGGAAAAGTATCTGCGGGTTGTCGGCCAGTACGACAACGAATTTGCTAAATGGCAAGCACGCACTAAAAAGATTCTGAAGCGATACCGCGATGACACTCGCGGGCAGTCAGGCAACGAGTCGGCTAAGTTCAACATCCTCTGGTCAAACGTCCAGACGCTGATCCCTGCCGTATACGCCAAACTGCCCAAGGCTGATGTGACGCGGCGCTTTGGTGATGGCGACCCGGTAGGACGGGTGGCCTCGCAACTGCTTGAGAGGGCGCTGGACTTCGAGATTGAACACTACCCCGACTTCCGCTCGACGATGCGTTACTGCGTTGAAGATCGGTTCCTTGGCGGTCGTGGCGTGGCATGGGTGCGGTATGAGCCGCACGTTGCCCCGCAGGGCATTGAGGACGACGGGCTACAGGTTACGGAGGACGTCGAGCAAGGCGAAAACGCCGTGCTTGAGCAGATTGACTACGAGTGTGCCCCGACCGACTACGTTCATTGGAAGGACTTTGGGCATTCTACAGCGCGGACGTGGGAAGAAGTCTCACAGGTATGGCGCTGGGTTTACATGACCAAGGAAGCCCTTATAGAGCGTTTTGGCGAGGAAGCAGCGGCCAAGATACCGCTCGACCAAGGCCCGGAGCCGCTCAACGCCTACAACGAGTCCAAAAAGACCTACAACCGGGCCAAAATATGCGAGTTATGGGATAAAGAGACGCTGAAGGTTTACTGGTTCTGCAAGGGGCTGCCGCAGATTATTGACGTGCGCGATGACCCGCTGGAACTGGAAGGCTTTTTCCCGTGTGGTCGTCCGCTGTATGCCACGCTGACGTCCGATAGCCTCGTTCCTGTGCCTGACTTTGTGCTGTATCAAGATCAGGCGATGGAGTTGGACATCTTGTCCGACCGCATCGATGGTTTGGTCAAGGCGCTGCGGGTGCGCGGCGTGTATGACGCGAGCCAACCCGCCCTGCAACGATTGATGACCGAAGGTGACAACAATGCTCTCATTCCCGTTGATAAGTGGATGGCTTTCAGCGAAAAGGGCGGCCTTAAAGGCAGCATTGACCTCCTTCCGCTCGACACTCTCGCCGCCGCCCTCCTCCAGTGCTACCAAGCCCGTCAAGACATCAAGGGTCAAATCTACGAAATCACCGGCATCGCGGACATCATCCGTGGGCAAACTGCTGCGTCAGAAACAGCAACGGCGCAGCAAATTAAAGGACAATACGCCGGGCTAAGGCTGCGGTCGATGCAAGAGGACGTGGCCTTGTTCGCGTCCAACTTGATCCGCCTCAAGGCGCAGGTCATGGCGACCAAGTTCCAGCCGCAGACCATTCTGGCGTATGCGGCAGCACAGCAGATGTCGCCGCAGGATCAGCAGTTGATCCCGCAGGCCATTGAGTTGCTGAAAGATCGCCCGCTGCGTAACTTCCGCATTGACATCGCCGCTGACTCGCTTGTGATGCTGGACGAAAACCAGAACAAGCAGGAACGCATGGAGTTCTTGCAGGCGTTTGGCGGGTTCTTGCAGCAGGCGTTGCCGGTCGCGCAGGCCAGTCCGCCGATGGTGCCAATGATGGTCGAACTAATGAAATTTGGCATACAGGCATTCAAGCAATCGCGTCCGCTTGAGGGCGCATTGGATCAAGCCCTAGACCAGATGCAGCAGATGGCAGGACAGCCCAACCCCGAGGCTCAGGCCGCCCAGCAGGCCGCTCAGGCGGAACAGCAGAAGGCACAAGTGGCAATGCAACTTGAGCAGGCCAAGATTCAGGCTTCTCAGCAAGTTGAGGCGGCCAAATTGCAGTTGGAGCAAGCCAAGGCTACCGCTGAACAGCAGTTGGAGCAGGCAAGGTTGCAACTTGAGCAAGCAAAAGCCGCAGCAGATCAGCAGCGCGCTCAATTTGAAGCGCAAGTGGCCGCTCAAGCACAAGAACAGCAAGCGCAGTTTGACCGATGGAAAGCAGAACTGGACGCGGCAACCAAGATTATGGTCGCTCACATTTCGGCATCGTCATCGTCTGAAGGCGAGGCAGCACCGGAATTGCAAACGGTCAGCAGTGACGTGCGCGCAGCCGTTGAAAACATGGCAAGCGTTCACGGTCAGACGATGGAACAGTTGACACAGGTGATGAGTACGCTGCGTGCGCCGAAACGCATCGTTCGAGGGCCAGATGGCCGAGCAGTCGGCGTTGAATCAGTAGGAGTTAGCCAATGAGCATGACCAACGCGGCAGAAGCCAATCTGCTGAACCTTTTGTTTCTAAACATTGATTGGGCAAACATCGGTGACGCCGGTGGTTTGCAGAATTCGGCCACGGCGGGCAATTTTTACGTCAGCCTGCACACGGCTGACCCCGGCGAATCGGGCACGCAGTCCACGAGCGAGACGGCTTACACTTCGTATGCGCGGGTGGCCGTGGCTCGCGCTGGTGGCGGTTGGACGCTGACGGCACAGACCATCAGCAATACGGCCCTTGTGCAGTTCCCGCAGTGTACGGGCGGCACCTCAACGGTGACGTATTTTGGCATCGGCACTGACGCATCGGGCGCTGGCAACTTGCTGATGAGCGGTGCGCTGACATCTAGCCTTTCGGTGTCCAACGGCATTCAGCCCCAGTTTGCGGCGGGTGCTTTGACCGTCACGGTGGACTGATGTGTGGCGCTACCGCTGTGCCCACTGTTTGCAGGACTTGGCTTTTGATGCCGAGACCGACGAGGTGCAGCGTTGCCCGATCCACCCAGACGGTCAGATTGAAATAATCCCAGAGGAACAGCCGGATGGGGTTCAATAACGTAGCAGCGTTGGCGACATCACAAGCGACGTCCGGCAAAGTCTGGGATTCGTTTGTGTTCAAGTCGTCATTGCCCGCTGTTGCGGCGGCAGGCGTTTGGGCAGATGGCAGCATTGGTGCGGGCATCCCAGTCTACAACGCATACCTCGGGGCAGCGTTGGAGTTCACCCCGCTGACGGGCAGCGCCAATCGCAGCGTCTACACTGGCCCGGCGACAAGCGATTCAAAGTACGTCAGCGTGGCGCAGATCGGAACGTCTGCGGCGGGTGCCCCGCTTGTGGCGCTGTTTGCCGACTATGTTGGCTTCTACCCGCTCGTCGACACGGACGACACTGCACCGCAGACGATGGACAACACGCAGTCGTTACCTCGTTATTCAGCAGGCGAAGGCGTGCAAGCCTTTTGTGTTGTGCAAGTGCCGCAGACGGCCAGCGCAACGTCCACAATGACTCTGAGTTACACCAACTCCGCAGGCGTATCAGGCAGGACTTCAACCTTTGGTTTGTTTGGCGCGGCCAATATCGGAAACCTTTGCAACATTGCCAATACGTCAAGCGTTGCTGCGGCGCTGACTCCATTTATCCCGCTTCAAAGTGGCGATAAAGGCATTCAAAGCATTCAAGAGGTCACGCTGTCTGCGGCAATTGGCGGCTTTATCAATATCGTGCTGTGCAAGCCAATTTTTACGTTGCAACTGTTGGAGCAAAACACGGTTGCGGAAAAAGTTTTTTTCAAAGAGTCCGGTACGCTTCCCGAGGTGCAACCCGGTGCGTTTCTGCAATTTCTGACTCTGCGCGGGTCAGCAACAACGCCAATTCCTTTCCGCGCTGCACTTACTTTTGCATGGAGTTAAATCATGGGTTTTAGCAGCATGGACGATCTCGTCAACGAGATCACAAGCGGAAAATATATCCGCACTGATTGGAACAAAATCACTACGGCAGGCATCACTTACGCCGCTGGCCGTTGGTACGATTTTAGTTTGCTCGCAGGCACCCCGATTGCAAATGCTTGGGCAGGTACGGCGCTGGCGTGGCGGTCGTGCGATGAGACGACGGGTAACGGTACACAGGTTTTTGGAATGTGGACGGGCGGAAATGTAAGCCCTGACACTAAGCACATTTTGAACGTCTCAGCGGTAACGGCAGTGGCGACGGGTGTCCCGGCGCAGTTGATGCTCGTGGACTTGCAAGGATATTGGCCCGGCATCAGCAACAACAGCGCCGTGGCGCAAACGCTGACCGGCACGCCTTCGTTGCGGTATACCAACGGCGAAGGCTGTCGTCTTTTCTGGGTGCAGACGGCAACAGCAGGCGCGACAGCACAAAACCTTTCGCTGTCTTACAGCAACACGGTGCCGACGTCAGGCCGATCCTTGCCCGTGACCGTGGCGATGACAGCCTCGGCAGTGGCGGGTCACATTTCGCATTCTGGTACGGCTGCTAACAACTACGGCCCCTTCTTGCCGTTGGCTTCGGGCGATACCGGCGTATCCACGGTGGCATCCGTGACGTTCTCGGCGGCTAACACCGGCACCGGGGCGTTGTGCCTTGCAAAGCCTTTGCTGACACTCCCTATCACCACGGCGTCTGTCGCTGCCGAGCGTGACCTGCTGAACCAGTTGCCGAGCCTGCCGCAAGTTAAGGACGGCGCTTGCCTGACGTGGCTTTACTTTGCGGGCGCTGCGACGGGTGCTAGCACTAACTTCTACGGCGCTGTTGAATTCGGATGGGGCTGAAGCAAAACACCACGATTCTCGCTCAACTGCCGTTGCGGCAGTTTGGCGGCAACCCCGCGGGCATTCGCTCAATGTGGGATCGCACTGACCTGCGTAACAGCACGGTCGGGCAAGGCATTCCTACGGAACTTGCTGGCATCCCTGCCGGTCATTACCCGCCCTCGTCGTGGAATTTGCCCTATCAAGCGGGGCAAATGTCTGCATTTACCTACACGGCGGCTACGGTCACGGCAGGCCCGCTTAGTGTTGCTGCGGGCAAGAATGCAACGGGCGACATTTCGATTACCTTCACCGTTGGCCCGTCCCAACTTGAACTAGTTGTTTCGGCGGTTGGTTCCACAAGCATCAATTTCACGCTGACGGGTAACGCAGCGGCGGTGCTACAGGCGGCTGGCGCGATTGCGGTGGACTTTACCGTAGGCCCATCAACGCTTGGGGCTGAAAGCGGCATATTTGGCGACACGACTATTTCGTTCACTGCTACTGCGACACCCAGAGCGGACGGCAATATTAGTGGCGCGATTACGCCGTTCACGGAACTTTCACCGCAAAACCTTGCCGCAGCGGTATGGAATGCGATTGCTGCCGAGTACACCGAAAACGGTTCAATGGGTGAGTTGATGAACACGGGCGCATCTGGACTGACGGCGGCGCAAGTGTGGTCATACATCAATCGCTCGCTGACAAGCGGCGGCAACATTGACATTGCTACAGAGGTCGTCAACGAACTTAACGCCACGGAAATCCCGGTCAACGTCACATACGTCAATGGCGTACAGGTAGACGGTACGGGCACCAGCGTTGATCCGTGGGGGCCGGTTTGAGTAGCGCATGGGGCAATTCGTGGGGATTGTCATGGGGCAACTCATGGGGGTCACTCGCGCCTATCGTGGTGTTAGACACGCACGATGGAGACGTTAAGCGCAAAAAACGATGGTCAGCCGAACAACGGGTGCGTCAGCGGCGGCGCAGTCAGATCGTCAAACAGTGGGAGCGCATCGTTGAGGGGCGGCGTGAGGAGGCTTTGGAGGTCGCTGCGCCGTTTATCCAGCCCGGCACTATGGTCGTGGACTTTGACGCTTTATTGGCGCGTATTGACGTTATAGAGCGTTTGCACCAACTGATGATTGAAATAGACGACGAGGACGTGTTGTTACTGCTATGAAACGCACCTATGTAATGGTTGATGGCGAGTTTGTGGAGCGTAAGCGGGACGCAAAGGGCCAGTATCACTACATCATCCCTGACATTCAGCCCTACAAGTCCATGATCGACGGACGCATGGTCACGTCACGCTCAGAGCATCGACGGCACCTAAAGGCCAACGGTTGCATAGAAGTCGGGAACGAAGATCCGACTAAGTTCCGCAGTCCGCCTCCGGTCAAGGACACCCGAGTAGAGGTGCTACGCCACCAACTCGCAAATATGACTCACGCACAGGCCAACAAACTGCTTTCACGGCTGCGCGATGACATCCGTTTCACCCATGATCCCCACAGGAGAAAGTGATGGAAGATACCCGCAAGACGCTGCTGGAAGAACAGTTCAGCACGGTTGAGGAAGTTGAACCGGCCCAAGTGACCGCCGAGCCGGTTGTTGAGACCACCGACCGCCCCCGTGACGAATCGGGTCGGTTTGCATCCAAAACGGAAGTAAAGGCTGAACCGGCCACAGAACCGGCCACCGAACCCGCAGAGGAACCTGTCTGGGCCAAGCCCCCGGCCTCGTGGAAGAAGGAATATCACGAACACTGGCTGAAGGCTGACCCGAAGATTCGGGAATACGCATGGCAGCGTGAAGAACAGATGCGGAAGGGCGTTGAGCCGCTGCTATCCAAGGCCCAGTTTGCTGACGCCATGAACGCGGCCCTTGAGCCGTACTTGCCGACTATTCGCGGGCTGGGGTTGACCCCTGACAAGGCGGTTGCGGCGCTGGCGCAGGCTGACCACACCCTCCGCACGTCCTCGCCTGAGCAGCGGTTGCAGTATTTCATGCAGTTGGCGCAGTCCTACGGCATCAACTTGCAGGGGCAAGTGCAGGGCCAGTCGCCCTCGCCGACCGTTGATCCGATGGTTTACGCGCTGCAAAACGAACTGAACATGGTTCGCGGCGAGGTCATGGGTTGGAAGCAGCAGCAAGAGATGGCCGAAAACCAGAAGTTGCTGGACGAAATTAACTCGTTCAGCACAAAGGCCGAGTACTTTGAAGAAGCCCGGCCTACCATGATTCAACTTTTACAGTCTGGGGTAGCACAAACCCTTGACGAAGCCTACAATAAGGCGGTTAGATTAAATGAGGAACTTTTTGACAAGGTGCAATCGGCCAGACAGGCGCAGGTTGCATCGAAGCAAAGTTCTGAGTTGAACAAGGCTGCAAAAGCAGCCAGAGCAGCAGCGGTCAGCGTCAGAAGTGCCACACCCGGCGCGAACACGGCTCCCAAAGCGCAAGGTCGTCGTGCGTTACTCGAAGAAGCATTCGACGAGATGGGCGCACGGTTGTAATTAACTGATATAGGAGCATTAAAATGGCATTTGCCAATTCCTCAATCAGCGACATTATCGCTTAACTGGAATCGGCGGAATTGATGCCTCTGTGATGCGGTTGTATTTCTTACGGTTAATCACTGGGTCTAGGTACTGCAAGTTCCAAGGCACATGAAGCCCCGTAACTGGACGACCATCAATCAGCCCTTTTAACGGAACAATGTGATCGACGTGAAGCCCTTTCGGACAATTAGCGTAAACGGCCAGAAGCGCGCTGGGGTCAACCCAAGCGGGCGTCCGGTCTTTAACGTCTTTTCGTCGAAAGTGTTTGCGTTGGGCGCAGTCAGGAACGGTAGCCCAGATAAGGCGCCGTTTCTCGCCAAGCCGCTCTTTGTTCCGGTCGTACCAAAGTTTTTTCAGCGTTTGACGACGCTGCAGAAACTCGGGATCAGCGGCGCGTTGTCGTCGCCATTCGTTTTGACGTTCAGCGTACTTGCCAAAGTACTGAGGAGCGCGCTTGCGAGATTCCGCGTTACTGCACGGCTTGCACCGGTACGACACGCCACTGCCCTTTTTATAGTAATCGGCTCGGGATTTTTCTATCCCGCAGTCGGGGCAGACTTTAGTAACAAAGGGTTGTTTTGCCACACAGACATCATACCGCCCAAATCAGGCGATGTAAAACAGGGTGAAAACGGTGGAAACCCAGACCGGGCAATGCCGTGCCAAGCCGCATATGTAGGCGTAATGCCGAGGGATGCGGAAGGTGTAACGACTAATGGCCGAGCGAAAGCAGTAAAGCCAACACGAGCGCCCTGCCCCGATGTATCGGGTGATGAGATAGTCTGCTCTGCGTGGGAACACGCAGGAGCCTCGGATAAAGAGCCGAGGACGCAAACAAGAAGGACAAACATTCAGAGCCGTAGCGGTGAACTCGCTGACAACGTGACGAACAACAACGCCCTCCTGCGGCGTTTGAAGGAGCGCGGGAACGTCAAGACGTTCTCGGGCGGTAACGTGATTTTGCAGGAAATCATGTACAACGACTCGACCACGAACAACACCAACTCGTACTCTGGTTACGAAGTGTTGAACGTCGGCCAGAACTCGCCCATCTCTGCGGCGCAGTTCAGCATCACCCAGTATGCGAGCGCCGTGTCCATCTCGGGTCTGGAAATGATCCAGAACTCAGGCAAGGAAGCCATCATCGACCTCCTTGACGGTCGTATGCAGGTTGCGGAAGCGCAGTTGGCGAACCGCATCAGCGGCGACCTTTACGGCGACGGTACGGGCAACGCGGGCAAGAACCTGACGGGTCTTGCGGCTGCTGTGCCGGATGCCCCGACCTCGGGCACCTACGGCGGCATCAATCGTGCGGTGTGGTCGTTCTGGCAGTCCGTGGCCTACTCGGGCGTGACCAACGGCGGCGCGGCTGTGTCGGCTTCCAACATCCAGCAGTACATGGATGCGGTGGCCGTGCAGTTGATCCGTGGCACCGACAAGCCTGACCTTATCGTTGCGGACAGCAACTACTATCGGCTGTACCTCCAGAGCCTCCAGAGCATCCAGCGCATTTCGAGCGAAGGCTCGGGCATGGCGGGTGCTGGCTTTGCCTCGCTGAAGTATTTTGGCGCTGGCATGGCCTCGGATGTGGTGCTGGACGGTGGTATCGGTTCCTCGTCGTACAACAGCGGCGCTGGCAACGCGAACCATATGTGGTTCCTCAACACCAAGTACCTGCACTTCCGCCCGCACAAGGATCGCAACTTTGTGCCGATTGGTGGCGAGCGGCAGGCGGTCAACCAAGATGCGATCGTAAAATTGATTGGGTGGGCAGGCAATCTCTGTTCATCTGGCCCGCAGTTCTGCGGCGTTCTCATTGCCTAAGGAGTAAAGACAATGCCTACGATTATCAATGGCTTTGCCTACCCCGCTCTGACGGACACGCAGACCTCCCCGGCGGTCAACGTCGGCACGGTCGTCACCCTCGACGACGGCGGCATGGCGATGTACGTTCAGGCGGCCAGCAATATCAGCCAGTACAACGCTGTGCTGATCCCGGCGTCCGCTATCGCCACCAACGCCACCACTGCGCGTTCCGCCAGCACCAAGCGTGTTGGTTTCGCGCAGGTGTCGATTGCCTCGTCCAACTACGGATGGGTGCAGTTGGGCGGCAAGGTACGTGTGAACGTCAACACCTCATGCCTCCCGGCGGTGCCGCTTTACACGACCACCACCGAAGGTCTGTTGGATGACCTCACGGTGTCGGGCGCTCTGGTTGCGGGTGTGGTCACGGAACTGACCGCTTCGGCAATCTCGGCCATGACTGCGGTTGCTGGCTTCAGCACTGTTGTCACCGGCACCATCGGCGGCGCGCCGTAAATGCGTCCACTGGAGTTGTCGATCAAGGCGCACGGGACTGCGGAAGAATTGCAGTCCAACATCAAAAGCGCCTTGGCTCGGCAACTTCCAGAGTTGGCCCCCGCTCCCACTGCCCACGACGGTACGTTTGTGTGCGTGGCGAGCGGGTGGTCAATGCCTTCGTTTATTGACGACATACGCCAGCAGCGCGACATGGGCCGCCCAATTGTGGCGATCAAGGCCGCGCATGACTTCTTGTGCGAAAACGGCATAGAGCCGGATTTGTGGATCAATCTTGACCCGCGTGACCGCACGGAAGGCATCAAGCACGCCAACGACCACACGGTTTATATGGTCGCCTCGCGCTGCCCTCCGGTGACGTTTGACAAGTTGAAGGGCCGCAAAATTTTGCTGTGGCATTCATGGTCAGACGGCGAGGAACACAAGGCGCTAGGCGCAGGCAAGTTAGCCGTTGGCGGCGGTACGACAAGCGGGTTGCGAGCGATCAACATCGGTTACTTGCTCGGCTACCGAAAGTTTGTGTTGTACGGGTATGATTCGTGCAATGACACAGAGGGCCGTAAACGCTTTACAGGCGAACTGAGCGGCCCGACGATGGATGTATACGTTGGCGAGAGTCGGCGTAAATTCGTCTGTAATGGCGCTATGGCGCAGCAGGCGAAGGAATTTCAAATGATTTTCACCGTAATGCCTGACATTGAGGTGGAAGCCAAAGGCGATGGCTTAATCGCTGAGATTTTGAAAGTCAGGCGCGACGTAAGCGCCGCAGCGTAGGAGACAACAATGGCATTTCCTTCACGAGTACAGGGTTCCGGCACGTCCGGCGGTCAGACGCAGGCGATTTGTGGCGACGTATCGGCTTCCGTTACGGCGACCGGATCGGTTGCTGGCGATGCGGCCTCAGTGTCGGCGGTGGTCACGCGAGTGGCTACGGCTGCGGCGGGCACGGGCGTTAAGTTGCCCCCGGCTGAAGTCGGCGCGATGATGGTTGTTCGTAACGACGGTGCAAACGCGCTGGCGGTGTACCCGTCAACGGGCGGCACCATCAACGGCGCTGCATCGGACAGCATTGCGGCTGCGAAGGCAAACTTGTACTTCGGCACGTCCGATACGGCTTGGGTCTCCATCGACGGAGCCTGATATGCCGATTCCCTCGCGGGTTCTCGGCAGCGGCATAAACTCGTTGTCTACCGTCTCCATTTGTGGCGACGGTGGCGACGATTTGGTTGCTGTCGGAACCAGCGCGGGTGACGCATTGCAACTTGTTTACGTTTACAACTCGGTGGACACAACCCCACCGAACACGGGCGTCAAACTTCCGACAACGGAAATGGGCGCAACCGTTATGATTGCAAACAGTGGAGCGCATACCCTCACGGTGTACCCACCTACCGGGTCAACGCTAAACGGCGGGTCATCGGCAAACATTGCCGTCAACCACGCCAGTATTTTTTTTGCCGTCAGCAATTCCGCATGGTATTCGCTGAACGGTGAACGTGTGTAGAACCCCAATCCCCACAGGAGAAAGGCCATGTTAGACAGTGACATCAACAACGCCGACGCACAGTTGCACGTTGAGTTTTTTGTGAGTGACTTGAAAGGATGGGAGGGCAAGCCCTTCGTCCGCATTCAAGCGCCGGGCGACAAGACCAACATTGTTGAGCGTCCGGTTCTGGAGGAGCATAAGGCGCGATTCCCGCGTCAGTGGCTTTACTTTCAGATGAAGCAGAACGAGACGGATACGGCAGTGATCGGCACGCCGCTGGAAACATGGGAGGCTGAGTCAACGGACTTCAGCAAGGCGCAGATGGAAGAATTGAAGATTCTGCGCTTTCAGACCGTTGAGCAGGTCGCGCTGGCCTCTGACTCGCAGTTGCAGCGTATCGGCATGGGTGGGCCGGGTTTGCGCGAGCGTGCGCGTATGTTCTTGCAGACTCGCAACAAGAGCGAAGCCGCACGCGAACTGGATGACACCAAGCGGCAGTTGGCCGAATTGCAGTCGCAGATGGCCGAATTGCTTGACAAGCCCCGTCGTGGGCGACCGCCAAAGGAAGATAGTGCATGACAACAATGCTCCAACTTGTCCAACAGGTCACGAACGAGTTGGGCATTGGCACACCGACAACGGTAGCCGGAAACCTTAACCAAGACGTCATTCAGATTTTGGCGTTGATGAATGCGTCCGGCTACGAACTGATGACTAAGGCTGACTGGCGGCAATTGACCCGCCAGCACACTTTCTACACCGAAGCGTTGAGTACCACAGGGACGTGGACAACCTCGGCTGCAACGATTACTGGCATTCCAGACACCTCCACGCTGTCCACCGCGTATCAGGTCACTGGCGTCGGCATCCCGAACGCCACTTACGTCACGAGCGTCGATAGCGGCACACAAGTCACGCTGAACTACTACCCCACTGAAGGGCAAGTTGGCGGCGACCTCGTGTTCCAGAAGGTCAAATACGCACTGCCGAGCGACTATCAAAGCACGGTCAACCGCACGCATTGGGACAAGAGCAAGCGTTGGGAAATGCTCGGCCCCGAAAGCCCGCAGCAGTGGGAATGGCTGCTCTCGGGTTACATTAGCACCGGCCCGCGTATTCGCTGGCGGTTGTTGGGCAACTATTTTCAGATTTGGCCCGGCGTCAACGCTGGCGAACTACTCGGGTTTGAGTATCGCAGCACCGCGTGGGCAGAAAGTTCGTCAGGGGTTCCGAAACAGTCGTTCACGGCTGACAACGACACCTGCATTTATCCTGATCGGCTCATGGTGCTATCCACCAAACTCAAGTATTTTGAAGCAAAGGGTTTTGACACCACGGCGCTGTATCGGGACTATTTGATGGTGTTGGAAACGGTTGTGGGACAAGACACGGCATCGCCCAACTTGTCGTTTGCGCCGCGTCCCGGCACGGTTCTTATCGGCTACGACAATATTCCTGACAGCGGGTATGGTGCTGACTAATGCTTAAACGCCGTCAGTTCGTCCAACGTGCAGCGGCCAACGTGGTATCGCTGCCCGCACCCGTGGGCGGCTGGAATGCGCGTGACTCACTGGCAAACATGGCCCCAACGGATGCCGTGACGCTGGAGAACTACTTTCCGAGCGTGAGCAACGTCAACTTGCGTGGCGGCTATGAGCGTTACGCGACTGGCTTGCCGGATGACGTTGAAACGCTGATGACGTACTCGGGCGCGACGACTGACAAACTGTTTGCGATTAGCGACGGCAAAGTGTACGACGTTACGGCAGGCGGTGCGGTAGGCGCTCCGGTCGTTACGGGATTGTCTAATTCGCGGTGGGATTACACCAACGCCACAACGTCAGGCGGCAATTACTTGTACATGGCAAACGGCGTCAATACGCCTTACCTGTACAACGGATCAACGTGGACAAGCATCACGGGCGCGTCTACGCCTGCGATTACGGGCGTCACAACGACAACGCTGACAACGCCGACGCTCTTTAAGAACCGGATGTGGTTCATCCAGAAGGACACGCTCAAGGCATGGTATCTGCCAACCTCTAGCGTGGGCGGCGCGGCACAAGTGCTTGACTTGTCATCGGTCGCTCGATTGGGCGGCTACCTTGTGGCGATGGCCGCATGGACGATTGACGCAGGTTATGGCGTTGACGACAACCTCGTGTTTGTCACGTCCAACGGCGAAGTGCTGGTGTATCGCGGCACTGACCCAGCATCGGCGTCAACGTGGGCGCTGATTGGCATTTGGATCGTCGGATCGCCGGTGGGCGGGTCGCGGTGCTTGCTCAAGTATGCGGGCGACTTGCTGATTCTGTCGCTGGATGGACTGCTACCGCTCGCCTCAGCATTGCAGTCATCGCGTCTTGACCCAAACGTGGCGCTATCAGACAAGATACAAGGCGCATTTGCTACCGCCACGGCGCAGTATCAAAGCAATTTCGGATGGGGATTGTTGTACAACCCCAAGAACAACGCGCTGTTTGTGAACATTCCAGTTGCGGAAGGCGCGCAGCAACAATTTGTGATGAACAACATCACAAAAGCATGGGCAAAGTTTACCGGCTGGTATGCGTTCTGCTGGTCGTTGCTGAACGATGACCCGTACTTTGGCGGCGCGGGTTTTGTAGGCAAGGCGTGGACGACCGGATCAACGGGCTACGCTGACAACAACGCGAACATTGCGGCTCGTGCGCTGCAAGCCTTTAACTACTTTGAATCACGCGGGGTGAAAAAATACTTCACCCGTGCGCGTCCGAGCATCTTCACAAACGGTCAGCCCGCCATCGTCTGCGCGATCAACGTGGACTTCAGCATCGCAGACTCCACTGCTCCGCTGTCATTCAGCCCGCAGGTGGCAGGTCTCTGGGACGTTGGCCTATGGGATCAGGCTCTATGGGGGTCTGATGTGGAAATCACGAACAACTGGCAAGGAATTACCGGCATTGGTTATTGCGGCGCAATCCAACTGAATAGTACAAGCAAGAATATGCAGATTCAGTGGGCCGCTACCGATGTGGTGTATCAGATGGGATGGGCAGGCATATAGTCACCGGCCCCGAAGTGGGCCACTGGGTGATGAACCAGACGGGCGGCGGGTATCACGCCGAGCGGTCAGAGGCTATTGGCCTGCACGATGGCGAAAAATTGGTGTGTGGGACGGTGTACGAGAACTGGAACCAGCGTTCCATCGTCTGCCATATCGTGTTTCACGCTCAAATGACGAAAAAATACCTTGCAGCCATATTTCACTATCCCTTTATGGTCTGCGATGTTGATAAAATCATCGCACCGATCACGAGCGACAACTCCAAAGCGGTGCGTCTGGTCAAGAAAATGGGGTTTTTGGAAGAAGCGCGCATCAAGGATGCGGCACCTACCGGAGACATCGTTCTTTTTACACTGGCACGAGAGAGTTGCCGCTTTTTAGGTGATCGTTATGGGAAAGTCCTCCCCCAAACCGCCAGCAACGCCTGATTACGCGGGCGCTGCTGTTGCCCAAGGTGCCGCTAATCTGGAAGCGGCCAAGCAGTCGGCGTATATGTCGAATCCGAACATATACACCCCGCTTGGCTCGCAGCAGGTAACGTGGAACAAACAGTCAACGGTTGACCAAACCGCCTATAACAAGGCGATGGAGCAGTTCCGTGCGGACGTTGCCGCAGGCAAGCCGGTACAGGCACCGCCTGACGTCAAAGACTTTACGGTTACGATTGAACAGCCGACGATCCGGCAGGAACTGACCCCTGCAGCGCAAAAGACCCTAGAGGCCCAGCAGGCTACTGAATTAGGGTTAGCCAATCTCGGCCAGCAGGCCATTGGCAAGGTCGGCGGCATCTTTGCCGACCCGTTTAGCCCCAACCTTGCACCGATGCAGCAGAGCATCGGCTACACCCCGGTCGGCCAAGGCCCAGACGTGACCGCGATGGGTCAAGCCGTTAACGCGCCCGACGCTGAAAGTCTTGCTGCTGCACCTAACCTTATGGGCATGGGTCAGGCGCAAGGAGGCCCGCAGGCGGCGCAGTTGTCGCAGGTCAACCTCTCGGGTGTGGGTGGCGTGCAGAACGCCCCACAAGCCGGGTTATTCGGTTTTGCGGGCGGTGGTCAAGGGGCAGGCGGCTTCATGGCGGGCGGTGGCCCGGCTGCGCCTACGCAGATTGCAGGGGCTAACCTTGCGGGTGCGGGTCAGGTAGCGGGAGCGCCAACGGAAGGCCGATATGGATTTGCGGGCGCGAACGTCCCGCAGCAACAGTTGCAGCAGACGCTTGATACCTCGCGGCTTGCTCAGTTGCCGGTTGGCGCTGGCATGACTGCACAACAGGCGATCCTTTCGCGGTCGCTTCCGGCCATCCAAGCGCAGCGTGCGGCCCTTGAGAACCAGTTGGCGAACCAAGGGCTAGTCCGTGGCGGTGAAGCCTACAACGCTGCGATGAATCAGCAGGCGCAACAAGAAAACGACATTATCACGCAGGCTGCGTTGCAAGGCATTTCAGTGGATGCCGCGATGCGTCAGCAAGGTTTTGGCGAACTGCAAGCGCAGGCTGACCTTGCCAATCAGGCGCGTCAGGCGCAGTTTGGGATGGGTCTGTCAGGCCAGCAGTTGTACAACCAGTCAGTCTCGCAGAACCTTCAGCAGGGGTTGTCACTGCAAGACGCGCAGAACCGCGCACAACAGCAGGCGTTTCAGCAGCAGTTGGCGTCAGGGCAGTTCGGCCGAGAAGGGCAGCAGTTGGCCTTTCAGATGGGTCAGTCAGCCCAGCAGGCTCAGAATCAAGCCGCAGCGCAGAATTTTGCACAGATGCAGGCTGCACAGCAGTCACAGAATCAAGCCGTTTCGCAGAATTTCCAGCAAGCCCTTGCCGCACAGCAGGCCCAGAACGCCGCGCAACGTCAAGGGTTTGAGCAGGCACTTGGCGCACAAGGCTTTAACCAACAAGCGATCCTTGCTCAGTTTGGGATGGGACAGCAAGCGGCACAGGCAGCCAACGCCGCACTTGCACAGAACCAACAGGCCGCGCTACAGCAACAGGCCGCGCAGGCAGCCCGTCAGTCGCAGTTGTTTGGTCAAGGAATGGACGTGGCTGGGTTCTACAACCAAGCTCTTGCACAGCGTCAGGCTGCGGCACAGCAGCAGTACCAGATGCAACTTGCCGCGCAGAACCAAGGGTTCAACCAAGCGCAAGCCGCAGCAGCGTTTGCCAACCAAGCGCGCCAGCAGGGCCTTGCCGAGCAAATGGCGCTGCGAGCGCAGCCGATCAACGAGATCACGGCGCTACTTGGCGGGTCTCAAGTGCAGATGCCGCAGTTCCAAGGCTACCAAGGCACACAGGTCGCCGCTGCGCCGCTCTTTGCCGCACAACAGGCGGCAGGCAACTTCGCGCAGCAGAACTACGGCAATCAGGTCAGCGCATACAATGCCCAGATGGGGCTGCTCGGTGGCCTTGCTGGCGCAGGCGGCATGGCTTTAGGCAGAGGTTAATTTATGTACGACAATCCCTACACGCCGAACAACAAAGGCCAGCGTCTCGCGCAGATGCTACAAGTATCGCAGAGCGCGGCCACGTCGGCCCCGGCACCCAAGCAATTTCTTAACACCTACCCACCGCGCAAGCCCGCTAGCCCCGGCATGACGACGCCGCAGGGGGGTCAGGACAGAGGGGCATTTGAATATGGCGCGTGAAAAAGTCAAACAGGTGCAGGTCTTTTCGCTGCCGACTGAGTACGAGCGCCAAGCAGCCGAGGCTCGACGCCGCGAAATGATGGCAGAGATGCTTGCACAGCAGGCATACGACCCCGGCCAATATCAAGGCGCACCGATCCCAAAAGCCGCCCCTGTCGTCAAGGCGCTGGAGGGGTATCTGCGTGGCCGCGAAATGCGGAAGGCGCGTGAGGCGGGAGAAAAGGCAAAGGCCGAAGTGTCACGCGCAGGGCAGCAGATTATGGGCCGGTTGATGGGCGGTGCCCCAATCGCAGAGCCTGTTATGCCGGATGCGTCTGGTTTGGACGAGGTGCGCGTGCAGAGTCAGTACCGCGCATCACCGGATGACGCTATGCGTATGGCAATGACCCCTGCCGGATCGGCTGCAATGCGCGGCAACCCGGCGTTGGCGGCTATGCTTGCGCGGACGATGGAAAAGCCAGAAGCCGAAGAATTTTATGCGCCTACTGAGACGGAACGTGGATTGGTTCAATTTGGCAAGCGCGGTGGGCGCAAAGATACGGGCTATGTTGCTGCTCCTAAAGCAGCATCTCCAACGGAACTGTCTCGGCTGATTACAGAGCGTGATGCGTTAGCGCCAAATGATCCGCAACGATCAACTTATGATGCGGCAATACGCAAAGCCACTGTCTCTGCGCCTACTGCTGTTGTGAATTTAGACACCAAAGGCAGCCAACTTGGGCAAGAACTGTACATTAAAAAAATTGATGCTTTGAGTACGCCCGCAACAAATGCTAATCGCATTATCAATCAAGTTGGCGCAATGGAAGACGCGACAAAGAAGGGCACATTTACGGGCGCAATGGCTCCTAACGCTGTTGGTGCCGCTCAATTCTTGTCAAGTTTTGGCATTGACGTTAAACCAGACATATTGGCAAACAGCCGAGCGTTCCAAGCCGCCAGCAACCAGTTGGTTTTGGACTTTATGGCATCAAACGGCGGCGCACGCGGATTTACAGAAAAAGAAACTGCAATTCTTCAAGATGCGTTTCCAAAAATTGTTGATTCCCCGGAAGCGCGTCAGCAGATTGCAACACTGTTACGCAACCGCGCTAAAAAAGACGTGTCAGACTATAATCAAGCGGTTGAAACGTATCGCAAGTCGTTTCCAAACTCTCCGATTCCTTACGGCCCAATTGAAGACACAGAAGCCCGGTACGAAAAATGGAAGCGCAGTCAAGGGGTAAGGTAATGGACGATTTTTCGCCAGAGGAAATAGAGCAGTTTAAGCGTAGGTTTGCCGCTGAGCAGCAAGCCGCGCAATCGCAAGCCATGACGCACTCGGTGGCTACGACCCCGTCAAAAGTGTCAAGCGCGCCTCACGCCCGTATGTTTAACCCTGAAACCGGCATCATCGGTGGCGAGGTCAACCCATTGGCGCGGGCTTTAATGGGTTATGGCGCAGGCGTAGAGCGTAGCCTTGCAAGTATTGGCGAATTGACCGGCGTTATATCGCCAGAAAAATACCGCGAAATTCAAGAACGCGGCGAAATGGCAACACGCGGCCCTATTGGCGGAGCGGGAGAGTTTTTAGGCGAATCAGCGATGGCTACAATTGCCGGAGGCCCTGTTGGTCGCGTTGCGCGAGCAGCAGGCCCAATCGTGCGTGGCGCAATTGAGGGTGGAGTTACATCATATGCAACTGCTGACCCTGAGGCGCGCAAAACAGAGGGCGCATACGGCGCTGTTGCGGCTGGCGCGTTGCCAGCAGCAGGCAAAGTAGCACGCGGTATGATTAGCGGCGCGGATGTGTCAAAAGCAGCGCGCCGGTTGACCAAGGAAGGCGTGGAATTGACGCCGGGCCAAGCAGCGCCAAATAACACTTGGGCGATGATTGAAGAATCCATGATGAGGATTCCGATTGTTGGCCCACGGGTAGCCGCAGCGCGTGAGCGCGGATGGCAACAGACGCAAGCGTTAATTGGAAAAGAAAGCGCTCCTCCGGGGTACGTTCCGCCAAGCCGCGCTGACGTGCGCGATACTTACAGCGACCTTAAAACGGCATATAACGAGGCTTACAATCAATTTAAGGGTTATCCATTGCAGCCTGCATTGGTTAGGGTGCAAGGCGGAAATGTGCCGCTTTCACAAGCCATGGCGGTTTCTCGCCAAGCCGCCGCTGACCCCAAATCGCGCAAATATGTGCAGTCGTTTATTGACAACGAACTTGGGCGTGTCAAAGGTCGGCAATTAGACAGTGCTGATTTGCTTGAAATTCGATCCAACATTCGCACAAAAATGCGTGATTTGTCGGGCAACCAAAATTTTCCAGACGCCGAAGGGCTGTTAAAAACTGCAGAGCAACGTGCTACGGAAGTGTTGGAATCGCAGTTGCCGCCAGACGTAATGAAATCGTTACGGGAAGTAGACGCCAAATACGGCAATTTTAAAGTGCTAGAAAGCGCCATCAGTCGATCAAAAGATCGCCCGGATGCTTTTACGCCCGCGCAGTTTTCAATGGCAGTAAAGGAAAGCGTTCCAAGCAAAGGTCAGTACGCGGCGGGCGGCGGTCGGATGCGCGACATTGCCCGCGAATCCGTGGATGTCTTCTCGCCGCGCACACCAATGACTGGCGCACAGCAGCCAAGTCAGTTGGTAGGGTACATGGCGGCGCTACCTGCTGCTGCAGTGTATGGAAAAGATCGCGGCCGACAACTTGGCAAGGCATTAGCCGGTCAAACCGAAATCCAACGCAAAATTCAAGATTTTGAACGCAATTTTAGACGCAAATTGTCAGCGCAAGAGCGTGAAGATTTAGCGCGAGTGTTGCGTATGTCTGGGGCTACCTATGCCGCAGAACAGCAACCTTATTTTGCAACGACAAATGAATAACACAATTTTTATGACATTACCGAGGTATAGGTAAATGGCGTATAACGGCTCCGGCACCTTTTTGATCAACACGGCAGGCCAGCCTGTCGTCCCCAACACCGTCATCTCGGCCACGGCGTTTAACGCGCTGACGGCTGACCTTGCCAACGGCTTGTCCACTTGCATTACCAAGGACGGACAGACCACGCCCACGGCCAACATTCCGATGGGTAACAACAAGATCACGGGCCTTGCTGCGGGCACTGCCGGGACTGACGCGGCCAACTTGTCGCAAGTGCAGAGCAGCACCGCCAAGCTGCTCCAATCTGTAACTGGCACGGACACGATTACGGCTGCGATGGTGCCTGCGTTGACCGCCTACGCTGCGGGGCAGATGTTCTATTTCGTTGCAGCAGGCGATAACACGGGCGCTGTGACGATCAACATTGACTCCCTTGGCGCTAAGAGCGTGACGCGGGACGGGTCAACGGCGCTTGTGGCGGGCGATATTACAAACGGCAAGGTTGTCGTCATCGTGTACGACGGCACGCGCTTTCAGTTGCTCAACAGCAATTCGTTCACGAATCTTAACGTATCAAACAATCTCACCCTCTCCGGCGGCACCGCCAACGGCGTGCTGTATCTGAACGGCAGCAAGGTGGCGACGAGTGGGACGGGGTTGGTGTTTGATGGGACGAACCTCGGCATCGGGACGAGTTCGCCTGTTAGAAAACTCCACGCTTATACATCCGGGGCAGCAGGTGTTGCACTTTTTGAATCCGCAAGCGGAACCACTGCGGCTATTGGGCTAAAGAATACAGGCTCATCTTCTTTATACCCGCAGTTATTATCTATTAACGATGACATGGCTTTCCAGACCAACGGGTCAGAACGTCTCCGTCTCGACTCCTCCGGCAACCTCGGCTTGGGCGTCACGCCGAGTGCGTGGACAGGTTCTGGCGGGAAAAACATTGAGATCGGCGCAACCGGCAACGCCATTTTCGGCAGTGCAAGTCTTACGACGTACATTTACAACGCCAATTTTGATAGTTCTTGGAAGTACAGCAGAAGCGACTTTGCTTCACGGTATGAACAGCAAGCAGGAATTCACCGCTGGTTCAACGCCCCCTCCGGCACCGCAGGCAACGCGATCACGTTCACGCAGGCGATGACGCTGGATGCGTCGGGCAACCTCGGCATCGGCACGGCGAGTCCGGGGTTTAAGTTAGATGTTCAAGGGTCGGCCACTGACTTTGTTGCTTTCAACGGACTAAACACCAACAACAGCGCCGGAACCATAACAAGTTCTGCGATTAAGTTTGGCTTTACGTCAACTGTCGGCACGCATTACGCCACGTTGAAAATCACTGAAGATAGTGCCAACAGCAACAGCGGCGGCTTAACAATCTCTTTGCCAAATGGCGGAGTGGAAACCCCTTTGCTTGCGCTGACCAGTGCTGGCAACCTCGGCATCGGCACGACGAGTCCGGGGCAAAAACTGGAAGTCTCTGGCAATCAGCGTTTCACCGGGAGCCAAGTCGGGACGAAGATTGAAAATAGAAACACAGGGATTAACGTATCTACAGCAACAACAATACTCGATGAGGCTGGCGCGGAAGGCAGAGTTGTAATTGTGAACGGAGCAAATGGCGGCGATAGATTCTGCGATTTGGTGTTTTGCTCTACTGCTCAAAATCCGACTGTGATTGCATCTTTTACTGCATTTGGAACTCCAACTGCCAGAACATACACAAGAAATGGAGCAGCACTACAATTGGCGATGGCATCTGGGACGTATGTTGTAAATGCTCTTGCGCTTGGATATTGAGACAAAAAATGAACACCGGCCTCCTGATCCTGTTCTGTGTGCTGCAAGCCGCTGACGTGTACACGACGCTTACCGTGCTGAAGCAAGGCGGCAGGGAGTTAAATCCCGTGATGGCAAAGTTGTTCACTCGCTTCGACCCATTGACTGCCATGGTCAGTGTGAAACTCGTTGGCGTGTGGGCGTTGTGGTACGTCGATATGTGGATGCTCACGCTCGCGGCGTGTGTCGTGTATGCGTATGTTGTGAACCGTAACTACTGGGAGATTAAGAAATGAATCCGACCGTGAAGATTGAACTTGAAGTGGGTGAACTGAACGCGGTACTTCAGGTTCTGGGCCAACTGCCGACGAGTTCCGGTGCGTG
>Ga0315901_10001150_pt1 | contig 38126 bp, 31 predicted proteins | sample LakEriMetagenome_10_FD_203761 | JGI IMG/M metagenome (GOLD analysis project Ga0315901, IMG submission 203761) | Freshwater fungal communities from buoy surface, Lake Erie, Ohio, United States - Buoy 2 MA116 | ecosystem: Environmental > Aquatic > Freshwater > Lake | place: USA: Lake Erie, Ohio...
CAGTTCGGCACAACTGGTCACCGATTCCTTCCGCGTAGACTCCCTGGAGCAATATCGAAAATTCCTGTATCTCCCGGCTAAGGTCATTGGCAATACGGTTGATGCCCAAAACAACTACATGACCATACACCGTGGATCAAGCCAGGGTGTGGGGGTGAATATGGCCGTGCTGGGTCCTGACGGGATCATTGGTAAGGTAGTCAGCGTCAGCCCCAATATGTCGGTCGCCATGAGCCTCCTGCATCGAAAGAACAGCGTGGTAGCACTCCTAAAGAAGGGCGGTGGCTTTGGGGAAGTGATATGGGACGGCAAGGATCCCCGTTTTGTTACCCTGAACAATATACCCAGGACCGTGAAAGTTCAGAAAGGTGATACCGTGGTGACCAGTTCTTATTCAGACATCTTCCCCCCGGGAAAGGTGGTTGGGTACGTATCCCAGGTACTTGAGGACAAAAGTACCAGCACCTACAGCCTGAAGCTGAAAACCGCAACGGATTTCTATTCTGTGCAGCATGCGTACGTGGTCAAAAACCTTCAGAAAGCTGAAATGGATTCACTCATGAAAAAGATCCGGAAATACTGATGAGCAACCTCCTGCGAAATATCATCCGGTTTGCATTCTTCATCCTGTTGCAGGTTTTTGTACTGGATAAGATCCCGCCATTGCACCAGTTTGTGGTACCCTATCTCTATTTCCTGTTCATTCTCTGGTTGCCTTTTAAAATACAACGGGGTATGCTCACTTTCATGGGTTTCGTTTTTGGGCTCACCCTTGACTTCTTCACTAAGACCCCCGGCCTCCACGCCGCGGCCTGCGTACTGATTGCCTATATCAGGCCCTTTTTGATTGGCATCCTGATGCCCAAGGAGGCCACGGAGATCGGTTATTCCGAACCGTCCATCACCAGCATGGGTTTCATGCCCTATGCCGTATATGTGTTGATCCTGACTTTGCTGCATCACATCTACCTGGTATTCCTCGAATGGCTGCATTTCGGGAATTTCTGGTATTTCATGGGTAAAGTGTTTGCTACTTCGGCCATTAGCCTTTTGCTGATCCTGATCACGGAAATGCTGTTTGTCAGGAAGTCAAAATACCGTACCAACGTGGCATAGTTCGGACCCTTCTGTTATTTCAGGATCTGAATCAGAATAAACTATCAATTCCATACATGCCCACGTAGGAATTCTCAGGGTCTCCTGTATCTTTACATATCTACCATGCCCGTTTTTAATCAATCCCGTCAAACGGTAATCCGACTGATCATCCTGGCTGTCTTTGTTGTGCTTATAGCCAGGCTTTTTGTATTGCAGGTCATGTCGCCCCAGTATAAGCTCCAGGCCAGGGATAATGCCGTGGACAGGAAGACCATTTACCCAGACCGTGGTTTGATCTTTGATCGCAAAGGCAAACCCATTTTAGAGAATACGGTGACGCATGACCTCATGATCCTGCCGAACCAGCTGAAAGGGATCGATACGCTCGGGCTTTGCCAGGCCCTGGGGATCGATACGGCCGAATTCAGGCAGCGCCTGATCACCGCCATTATACGGAACGGCCGCTATCGGCCCTCAGTTTTTGAGGCTTCATTGCCCATGGAGAAGTTTGTGAAACTGCAGGAGAACATTTACCGGTTTGAGCCCGGATTTTATTTGCAGGATCGGCCTATCAGGTCTTATCCCTATAAAGCCGCCGAACATGTACTCGGTTATATCGGGGAAGTGGATTCAAACATCCTGAAGCGGACCAAATACTTCTACCAGTTGGGGGATTACATGGGCCTTACCGGTATAGAGCGATTTTATGAAACGATCCTCATGGGTCAGCGAGGTGTTCAGTACCGCATCAAAGACAATAAGAACAGGCTGGTGGGCAGCTATGAGAATGGCGCTTTCGATACCGCAGCCGTTGCCGGAAGGAGCCTGCAGACTTACCTTGATATCGATGTGCAGGTGCTTGCTGAAAAAATGCTGGCCAACAAACTCGGTGCAGCCGTAGCGATCGATCCCAGGACGGGCGGCATCATTGCTATGGCAAGCGGACCTACATACGATCCCAACCTGCTTACCGGTTCTGAAAGAAAGAGGAATTTTTCCTACCTGCTCACGGATACGGCAAGGCCTCTGTTCAACCGGGCCATTAAGGGTCAGTATCCCCCGGGCTCAACCATCAAGCCCATGGGCGCACTGATCGCGCTCGATGAAGGCGTGATCACACCCGAATATGGCTTAGGCTGCGGGGGTGCTTATTATATGTGCCGCAGACCCATTAAATGCACACATGCCGGCGGTGGACACGCATCCAACTTGCGCCTCGCTCTTGCGAATTCCTGTAACTCCTATTTTTCGCATATCTACCGCCTTGCCGTGGACAATCCGAAATATGGAAATGTGAAAGACGGATATTACAAATGGAAGCAGTACATGAATTCATTTGGAATGGGAGTTAAACTCGGTGTTGATCTTCCCAGTGAAGACAAGGGCCTTATCGTGGATACCTCTTTCTACAACAGACTATACCGCGGCTCGTGGAACTCCTGTACCAATGTGTTTCTGGGCATAGGCCAGGGAGAGATGCAGGCAACACCCCTCCAACTGGCAAACCTCATGGCCATCATCGCCAACAAAGGCTATTACTATACGCCTCATTTTGTGAAAGATATTGACGGACAGGGCGAGGCCGATACGATACTTACCCCCTTTAAGAACAAGCACGTGGTGACCCAGATTCCTGAGGCTATGTATGAGGTGGTGCAGTTGGGATTGCAGGATGTGGTCACCAGTGGTACGGCCAGGGTAGCACAGATGGAAGGCATCAATGTTTGTGGCAAAACCGGTACGGCAGAGAATTACGGCATCATCAATGGGAAGAGGGAAAAGCTGCCCGACCATTCCTGGTTCGTTTGTTTTGCACCTCGGGAGAATCCCGTGATCGCCGTTGCTGTAATTGTTGAGAATGCAGGGTTTGGTGCAACATGGGCGGGCCCTATAGCGCGCATGATGATGGAGAAATACATCACCGACACCCTCAGCGCGAAGAGCAAACTTGACTCTGTCCGCATCGCCGGGAAGGAGATCATCTTACAGGTTGTAAAGCAGAAAAGGATGCGCCTCGATTCCATCCGCCGTGTAAGGCTTGCCCTGGAGATGGGCGACAGCTCTGTGCTGCATAATGCATTGCCGGCAGCGCCCGATGCGCCGAAGTTTGACCAGAATATTGAACGCAGGAAACCGTCGGACACAGCTCCGGTGAAAAAGCCGGCCCCGGTCAACAAGCCTAAAGACAGCGTGCCGGTAAAAAAGCCAGACAGCACCCGCGCCGAAGCATTGATCAGGAAAGAGGACCGGGAAGCATGGGCAAAAACAAAAACTAGCGCGTGAGAAATAATACCGAGATATCAAAAGGGATAGACTGGATTCTGGTCCTGCTTTACCTCACGCTGTCTGTCATAGGTGTGATGAGTATTTTTGCTGCAACCTACCGCAATGAAGACCTCATACAAGGATTTCTGTCCATGCGTACAGATTACAGCAGGCAGTCGATCTATCTGATGATCAGCCTGGTGCTGGGTGTTTTCATTTTGCTGACGGACAGTAAGTTCTTTACCGCCACCGCTAATCTGTTTTATTTCCTGGGGCTATTGCTCCTGATCCTGGTATTCCCATTCCACACAGAAGTAAAAGGTACTAAGTCGATCATAAGGTTCGCCAGTTTTCAACTTCAGCCAGCCGAGCTCTGCAAGGTTTTTGTGAATCTGGCACTCGCGAAATACCTGTCGAGGATCGATACCGATTTTACAAAACTCCGCTCCCAATTAGTAGCTACTGCCATTGTGATGGTGCCAGCCGTCATCACCATCCTCCAGAGCGAAACAGGACTTGCCCTGGTTTATTTCTCGTTCTTCCTGGTGATGTACCGGGAGGGCTTACCAAGCGTTGTTCTCATCGTTGGATTCTCTCTTGCCGTGCTGGTAATAGCTACCCTGCTGCTGGAGCCGAATATGCTTGCGATCATACTGACGGTGATCGCAGTGGTTGCCATCTACCTCATGCGACGGCAGATCCGGCGAGACAGGACCATCCTGATCGGCATTGCGGCGATTTGGTTCATCTGTGTGGGCATCCAGCGTTTTGCCGTGCCGTTCTTCTTCAACAATGTGCTGAAGCCCTACCAGGTACAGAGGATCTATGCCACTGTTGGCAGGGATTTTCCCATCGATCCGGAAACCATGACGGAAGAGGACATTAAAAAGATCGAAGACAAGAAGAAAGCCAGTTCATATAATGTCAAGCAAAGCAAGATCGCGATAGGATCAGGTGGTTTCCTGGGAAAAGGTTTATTGAAAGGAACGCAGACGCGTTACGATTTTGTTCCCGAACAGAGAACCGATTTTATATTCTGTACCATAGGCGAAGGTTTTGGTTTCGCCGGCAGCACGGTATTGCTCCTGCTCTACCTCATTTTACTTTTCAGGATCATCATCGTAGCCGAACGACAACGAAGTACATTCAGCAGGGCATATGCCTATGGCGTGGCGGCCGTATTGTTTTTTCATGTGGCCATCAATATCGGTATGACAGTGGGACTTGTTCCCGTCATCGGGATTCCGCTTCCCTTGTTGAGTTATGGCGGTACCGCGCTGATCACCTTCACCGTATTGCTGTTTATCATGATCAGGCTTGACGCAGACCGACAGATGGTACTTCGTTAGAGACGGTGGTTATTCCCCCGTAGTTTGGCATCCTGCTTTCTGGCGCTATTCTTCCTACCTTCGCTGTATGAGAATTATTCCCCTCTCTGAAGGCTCGTTTACGATAGATCAGACAAAAAGATTTGTGCCATTTGATGCGGACAGGCACAACATGAGCAGCAGACCATCAGGGAGTCTGCTGGTTGAGATCCAGCCTTTCCTTGTCATCACATCATCCGATATTGTTTTGTTGGACACTGGTCTCGGGTTTCATAACCAGGACGGAAATCTGCAGATTCACAAGAACTTATTGGATAATGACATCAACCCTATGGATGTAACCAAGGTGCTGATGAGCCATCTTCACAAGGATCATGCTGGCGGGGCAGGATTGGAGAACAAGATTCTCCATCATTATAACGTGAGCTTTCCTAATGCAACCTATTATGTGCAGCGGAAAGAGCTGGAGTATGCCTTGGAGAAAGGGGCTCCTTCCTTTCAACCCCTGGAGCTGGAAGTGTTTAAACAGATGGAAAAGCTGGTTCTTCTGGACGGCGATGGAATGATTGAGGGGTATATCAGTTATGCGCAGAGCGGCGGGCACAGCCCGTTCCACCAGGTATTCTGGATTGAAGGCGACGGCGAGAAAATTTTCTTTGGTGGCGATGAGGCGCCACAATTACACCAGATGAAAAGCCGTTTTATAGCTAAGTATGACCATGATGGAAAGAGAGCCATGGAACTCAGGCAGAAATGGTGGCAGGAAGGAGATGGCTGGACCTTTCTTTTTTACCACGATATCAAAACGCCTTTTTTAAAACATAGCATATCCACTTGAGACTATCCTGGGTCATATGTGTTTTGTTACTCACCCATCTGCACACAGCCGATTGTTATGCCCAGGCAGATGTTGACACCGCTGCCAGAAAAAGGGATGCCCAAATCGTATTCCTGCTTGATGTCAGTAACAGTATGGCCAGGGACAACAAAATGAAGTTGCTGAAGAACTCAAGTGCTGAATTGTTGAAGTTGCTCGATAGGGACGATATGATCAGCCTGATGACATTTGGGGACCTCGTGAATCTTGTGTATCACACTACCTCTTACCCGGGCCCTGACTCACTGTTAAAAGTTATTTCAAAAGTAAGATCCGCTGCCTCGGCAACAAATATCAATGGCGGGATCTTCGATGCATATGACCTGATCAAAACGTCAACCAAAGCAAAGGGTAAGGAAACGAAGCGAGTGGAAAAGAAACGATTGAAAAGCGGTCCGCAGCAGGATTATCTTTCGCGCGACAACCATGTATTGCTAATTACGGACGGCCTCTTTGAATTGAACGAATTTTCAAAACAACTGGTCTGCGATCATCCCTATATCCAACTTACCTGTGTGATCGTTGGAAAGGGGAAAGCGGCGGAAGAGGCTGTGAAATATGTACGTGAAGAACTTCAACTCAAGGTGATTACATTGATAGATGAAGAGAAGGACGTTAGCAGGCTGGCAGAGATCCTGGAGCGCAAATAAAAAAGGCTAGCCCTGGAAAGAGCCAGCCGTTGCTAACCTATGAAAAACACCGAGATAAAAGTACATATTTTAAAATAACATAGACTTGCCGCAAAACAGTTTATGTAGCATATTACCAGTTTTTAATTAATTGCCCTTATTTTGACGTTTCTCTGACATTTCGCGTCTTTGCTGCAATTCTCTTTTTACCATCTCCCTAAACCTGAGTTCTGCTTCGAAGACCTTGTTGGTACGGTCGGCTGATAGTATACGTTTAAAGTCGGTCTTGTATTTTTTGCGAATGTCCAGCATTTGCTGTTGCCGATCAAGTACATCCACATCTCTGTTGCGCATGGTACCCCTCATTTCTTCCGCATATTTGTTATACACCGGCCAGAATTTCTCAGCTTCGGCAGGGGTCAGCGCCAGTTCCCTGGTCAGGAATGCGATCTCGAGGCTTTGGAGTCGATTCTCCCGCATGGCCCCCCCGGGTCCTGGTTGGGCAAAAGATGCAAATGGCAGGGCCAGCACGATAAATAGTATAATCTTTTTCATATGGTTTTAATTCAGGGTCTCTATTCGTAAGGAGGGATTTTCAATAAGAAATTCGCTCAATTCCTTGTCATTTACCTCGTCAATAAGGCTTTCGAAGTCAATTTCTTCCAACCCGGCCAGCGATAGCGGTTCTGCCTGATCATCATCAGGGCTGGTCAAAAGATAGCTGTTCAGTTCAGATGCATTCAGCTTGGGCAGTTCTGCTGAAACATTTACGGTCGGTAATGCTTCTTGCTGGTTATGATTAACCAGGTAAAACAAGGAGAATAAGCCCACCAGCGCTGCCATGGCGGCTGCTGCGTAGAGTATCCTGTTTCTTTTTACAGGGTACATGGGCAGAACCGGGGCCTGTGGCTTTTCTGCAGCCGTAGGAAGGATGGTTTCTGAAAAATAGCCATCTGGAAGGGTAAATGGCATTTTCCTGGTTAACCTGGCGGCCAGCAAAGGTGAAATTTCTTCCAGCTCCGCTGAAACATCCTGATTTTCCTCCTTTCTGATCCTTTGCATCAATTTCTCAGGGAATTGGGCAAAATAACCTTCGGGTACGGTAAAAACGGGCTCAATGGGAAGTTTTTCAACTACCGGGCTGATGGCTTTTAGTTCAGATGATATGTCTGCTTTTTTCAGCATGGTTGTTAGTTAGACGATGATTGATCATGGGGGTTTAACCGTTCAGGATATATTCCTCTATTTTTTTCACTGCATGATGATAGCTTGCTTTTAATGCACCCTCCGAAGTTTCCAGCACCCGGCTCATTTCCTCATAACTCATTTCGTCGTAGTACCTTAAGCTAAACACCAGTTTCTGTTTTTCGGGTAATTTCTGGATGGCCAGCTGCAGTTTCCATTCGATTTTCGAGACATCGAAGTCCTTTTCGGCAGCCAGTTTTTCGGATAGCGCCAATGACACATCCTCATAGGATATGGATGCATTCTTTTTTTCTTTCTCCAGGAAGCTGAGCGATTCGTTTGTGGCTATCCGGTAAAGCCAGGTGTAGAACCTGGCATCTTCCCGAAACTGATCAAGTCCCCGCCAAACCTTGATGAACACGTTTTGCATGACGTCGTTCGCATCATCGTGGTCCACTACCAGTCGTCGGATGTGCCAGTAGATCTTTTCCTGGTATTTCCTAACCAGCAGGGTGTATCCTTTCTCTTTCGTTTGGGGATCACGAAAAAGCGACAGCAATTCATTATCGTCTGGAAATGAAGCCATATGGCTAAGTTAAGACAAAGCTTACTTCCGCTGGCGTACCTTTTCAACGGCCGCCAGGATATCAGGCGTATCGAGGCCGTATTTTTTGAGCAGTTCGGTAGGTTTACCGCTTTCGCCAAAGGTGTCGTTGGTTCCGATCATCTCAATCGGAACAGGGCAATGTTTACCTGCTGCCTGTGCAACGCTGTCGCCCAGACCGCCGATCACATTATGCTCTTCAACTGTAACGGCACATCCTGTTTTTTGCAACGACCTGACAACTGCTTCGGTGTCAAAAGGCTTGATGGTGTGGATATTGAAAAGATCAACGGTCAATCCCTGTTCTTCAAGGATCCTTCCGGCTTCAATCGCTTTCCAGACCATGTGACCGCAGGCGAAAATGCTTACATCCGAACCTTCGGAAAACTGTTGTGCTTTTCCCACGACAAACGGTTCAGTGGGGTCAGTAAAAATGGGCCATACCGGCCTGCCGAAGCGCAGGTAAACGGGACCGTCATAAGAAGCTATCGCTTTGGTTGCGGCCTTGGTTTGGTTGTAGTCACAGGGAACGATGACGGTCATGCCCGGAAGCATTTTCATTAAACCGATATCTTCCAGGATCTGGTGGGTGGCTCCATCTTCACCCAGCGTGAGGCCTGCGTGGGAGGCACATATCTTCACATTCTTGCCTGAATAGGCTATAGACTGACGGATCTGGTCGTACACCCGGCCTGTAGAGAAATTTGCGAAAGTAGTTGTATAAGGGATCTTGCCGCCGATGGTTAAACCAGCTGCGATGCCCATCATATTGGCTTCTGCGATACCCACCTGAAAAAATCGTTCAGGAAAGGCTTTTATGAACGCATTGAGTTTCAGAGATCCTGCGAGGTCCGCAGTGAGGGCTACCACATTTGGGTTTTCCTGGGCAATTTCGAAAATACCATCTCCAAACCCGCTGCGGGTATCTTTTTGGCCTTGAACCTGGATATCTTTCAGCATGGGCGCAAAACTAAGGAAAATAACGTTAGAGCAGAGGTAAGGCTAATTAAGTTGAAAATTCCTCCCTGTATAAAACTGCTCATCGTTTTTCAACTTTTGCTCCCACTGCCAGGCGGAGCGCATGATATCTTCCAGGGAATATTTTGGTACCCAGCCAAGTACTTTTTCCGCCTTATCCTTGTTTGCATAAATGGCGATCACATCGCCTGGTCTCCTGGGGCCGATCACGTAATTCAGTTCAACGCCTGAAACTTTTTCAAAGGCTTTAATGGCTTCGAGAACGGAAATGCCGTTGCCAGTGCCCAGGTTGAACACTTCGCAGTTTGATTCTCCTTTGTTGTCCATCAGGAACTGAAGGGCCAGGGTGTGTGCATGCGCCAGGTCGCAGATGTGTATGAAATCCCGAACGCAGCTTCCATCCCTGGTTGGGTAGTCGTTCCCATATACCTGAATCTGCGGGATCTTACCTATCGCGGTTTGCGTGATCACAGGTGTGAGGTTCTGGGGTTTGTCGATATTGTATTCGCCGATGAGGTTGGTTGGATGTGCTCCGGCGGGGTTGAAATACCTCAACAGGGCGGAACGGGTAGCGGACACCTTGGCAAAATCCCGGATCACCCGCTCGCCCATTTGTTTGGTAGCTCCGTAAGGTGATTCAGCTGTTTTTTCCGGTGACTCCTCTGTGACCGGGATCTGGTCAGGGTTGCCATACACGGTACAAGACGATGAAAACACAAAATAGGGTGTATTGTATTCCTCAATGCACCTCAGCAGGTTGATCAGGGAACACATATTATTCTCGTAGTAGCTTAAGGGTTTCACTACAGATTCGCCTACTGCCTTGAAAGCGGCAAAATGAATGACACCAACGATGTCGTCGTTCTCGGCAAAAATGGCATGTGTATCATCGAAATTGCAAAGGTCAACCTTATAGTTCTTCACTTTTTTGCCGGTGATCTTTTCAACCCCCTCCAGCAGCCTTGAGGTAGAGCGGGAATTGTTGTCTGCCGAAACAACGTCAAAACCATTCTCAATCAGGTCCGCGATGGTATGGGATCCTATATATCCGCATCCCCCTGTGACAAGAATTTTCTTCATGATATGTTTTCAGTTCTGTTAAGAGACAAGATTCATCAGGTATTCACCGTAACCGCTTTTCATCAGGGGTTCGGCGATTTTTATAAGCTTTTCTTTATTGATAAAGCCTTTTTTGTAAGCGATCTCCTCTATACAGGCAATTTTTATACCCTGTCGCAGCTCGATCACCTGCACAAATTGTGAGGCCTGTATCAGTGAATCAAAGGTTCCGGTATCCAGCCAGGCTGTGCCCCTGTCCATGATACAGACATTGAGTTTGCCCTTCTCCAGGTAAACTTTATTAACGTCTGTGATCTCGTATTCCCCGCGGGGAGAAGGCTTCAGGTTCCTGGCTATCTCGATGACCTTATTATCGTAAAAGTACAGCCCGGGAACGGCATAGTTACTTTTGGGTTTTTGGGGTTTTTCTTCGATGCTGATCACCTTGTTATGGTCGTCGAATTCCACAACACCATACCTTTCAGGGTCACTCACATGGTATGCATAAACGATGCCGCCTTCGGGGTTCGCATTTTTTTCCAATTGTTCGCCGAGCCCATACCCATAAAATATATTGTCTCCCAGCACCAGTGCCACACTATCGTCCCCAATGAACTCTTCTCCGATCACAAAGGCCTGTGCCAGTCCATTAGGTAATGGCTGCTCTGCATAGGAAAAATTGAGACCCAGTTGGGATCCGTCCCCGAAGAGTTTCCTGAAATTCGGAAGGTCATGCGGCGTGGAAATGATCAGGATATCCTTGATTCCCGCGAGCATGAGTGTTGACAGCGGATAATAGATCATCGGCTTGTCGTACACAGGCATGATCTGCTTGCTGATGGCATAAGTGATAGGGTATAATCTCGTACCTGATCCGCCTGCTAAAATGATTCCTTTCATGATCCATTGATATTACAACAGATGCAAAATTAGACAAAAACCCTCGGCTATCCTGCTTAAAATTGTGGCAGTTTCGAAAACCGGGGCTTAGAAGAACAAACTGCTGATGTAGTAAATGATGGCGGCCATGATGGCACTAACGGGAATGGTTAGTATCCAGGCCCAGAGCAGATTAACCGTAACGCCCCAACGAACTGCCGACAGTCTTTTTGTTGCGCCAACTCCAATAATGGAACCCGTGATGGTGTGGGTGGTACTGACGGGGATACCCAGCTTTTCAGTCATAAACAGGGTGATGGCACCTGCTGTTTCTGCGCTTACACCTTCCAGTGGGGTTACCTTGGTGATCCGGGTACCCATGGTTTTTACGATCCTCCAGCCACCGCTGAGGGTTCCCAGGCCAATGGCAGCATAGCATGCTATGGGCACCCAGTTGGGCATCGACTTCAGATCAGGGATCTGTCCTCCTGCAACAAGTGCGGCAGCGATGATACCCATTACTTTCTGCGCATCGTTCCCACCATGGCCGATGCTGAATGCGGCAGAGGATAAAAGTTGCAGCCTCTTATACATATTCCCGGTTTTATAGGCACTGGGAGGATCCTGAAAATGATTGATCAGGTAGGAGACACAGAAGATGCCCGCTGTTACAACCAGTCCCCATTTGATCACTTCGTTGAAGGGGATGAATGTCACGGACAGGAATACGGTCAATACGATGATCAGCAACTTGAGCCAGATATTGTGGATGATGGTAACAATGGAAATGAATGCGGCAATCACCATACCCATCAGGGGCGCGATGAAAATGAATGAAAGCGTTTTTGTGATCTTCTCCATTTCGATGCTGGTCAGGCCAGCGTGAGCGATAGCTGCGCCGGCAAATCCACCGATCAGGGTATGGGAAGATGAAGAAGGGATCCCGAACCACCAGGTCAGCAGGTTCCAGATGATCGCCGCGATGAGCCCGGCAAGGATCACCGGCAATGTTATCGCTTCCGCGTGGACCGTTTTGGCTATGGTATTGGCCACATTATGGTCCTTGAAAATGAAAAAGGCGATGACATTGAAAAAAGCTGCCCACAAGACTGCCTGGAAAGGGGTAAGTACCTTGGTTGATACAATCGTGGCAATTGAATTGGCGGCATCATGGAAGCCGTTTATGTAGTCGAAGATCAGCGCAAGCGCGATAATAATGATTAGAAGCGTCATGGTTGGTAGGTGGTGGAGTCTTTGACCTAATGCCCTTAGTCCTTAAGCGTATTTAATGATGATAGACTCGATCACATTGCCTGCATCCTCACATTTGTCGGTAGCATCTTCCATTACCTGGTATATCTCGCGCATCTTGATCACTTCCTTGGCGTCATCCACTTCGGCAAACAGTCTTTCAATGTTCTGGTCAAAAAGATCATCCGCCTGGTTTTCGATGCTGTTTATCTTGACTATCGCTTCCGTGATCTGGCGAAGGTTCTTCATGTTCCGCAGCTCTTTCACCGCCAGGCAAACCTGCTCGGCACTTAACTCGATCAGCTCCGCGAACCTCCTGAGTCCGTTATCATCCTGGTGAATATGGTAGAACATGATCTTCTTCGCAGCGGCATAAATATGATCCGCGACATCGTCCAGCGCTGTAGCCAGATAATGGATGTCCTCACGGTCAAATGGGGTGATGAAGTTCCGGCTGAGTTCGGTGAAGATGCGATGGGTAGCCTCATCATTTTTGTGTTCCAGGTCCTCTATCTGCGACATAATGGCCCCGCGTTTTGATGAATCGGTTTCGTTCACCAGTTGTTTCAGGATCCCTGACATGAGCAATACTCTTTCACTTGAATCTTCAAACAGCGAATAGAAGATCCTGTCTTTTGGAAGGAATATTTTGAGGAACGTGTTGAAGGCCATCACTAGAATTTCCGCAAAAATACCTTTAATGGCCCTGCAATCTTTTTTGACCTGACAGTTAATGATTTCTTAACATTGGAGTTCGGCAGAGAGCCGTTCATTTGCCCCTAATCTGTTGAAAAGAGTACTTCCTATACTATTATTACTCATGCTCTCCGATCTGGCTGCCCGGGCGCAGTTCCTTATGGATATGATCGATACTACCAAGGAATTGGGCAGGAGCACATTCCAAACCCTCGATAGGCTGAATCATATTAGGATTTCCGGGTATATGCAGCCCCAGTTCCAGGTAGCGTCGGAGAAGGGAGCTGCCAATTACAGTGGGGGGAATTTTGCTCCCCAGTCCGATAACCGGTTCATGCTCAGAAGGGGGCGTATTCGATTCGACTATGCGCGCACCGATACCGAGGGCCGGAACCAGATGCAGTTCGTGTTCCAGTTCGACGGGACCGAGCGGGGCGTTTTCATCCGCGATTTCTGGGGCCGGTTCTGGGAGAATAAATGGGAACTTTTCCATTTCACCACAGGTATGTTTGCCAGGCCTTTTGGTTTTGAGATCAACTTGTCGTCGGGCGACCGGGAAACACCGGAACGGGGAAGGATGTCGCAGATCCTGATGAAAACAGAGCGGGATCTGGGCTTTATGGCCAGCCTGGAAAAAAGGAAGAAGACCAGCGGCTGGAAGTTTTTTCGCATCGATGCCGGTATTTTCAATGGGCAGGGACTGACCGCTCCCAACGAATTTGATGATTATAAAGATTTCATCGGACAACTGGTGATCAAACCCCAGAAAATAGCGAATAATCTGACCCTTGGCGGGGGAGTTTCGGCTTTGTATGGCGGCCTGGTTCAAAACTCGACCTACAGTTTCAGGATGACTGAAACATCGGGCATGCCCATGTTTGTGGCGGATTCGCTGACCAGTATGCCAGGGGATAAACTGCCCCGACAGTATTATGGTATCAATGCGCAGTTAAAGTATAAAACGGGGTGGGGATTTTCAGAGTTAAGGGGTGAGGTCTGGAAGGGAACGCAAACGGGCACCCAGCAATCCAGTGAAACCCCAAACTCAGTGATGATCCAACCCGATGCAAAATTTCTTCCTTTTTATGTCAGGCCCTTCAAAGGCGGATTTATTTATTACCTGCAGAATATCGTAAATGAGAAACAACAAGTGATGCTCAAGTACGATTGGTATGATCCCAACACAGCGGTAGCCGGGCAAACCATCGGTAGTGCAGGCACCAATTTGGGGGAAGCGGATATCAGATTCTCAACGCTGGGAGCGGGCTATTTGTATCATTTCAACGAGAACCTGAAAGTGGTGTTTTACTACGAATGGGTCAGGAACGAAACCACTTCTCTGGTTGATTATACCGCTGACAGATCGGACAATATCTTCACGCTACGCACTCAGTTCAGGTTTTAAGCCCGTAACGTTTTGTTAATACTGGATTAACAAGTCGGTAATGTAGCCGTCATTCTTTTGCACTACAAATTGACATCATGCAATTGGGACGACTACTCTTACTACTTACATTATTACTGCCATTTTCCCTAATGGCGCAGAACACTACCCTCAATGGCCGGGTGGTTAACGACAAAAACGAGCCTGTGGCCAGCGCTTCCATTCTGATCAAACCATTGGGCAAAACGGTGGTGAGCAACGTGGAGGGTCGGTTTACCGTAGCCCTCGAAACCGGGAAGAAATACCAGCTTGAAATTTCTGCTGTTTCCTACAAGACCAAAGAGGTTACAGATGTGGAAGTAGGTACGGGGATCGACAACAACCTGGAGATCACCCTGCAGCCAGCTGCAAAAGAAATGGAGGGTATCATTATCCGTACAACCTCCAGCCGAAAGCAGGAGAGTACCGTAGCGATGTTGAATTTCCAAAGGAACAACACGGCATTATCCAGTGTGCTGGCTGCCGATTTCATCAGGGCCACGCCCGATAAGAACACTGGTGAGGTGCTGAAGCGCGTTTCCGGGGCATCTATCCAGGATAATAAATATGTGATCGTACGCGGCTTGAGCGACAGGTACAACCAGGCCCTCCTGAACGATGCGCCCATGCCCAGTTCTGAGCCTGATAAGAAAGCATTTTCTTTTGATATGATCCCCTCGGTGATGATCGACAACATCATCATCAATAAGACAGCCACACCTGATCTGCCCGGGGAATTCGCTGGCGGATTGGTACAGGTTAATACCAGGGATATCCCATCAAAGAACCAACTTTCCGTTGGTCTTTCCATGGGTTTTAATTCCCAGTCCACGTTCCAGGACTTCACTTCCAACAACCGCAACGGTTTGGCATGGCTTGGTTTTGATAATGGCAGCAGAAGCCTTCCTGCAGGCATACCTGATGTGGCCGGCTACAGGATCCAGACCGATGAACAGAAGATCGCTACCACAAGAACATTTAACGATGATGTTTACGGGGAACTCACCCGCAAAGCTCTGCCGATCACAACGCTCAATCTGACCTGGTCCAACAAATCGCAATGGAAGAATGGAGCAACCTTTGGTACCATCGTTGCACTCTATCACAGGCAAAGCCAGATTGTTTTCGATGAGGTGGAAAGGGGAAGGTTCGAGGAGGCAAGAACCCCTATTTTCACAGGCGTGGAAGTGCAGAACAGGTTCTCTGTGAATGCGGGTGCACTGGCCAATTTTACCTATGTGAAAGGGAAGAATAAGATCTCGTTCAAGAACATGTTCAATCAACTGTATGACGACAATTATTACAGCCGTCTGCTTGAAAACACCGGTCGCCTCCAGAATGTTTCACTCAGGTCATCTTTCCTGAACCAGCTCTCATTATACTCAGGACAACTGGAAGGAGATCATGTTGTGTCCAAATCAGGTATCCGGTTCAAGTGGAACGGTAGTTTCTCCATGAACAATAAAACCCAGCCCGATTTCAGGACCGCCCAGTATGTGCGCAGTTTCACTGATCCAAATGGCGATTTTGAGCTGGATGATGATGATACCAGGCGTTTCTTTTCTACCCTGAAGGATTACAACGCAGGAGCCAACGGATCACTGTCTATCCCTTTCAGCCTCGGCAATAACAAGCAGACGCTTAAACTGGGTGGTGGTACACTGGTGAGGTTCCGGGATTTTAAGGCGCGCGTTTTCAGGTATGAGCCCGCGTCTTCTTCAACTGATCTGTCTATCCCGTACGACCAGGCCTTCCTGAACAGCAATATCAACAGCAATGGCCTGTTCCTCGATGAGCAGACCCAGAATACGGACCAGTATTTCGGTATCTCAGCACTGAACTCCGGTTTTGCCATGCTGGATAATAAATTCGGCGATTTCCGGATCATTTGGGGACTGAGGGCTGAATTTTTTGAACAATTTCTTCGTTCAAGGGACCTTTCGTTAAAACAAGTCATTATCAACACAGAGAAATGGGATTTCCTGCCATCGGTTAATATCACTTATTCTCTGAATACCAAGAACCAGATCAGAGTGGCGGCGTCCAAGACCGTTGCCCGTCCGGAATTCCGCGAGATCGCTCCGTTCCAGTTCTTTGACTACGAGCAGATCTGGGGTATTGCCGGTGATGTTGACCTGCAAAGAACCGCCATCCTGAACGCCGATCTGCGATATGAGTATTATCCAAAGTCTGGTGAGATGATTTCTTTTGGCCTGCTGGCAAAGCAATTCGACAAGCCCATAGAGATCCGTATGGACCCGGGAAGTAACGGTGATCGCTGGTTATTCAATTATACCAATGCTGATAAAGCAAGCTTGTATGGCGTTGAGTTTGAGATCAGGAAAAGCCTTGATTTCATCAGTGAGAAATTGAGCAAGCTCACCTTCATTGGTAATGCTACGATCCTGGAGTCTAAAGTGACCCTCGTTACAGAAAGCATCACCAACGTCAAGACGGAGCAGGACAGGCCATTGTTCGGACAGTCGCCCTACCTCATCAATGCAGGTTTCCAGTATATCAACAAGTCGTGGAACATGACCGCCCTGTACAACCGTATTGGTCCAAGGCTGGCCCTTGTTGGCGATCCCGTGGGAGCCGGATTTTACGATATCTACGAGAGACCAAGAAACCTCGTGGATCTGCAAGTTTCCAAGAAATTATGGGAAGGGAATGGCGAATTGAAACTGACCGTTTCTGACCTGCTGAATAATCAGTTTGCATTTTATGATAACCTGACTTCAAAAGCCGGGTACGATTTCAACGGGGGTGACAGGATCAATTATGCATACCGCCCCGGAACAACGGTTACAGTGGGATTCACTTACAATTTCGATCTGAAAAAGAATAAATAAAACATAAGAACCCTCTTATTATGACAACGCTTAAGCAAATCTTATCGGTACTGACGCTCTTTGTATTTGTAACCTCTTGCATCCAGGTGGACATTAATGATTCTGCCAGTAGTGGCAGCGGCGGGACCAATCCTGATGATCCCAATACCACCAAGATCCTGGTTGGTTCCTATGAAAGGAATATCACGCTTGCACCAGGCACCTATACGCTAAAGGGCTATGTTTATTTCACTGCCGGCACTACTCTAAAAATTCCAGCCGGCACCATCATTAAAAGTGATGTATCCCAGAAAGGGGCCCTGATCATTGAAAGGGGTGCAAAGATCGAAGCGGAAGGTACTGCCAGCAGTCCTATCGTGTTTACTTCCGGTAAGCCGGCGGGTACACGTAGCCGTGGTGACTGGGGTGGAGTCATCCTACTCGGAAATGCGCCGACAAACCGCCCTGCTTCACCAGCGCCACTGATCGAAGGTGGTGTGGATCGCAGGTATGGCGGATCTGTAGTCAATGATAATTCAGGTATCATGAGGTATTGCCGTATTGAGTGGGCAGGTATTGCGGCAGAGCCGGGTTCGGAGATCAATGGTCTGACCCTTGGTGGAGTAGGTGTTGGAACAACACTTGAGTTCATTCAGATCTCTTACGCCAATGATGATGCGTTTGAACTGTTCGGTGGTAATGTTAACATGAAGAACCTGGTGTGCTACGCGACATCAGACGACGATCTTGATTTTGATTTTGGATACACTGGCAGGATCCAGTACGCAGTGGTTCAACGTAGGCCCGAAATTGCCGATACCGACGCAGGTAACGGAGTGGAAGCAGATAATGATGGATCCGGAACAGCTGCCCTGCCTTATACCCGTCCGGTTCTTTCCAATATCACGTGGATCGGTCCTAATGGAGACGCGGCAACGCAGGCTAACCTGAACTTTGCCAACAGATGGAGAAGGGCAGTGCGGTTTGAAGTCAGGAACTCGATCATGATGGGTTTCCCCAGAGGTGGACTTTCTCTGGAAAGCGCTTCAACGGCTAGTGCGTTTAGAACAGATACGTCGGTTTTCAGGAATAATCTGGTACATTCCCTTGTTGATCCTTACAGAGTTGATGCATCTGCAGGAGCAGTCATCACAGCCTCTGAGATCAGGGCAAAAGTTGAGGCTGCGGGTACCACCACTTATGCGAACGCTGCTGAAATCCAACTGGAGGCTCCTTTCAACTGGGATGCGCCGAACTTTATGCCTAGAGCCGGTTCCCCTGCTCTAACCGGCGCGAACTTCGCGGGGATGGACGCCTTTTTCACGCAGGTCGCTTTCAGGGGTGCGTTCGGTCCAACAAACTGGACAACGGGATGGGTGAGCTATACGCCGCAGTCAAATCCTTATTAAATGGATTCCTTATAGAGAACGAACAGCCGCAGTAATGCGGCTGTTTTTATATTTTAGCATCATGAACACCAGATGTCTGATTGTCATTTGCTCGTTATCTGTTTTGCTCGCCTGTGGCAGTGAAAACAGAGGTGGAAATAGCCAGGATTCCGCACGTGTGAGTAACAGGGAAGATATTTTCAGATCCGGTATATCAGGTCCGGTTGATGTCCTGTATTTCAAGAAGCCGTATACCGATTCTGTTCGATATACCAGGTTCTACACCCTCGCCCAAACAACGGACACCGTATTTTTCTCCAGCCTCAGCAGGGCCATTCAGCGCCCACCGGAGATATTGGACGGGCCCCGAAAATGCCTTTCGGACGGTAAGATCCAGATCCCCTTGGGGGGTGATTCCTTTAAAGTGATTTATTTCTCCCGCCAGGGAACCGGCTGCCCTTATCTGTACATGATCTTCAATGGATCATTCCATTATTTCCCCATGCCGGAAGACCTGAACAGGTTTTTGATTGAACTCGAAAAGCAGGCCAAAGAGATCTGATCATTTTTGCCTGGTCAGCATCGGCTCGTAAGCGAACGCGATCTGGTAGGGCGTATTGGCAAGCGATGGAATGCTTTCGCCCAGTTTCAGGTCATTTTCCTGCGGTGTGGGTTCGCAGATGGTGAATTTACGGCCGTTGTACTCGATGGTTTTGCCGAGAGACTTATCAAAATGTACGGCAATACTTACATGCTTGGGATAGACCACCACGATCATCGGCAGATCATACAATTCTTTCACGAGGTAATAGAACAGGGAAACCCTGTCTTCACAATCACTGTAATCGCTTAGGAGCGTCATTTCAGGACTATAGATTTTTTCCGCACCGTAGCTCTCAGTGTCTGGTTTGAAGAGGAATGAATATCGGGTGAAATGCATGAGAAACTCCACGCCATCCCTTGCGCTCAGTCCCCGAATGTATTTTTTGAGGGCAGGGATCAGTGAATTATAAGTGTCCCTGCTCATGGGGATATTGAAGTGCTTTTCGTAGTCGGTTGCAGGATAATTTTTGAAATAGGTTGAGATGGATGGATTGAGTTTGATCTTGAAATGGTACTCTGAATTGTTATAGGTGAAATGCAATTCTTTTTCACTGCTGTTCTTTTTCAGGTCCGGTATGGAACTCACTGCATAGGAAAAAGCATTCCGGGCAGCAGGAATGGGAACATCGATCTTGCGGAATGTATGACTGGTGAAATCAATGTTGCCAAAATCGTGGTAGTTCAGGCAGACATAAGTTTTCTCCCCTTCTTTCCTGATGGGTATGTTATATACGTTCTCCGCTGACTGCACATAAAAAAGCATCTTGTCGCCGGAGTAGGTAAGGATGGCATCATAACCGGATAAAGAGAGCAGGTGCCATTTGAATAAAGTGTACAAGGTATAATCCGAAGTTTTGGGTGCCAGTTGATCAGCTGCCCGCCTGATGATCTGGTAATACAGCCAGTCATCCAGCCGGTGCTTATCCTTGAACAGAAGAAGATTCTGTACCAGTTCCCGATAACCGGTATCACCCATCGTGCGGCAATAGGATTCGATCTGCTCCTTATTGGCAGGATGTTCTGTGTCCACCACTACCGGAACCTCAAACCGGTGTTCCATCACATCGCCGAAACAGTCGATCGAAACATGGTCCACCCGTCTCTGCCCCAAAGCGGCAGTTACAAAGAGTAGCATGGCTAATATGGTGGCAGTGCGGCGCATTTATCCTGAAACGTTCCTGATCAGCTATTCTTGTCCCGAGTTAATGATTCCGTAACCTTTTGTAAACATCCTGTTTAACTGACCCCGCTATTTTTATCAACACCAAAGAAATCACCCCCCTTCGGAGATACATCTGTTCACAGTCCTTAAGCAAAGAGTAGTATCAGTCCGCCCCATTCCTGGGGCGGTATTTTTTGGTTATTCGTGTTAACTAATTATTAAGTCTTTCCTAAAGTTAGCCAATTCAGTGGTTTTTTCCTATCAAATCCTGAAAATATCGGCCGGATATGATGATTTGTTAATCAGAATGATACAACTTGGTCATATGGGCGGGATAGATTGCCCCCTGTTTTACTGATATGAAAAAGAGATTTATCGCCCTTACCTTGATCCTGCCTGTATTCGCCCTGGCCCAGAAAACCGTGCAGGTGCTGGAGGTTCCCGGGAAAAGCAGCTACACTGCTATCCATAACGATCATTTTGCCGTACTTCCCAGCGGGCGCTACGTGAAGCCCGCGGGTGATCTGGTCAGGATCACCCATGATCCTTTTGGTATGGCGGTTTCACCAGATGGTTCCAAACTGGTCACCCTGCACAATGGCGTGTTTTCTATCATTCATTCCCGCGATCTGAGCGTCACCCGGGTTCCTTCTTATGATAAGAAGATCCCATCACCCCTTAGCCATGGATCCTTCCTGGGGGTGGCTATCGCAAAGGATAACCGGACCCTTTACCTGAGCGGGGGCGATAATGGGGCGGTGGTCGTGTACGATATGCATTTGATGACGAGGACCGATTCAATCTCCCTGAATGGCAGCATCGGGGGTGTGGAGTATGGCGACAGCTTCACGTCTGACCTGGTGCTACTGGATAACGACAGACTCCTGGTGCTTGACCGCGGTAATTTCAGGATGGTAGTGATCAATACGAGAACAAGAGCCCTGGAGGGTACCGTGAGAACAGGTCGGCAGCCTTTTGGGATCGCATTAAGTCCTGATAAGAAAATCGCTTTCGTTGCCAACGTGGGCATGTATGAATACCCTTTGATAGAAGGCGCCACACCAGCCAATTATGATTCCATGCTGATATCCCGCCATCCCTATGCCAACGGAACCAAAGAAGCAATAGAAGGTACTGTTGTGGAAGGCAGAAAGATCCCTGGGGTGGGTTCTCCATTGCATGAAGATGCCATGTGTGTTTTTGCCATCGACCTCGCCACACTGAAGGTGACAAAGAAATATAAGACGGGTTATCAGGTTGGCGAGATCATTGAAGACGCAGAAGTGGTTGGCGGGGCCAGTCCGAATGCTGTTGCTGTAGGCAGGGATTTTGCGTATGTCAGTAATGCTACCAATGATATCATATCGGTGATCGATTATAAGCAGCAGAAGATCGTAAAACAGATCCCTGTGATGATCGATGAACGTTTGAAGAAATACCGCGGGGCCATTCCATTTGGCGTTTGCCTGAGTAAGGACGAGTCAACCCTCTACGTGGCACTGCTTGCCGCCAACGCCGTTGCCGTCATTGATACCAGAACGGGAGCTACGAAAGGGCTTATACCAACCGGGTGGGGGCCGTCAAGGGTCTTGTTATCACCTGATGAAAAGGATCTCTATATCATCTCATGCCGTGGACTGGGTGCAGGACCAAACGGTGGGAATGGATTTGTTGCGCCGCCGCAGGGTACTTATGTGGGTGATATACAATTGGGCAGTTTTCAGAAAGTGAAAGTCCCTGGCGCGGCTGAACTCGCAACCCTTACACAAATTGTTATACAGAATACTTTCCAGGTGAATAGGGTTGTGGATGATGGCAGGAATCCATTGCCGCCATTGCCCGGCTTGAGGCAAAGCCCCATCAAACACATCGTATATATTACTAAGGAGAACAGGACCTACGACGAAGTGCTGGGTCAACTCACAACAGGGAAGGGCGATTCATCATTGGCGCGATTCGGATTGAGGGTGGAAGTGAATAAGGGAAGGTCTTCGGATATTTCACCCAATCACCATAAGATCGCCAGGCAATTTGCTTTTTCTGATAATTTTTACTGCGACAGTGACGCGTCCATTCATGGTCATCACTGGATGATGGGCGTGATCCCGAATGAGTGGGTGGAAACGAATTCCAGTGTTGATAAAACTGCCAGAGTTTTTTCTCAGGCACCAGGCCGAAGGTTCCCCGGCTCCACTGGAAGCATGGACCCGGAAGACTATGGTGAGATCGGCGGACTTTGGGAGGCCCTGGATCGGAAAGGGGTTTCTTTTTACAATTTCGGGGAAGCTAATGAAACGGCGCACGTTCGGGAGGAATGGAGCGATACGGCAACAGGTGCGGCACATGGTGTCATGGTCCCGATGCAGAAGGCACTGTATAGCAGAACCAGTCATAATTACGCGGGATATAATACCAATATACCTGACCAGTTCAGGATGGACCAGTTTGAAGGAGAGTTCACCAGAATGTGGCTGAAGGGTAAGGAGAAAATGCCCCAGCTGATCGCTATCCAACTCCCGAATGACCATACCTCTTCACCGAGGCCGGAAGACGGTTACCCTGTCCGCCATTCATATATGGCTGATAACGATCTGGCATTGGGCAGGTTGTTGCATTTCCTCTCCCGGACCCCTTACTGGAAAGATATGCTGGTGATCATAACGGAAGATGATCCTCAGGGCGGTGTGGATCATGTAGATGCCCACAGGAGTATTCTGATGTTTGCCGGGCCATATGTAAAGCGGGGTTACACTTCGCATACCCACGCTAATTTCGGGTCTATCCTCAAAGTGATCTACAATATGCTGAATGTGCCATATGTGAACCAGTATGATGTTACCGCATCGTTGTTGTCAGATTTTTTCACGCCTGAACCGGACCTGACCCCTTACAAGTTTGAGTTTCCTGATAAGGCTGTGTTCGATTGGGATAAAGCCATGAAGAAGTACAATAAAACCACGGACTGGAGAAAGATCATGCAGGGGCCTGCCATGGATGATGCTGAAGAAGCCAGGCAGGTGCATTACAAGAGCAACTAGCGTGGTTCGTTTCCCTGAAGCACCATGGCCCGGGAAATGATCTATGCGGGCAGCGATGGTATCGGGTTCATATCAGAATCTGAGCGAGGTCCTGATCCACAGGTGCCGGCCGTACCCGTCGATACCGGAACCGTGCATGCGGTATGCCTGGTCAAATATGTTTTCCATCCCTGCTTCAGCACTGATGAATTTAAACTGGTAGCCGGCCCTTAGTGAAACAATGCCATAGCCCGGGGTTCCTTTTGGATTGATCCGATGGTCTGATTTATCGCCCCCCGCCAGTCTTTTCTGAGCAGCTGCGAAGGTCCAGTCCACCGCTGCAAACAAATTTTTCTTATGGTATTCCCCGCTGAACCGTCCAAATAAAGGAGGGATCCTCCTCACCGGTTCGTTGGCCGTTTCGTTCTGACCATAAGTGTAGGTAAGGTGGGACCTTACTGCGAAAGAATTATTTATCCAGCTGTAGAATTCTGCTTCCACGCCGTAGATGATCGCTTTTCCCCGGTTCACTTTCTGGTATACCCGGTCCCCGTTGATCAGGGTATCGCCTTCATAGCTCGATTTTACGCGGTCTATCAGATCGTTCAATCGGTTATGGTAGGCCGTTACATGGGCAAAGGATCTTTGCTTTGTCCATTTAATGCCCAGTTCTTTGTTGAAGGAGCGCTCGGGCTTCAGGTTGGGAGAGGGCACTTCAGTACCAAAATCAAACCTGCCAAAACTGCTGAGGTCGTTCACATTGGGGGTTCGGTAACCGGTACTGAGCGAGCCGGTCAGTTTCCATTGTTTGGTCATGTGATACAGGAACCCGGCATTTCCCGCAAGAGCGAATGGCTGAAGGGAAACATTTCCAAACAGCGGATCCGGGATCTTGATTGAATACTGGTTAGCCCTGATGCCTGCCACCAGATCGAATTTGCCCAGGGTGAATTGCTGGTTGTGGAAAGCCGAAAGCGCCAGCATGGTGGATCCGTTAGCATACAATCCTCTTTTTGGGGTGATCACGGAAGTTTGGGTGTTCTGGTCGAATGCGCTGCTTTCTACATCGTCCGCGTACACTTCGATCCCGGTGATCATTCGCCAGTTCTTCCGCAATTTCTTTTCCATTTCGGCCTGGATGCCATAAGTGAGTACATGGTCATACTCATAATTCATCACTACAGATTGTCTTCTTTGCCTGACCCTTCGTTCCGTAGATACCTGTCTTGACAGCGTAACCCTGATCTGGTCCGATAATGCGGATTTCAATCCGGCTTCCCATCGTATATAGAACAGTTGTCTTTTCTGTGGATCGATCCTGCTGATGGCAAAGCCCCGCTGCTTTACCTGGTCGTACAGGTCCACATCCTTTTGCACCAGTTGCTGGAAGCAGGCGATGAGTTGCTGGTTATTGGCGATCCTGTACCTGATTTTAGTATGGAACGACTGCTGGTCATATGACGTAGGGTTTTGCCGTTTTCCGTCAGCCGCATAGATGTCGCCAAAATCGCTGAAGCTGCCCCTGATTTCCCATGCCAGTTTTTTTGTGCTGTAGGATAAAGAAGAGCTTAGTGTTTTTTCCATGTTGCGGCTCATCCATTTTGCGGAAAGGCTTCCATGGACCTCGCTTTTGCCATCGCTGAATGTGGGTTCTGTGGTATTGATGTTGATTACCCCGCCGATAGCATCTGAGCCATAAAGCGTGCCGCCAACGCCGCGGAAGGCTTCCACTCCGCTGACGGTGAAAGGATCAATGGTGCTGAGGTACTGGTTGGGGCCAAAGCGGTAAGTGGAATTATTCAGCCTGATGCCGTCTGTCATGATCAGCACCTGGTTGCCTGTGAGCCCCCGCAGGAATGGGCTCCCGCCGGCATGATTGGTTTTCTGCATCCAAACGCCTGCCATAGGCATAAGCATTTCGGGAACCGACCTTCCGTTTTGCTCCCGGATCTGTTGGGCTGTGAGGTAACTTACGGCGGCAGGTGTGCGGTCTATAGGAGTTCTGGTTCTCGTGGCGGTGACCACCACGGGAGTGAGGGTAGCTGAATCTTCCTGGGCCTGGAGATCGGATGGTAACCATAAAGGTGAAAGAAATAGAATGAGTGCCCCTTTCAAATTCATGCAGCAAATATTTTTACTTAACTTTTACTTCGAAATTAAAATCGATTATTGAATTGTTACTAATGTATGGATGCCGTTCAGAGGGATAGCCTGCAATGTACATTTGAAAAAGCATTTGAATGAGTAAAGATATCATCGGTGAAGTCTTTGGCCTTTACCTGCAGCATGGCGATGAGGATTATATTGGTGAGCCGGTTTCCCAATTGGAACATATGCTTCAGGCCGGCGAACTTGCCAGGAAGGAGGGATATGATGATGAAGTGATCCTCGCTGCATTTTTCCATGATATCGGACATCTCCTTTCTTCGGAGGGGATAACAGAGAATATGGCGGGATATGGTGTTGCCTCGCACGAGTCCATTGGTGCGGACTACCTCAGGTCTATGGGGTTTTCCGAGAGGCTGGCCATGCTGGTGGAAAGTCATGTAGTGGCAAAAAGGTATCTCACCTACAGGCAGCCGGAGTATTACAGTAAGTTGTCGGATGCCAGTAAAAAGACCCTCGAATTCCAGGGAGGTATGATGGATGAGGAAGAGGCGCTGGAGTTTGAGCAGGATCCTGTTTCCGCACTCAAGATTAAACTGAGGTTATGGGATGATGAGGCTAAACTGACTGAACCAACATCACAGACCCTTGACTTTTTCCGGGGGTTGGCGGAAAAGCATCTGGCACAGCAGTGATCTGTGCCATCACTACCTGAATCCTATATAACATTGACGAAGACGAGAACAAGGCAGGTGCTGACGGCCATTTATATCGCCGCACTTACTTTCTTTGCATACACCTGCGTATATGCATTTCGTAAACCTTTTACTGTTGCAAGTTTTTCGGGTCAGCAGTTATTGGGAATATCATACCAGACTGTGCTGATCATTTGCCAGGTGGTTGGATACATGCTCAGCAAATTTGCGGGAATCAGGTTCATATCCAGTCTGAAACGCACTGGGAGATGGGTGACTGCAACCATCCTCGTTTCGGTGGCCTGGCTTGCCTTGCTTTTGTTTGCTATTCTTCCCTCCTGGGCCGGGTTGATCTGTTTTTTCATCAACGGGTTCATGCTTGGGTTCATGTGGGGCGTGGTATTCAGTTACGCCGAAGGGCGGCGATCCACTGATTTTATCGGATCCGTACTGGCGGTGAGTTTTATTTTCGCAGGCGGTTTTACCCGGTCGGTGGGCAAATGGATGATGCTGGAATTCGGGGTCACGGAAAAGTGGATGCCCTTCATGACCGGATTGGTATTTGTTGTGCCGCTGATCGTCCTGTTTTATTTCCTTGAGCGGTCGCCGGCGCCGGATGAAAAGGATATTGACGAACGATCCGAACGCGTAGCAATGACTGGTGGTGACCGGAAAGAGATCATCCGGGAATTTGGGGCAGGGCTGATCATCCTGGCGGTGATTTACACCATGCTCACGGTTATGAGGGATATCAGGGACAATTACATGGGCAATATGTGGAATGAGCTGGGGTATGCCGGCGATGCATCTGTATTTACCAGGTCTGAAACGAAGATCACGCTGATCATCCTGCTGATGATGGGGATGATGGTGCTGATCAGGAGAAATATCATTGCATTCAGGGTGGTCCATTATGTGATCATCGCGGGATTTATACTGGCGGGGGTCACCTCGCTGCTTTTTATTTTGAAGGGTTTACATGGCGGTATTTGGATGCAGTCGGTTGGTCTTGGTTTGTACATGGCTTATATTCCCTTTAACGCCATTTTTTTTGAGCGCATGATCGCTGCTTTCAGGATAAAGGGTAACGTGGGATTCCTGATCTACATTACCGATGCGTTCGGTTATCTGGGAAGCGTGACCGTGATGCTGTTCAAGGAATCGATGAAGGTTGATGTGCAGTGGTCCGTGTTCTATTCTTATGCAGTGATTATTTTGTCGGTCATTGGAGTGATCGGAACAATCTATGCACTGTTTTATTTTAACAGGAAATATAAACTGAAAATTCAGGTTCAATGAGTAAAGGGAACGTTATTGTTGTTGGGGCAGGTATTGTAGGCCTGGCCACCTCCAGGGCTTTTGCGGCCAGGGGATATTCCGTAACGGTTTTGGAACGCAACCATCGCGCAGTGGGTGCATCCATCCGGAATTTTGGTATGGTTTGGCCAGTGGGCCAGCCAACAGGTGAACTATATGATGCAGCGTTGAGAAGTCGTGCGATATGGGAAGAGCTTTGCCGTGGGGCCGGGATCTTCCACGATCCCGTTGGGAGCCTGCACCTGGCCTATCATGATGACGAAGCGTTGGTGCTTGAGGAACTCTGCCACGCGTATAAAGATGAGCGGCCCTTTCAACTGATGAAGCCCGATCAGGTGCTCAATAGTTCGCCTGCCGTGGTTCCTGAAGGGCTGATCTCCGGGCTTTACAGCAGCAGTGAGATGATCGTTGATCCCAGGGAAGCGATTTGGGCATTCCCCGAATATTTGAGTTCGATTTATCCGATCAGTTTCAAGTGGGGTGAGTCTGTCACAGAAGTGGGTGAGCACCGGGTGAAAACAGCAGGTGCCAGTTATGATGCAGACATCGTGGTGATCTGCAGCGGCATGGAGTTTGAAACTTTGTATCCGGAGATCTTTGCCCGGGAGATCGCGGTGAAGTGCAAATTGCAGATGATGCGATTCGGTCCTCAACCTGACAACTGGAGAATTGGCCCTGCGCTTTGTGGAGGTTTGTCGCTGATCCATTACCACAGTTTCAGGGCAGCGGCATCCCTGGCGGCGTTGAAGTCCAGGTATGAAGCAGAGATGGGAGATTACCTGGATTGGGGGATTCACGTGATGGTATCACAGAACGGGAAAGGGGAACTGACCATAGGAGATTCGCATGAGTATGGTGGCACCCATGATCCGTTTGATAAAGGATTCATCAATGAGATGATCCTGAAATATCTCCGGAGTTTTGCAAGGTTCAGGAACGAGGAACTGCTGGAGAGTTGGAACGGCACCTATGCCAAGCTCATGAATGGCAATCCATATTTTTTCCACTCCCCTGCGAAAGATGTTTATGTGTTCAATGGCATTGGCGGGAATGGCATGACATTATCTTTTGGACTTGCCGAAAAACTGGTGGCCGGAATTTCTTAAAGTAGGTTCTGGACTCTTTATGGCCTGCTGATGGTGAAGCCGAAGGTAGTACCGATATCGGGCTTGCTCCTGACGTGAATACTGTGTCCATCTGCTTCAATGATGTGTTTGCAAATAGCGAGTCCGAGGCCGGTGCCACCGATATTCCGGCTCCTGCCGTAGTCTGTCCGGTAAAATCTTTCAAAGATCCTGGGAAGGTGTTCTTCGGAGATGCCGATACCATTATCGCTGATCTCCACGAGTATGTTTTTACCGTCTGTATTGTACACGCTGGCTTCGATGTAGCCGTCCTGTTTGCCATACTTGATCGCATTGTCCACCAGGTTGATCAGTACCTGCCTTGTCTTTTCCTTGTCGGCGTAAACGGTGATTGGGGTTTCGCAGCCTTTTTTGATCGCGCAGGTTGCGTTTTTGTTGGCCGCTTTGATAGAAAGGGTTTCAAATACTTCCCTGATGATATCCTGTATGACGAAGCTGGATTTCTGCAGTTCCTGTTCCCCGCTTTCGAGGCTTGATATCTCATCCAGGTCAGAGATCAGGTTAACCAGGCGGTCCACATTTCTCGATGCGTTCTCGAGGAATTTCCGGTTTACATCAGGTTGTTCGAGAGCGCCATTCAGCAGGGTGTCCACATAGCCCTGGATGGCAAAAACGGGGGTTTTAAATTCATGGGAGAGGTTCTGGAGAAATTCCTTCCTGTACTTTTCATTCTGCTTCAGCATTTCGATCTCTTCCTTTCGTTGTTCTGCCCATTTCTCAACATCTTCGCTCACTTCCTCGATACTTTTCTGTGGCAGGATATTCTTGTAGTAGAATTCTTCGCGTTTGGTGGCCTTGGTCTGGTAAATGAATTTATAGATGAGTTTGATCTTCCGGTAGATGAATCGCTGGATAAAATAGTTGGTGAGGATGTAGGCAATCCCGAAAAGGATCAGGAAGGTAATGACAGGCACCCACCAGGTCCTGATGAAGATCAGATTGGCCACACTGCCGACGACGGCGATGGCGAGCGCATTTTTGGCAGCAATGTTCTGGGGGGTGATGTTTTTGGTATTGAACATAGCCAAAGGTAAGGCCGATGTGAATCCGGCGTATTTCCGGTTATAGCTCGAATTTGTAGCCAACACCCTTTACGGTGGTGATACAGTCCAGCCCCAGTTTCTGGCGGATCTTGCGAATGTGGACATCGATGGTTCGGTCCCCCACGATCACGTCCGTACCCCAGATCTGGCTAAGGATCTCATTTCGGAGGAAAACCCGCCCGGGTTTTGAGGCCAGCAGGTAGAGCAGTTCAAATTCCTTCTTTGCCAGGGTGATCTGTTCGCCCCTATGTTCCACCACAAATTGCACGGGATCTATGGTCAGGTCGTTTATGGTGATCACCTTGTTCCCATCCGGCTTGAGGACCCTCCTGAACAGGGAATTGACCTTGCTGATCAGTACTTTCGGGCTTACGGGTTTGGTCAGGTAGTCGTCGGCCCCGAATTCCAGGCCCCGGATATGGGAACCTTCATCGTTCAAAGCGGTTAGGAAAATGATCAGGGTTTGGTGAAAATCGGGTTGATTACGAAGGATTTTGCAGACTTCCATCCCGTTTTTATTGGGCATCATCACGTCCAGGATGATGAGGTCTGGCTTGGTCTGCTTTGCTTTTTGAAGGGCATCTTCCCCGTCTTTTGCCGTTATGGTCTCATAACCTTCTGTCCGGAGATTATAACTGATGATCTCCAGGATATCCGGTTCGTCGTCGGCGATGAGGATCTTCTTTCCCTTACTATCCATTTTAACAATTGGTTTACGCAAAAGTAACCTTGCTGCCCTGCCATTGGGCGGTCATGGGATTATGAAATTGTTAACGGGTTGTACTTAAATTGATCCGGTTTACGTTTCATATATAAATCGTGTAAACCTATATTACACTTAAATTTGCAATTAACAGGGTCAAGTGAGAAAATTACTACTTCTATCCATTTTATTCTTTCAGGTAAGCCTTTTATGGGCCGCCCCTGATACCGGAAGCCGTAAAATCGACATCCGGAGGGTGAAGTTGCATGAGGATATCGATAAGTTACAGGATAATATCCTCGAAACGGATGGTAAGAAGGATGACCTGGTTTTTGCGGTCAAGGACGACGATATCAACCTCATTATCACGGACCTGATGGTCCGTCAGGTCAACTTACTGCAGGACTCGATCGAGAATCACAGCAAGCTTGACCACCGGTTAAAGGTCAAGTATCTTACTGGTCTTCAGAACATGCTCCGGGGCTACCAGAGCGGTTGGAGCAGGCGTGTGTTTGCCCCTGAAAAAGGCGTTTTGCTATACACCCAGTTCCTTGAAATGATGGAAGCTGATATCAAGGGGCGGTCTATTGAGCCCATCGTTGACAAGTATCCCTACGAAACGGGGGATATCCTGGTCAATGCTTCCAACAGCATATTTTTCGATAATCCCGGTTTCAATCCTTCCAAGATCATTTTGTTCCGTAAGTTCTGTGCCATCCGGCCGGACCAGATCCTGCCGAGGCTGGAGTATTTTGCCGATGTACCTTTTGCCGACAGCCTGGTGAGGTATACAGCCCGTTTGAATCCGGATCAGTTTTATGATTATGCTGCGGCTTCCCGGACCCGGGTGGGGCAGTTGATCCGAAAATGCGAGGATCCGATGGTGAAAGCGATCACGGAAATGGCCTCCAGTAAAAGCGGCAGGCTGTATTATCCCTTTTTGGACGAGGTCATGAGTGGCCGGCAGACGCTGGCTTCCATTAGCAACGTGATGACGGATAGCCTGAAGTATTACAGGTTACTGGTTAAGACGCAGGTGAATTATGCGGAACGATTAAGGACAGGGGACACTCCATTGGCATTTAATGAGCTCACTAAAATGCTGCAGCGCAAGGCTGTTGAAACCTATATAAATGAAATCAATGCGCTGCATGATGAAACTGACCAGGTGAGGTTCAGGATCCTTGAACCGCTCACGCCGCAGGAGTTGTATTATCTCATCGTATTGGGCGAGGATGTGATCTATACGTCCAGTTATAAGGGGGTGTATAACCGGATGATGGAGCGTATGAGATTCCCTACGGGCGACACCTTGCTGATGTCTGTCCAGTTTGACCGGTTTAAAAAGTTCATCAAAATGGCTGCGGGTTACAATAAGCTGGAACCCTTTCTGGCCACTATGCCCGACAGTAATGCCCAGCGGCTGATGATTGCTTTTGCCAGGGGACTTGGAAAAACCGGGGCGCTGGAAGAGGCTGTTGACGTGGCGGATTCTTACGGCAGCATCAATACTCCCGTGGTTAAGCGGCTGGTGGACTGGGAAGTGGAGAATAACCTGGTGATCAGCAGGAAAAACGGGAATAAAAGAACCGAGATCATTTATAATATCCTGCAAACCATTTTTGCCTCTTCCACGGACAGTACCGTGAATATTTCGCAAAAGCTGGGTATACCGCCCGTTTATACCGTGGACTACAGGCAGCTGGCTGATAAGGATGGCAAAGTGGTTCAACTGGTATTCTTCTACGGCGATAAGGATGGCATTGATTCCTACGGGAATTTCATGTCTATGTTCAATAACGCAGCAGAATGGAAAGTGACCAAGTCGAAGGAATGGGTGGAGATCCGTTCGGCGAAAGGCAAGCCGCTGCTGATTTATGCCAACCTGCCCCTTGACAATACCAAAGGTGATGATCCGGATGCGCGCGCGCAGGAGCATTTGCTGGCCTATCTGGATGAGAAAAAAATTCAACCAACCATTGTGATACACCGTGGGCACAGTTACCATGTGAAGTATACGATCAAGCAGCTCCCTCCGTCTGCGCGGATCGTGATACTCGGCTCCTGTGGTGGGTACCATAACCTGGACGATGTATTGAAAACCTGTCCAGATGCGCACATCATCTCATCTAAGGAGGTAGGTACCAGAACGGTCAATGAGCCTATCCTCAAACATATCAATGATGACCTGCGGGCTGGCCGGAATATTGACTGGATCGGAACCTGGAAAGCACTTGCGCTGCAATTCCCTTCAGGCGATGCCAAGGAAAGGTTTGATAATTACATCCCGCCCCATAAAAACCTGGGCGCGCTTTTTATCAAAGCGTATGCAAGGGCGGTGAACGATTAATTGGCTCATTGGCTGATTAGCTCATTGGCTCATTCTTTTTTCGGAATCACCTTACTGATTATAAGTTTCTTTATTTAGCCAATGAGACCATTAGCCAATGAGCTAATCAGCCAATGAGCTAATTAGCTAATTTCGCTGGATGGAGGCTCGCAAGAAGATTTTTGATTTTACCCGGTTGAGGCGGGTTTTTGCGTTTGCAGCTCCATACCGGAGGCGGTTCTACATCTCCGTTGGGCTGGCCATAGCGCTGGCCGTTCTTTCGCCAGTAAGGCCGCTGCTGATCCAGTATACCATCAACAATATTATCAAGGAAGGACTGATCAACACACTGCTGTGGATCACGGTGATCCAGGTGGTGATCCTGTTCATCGAAACGGGGCTTCGGTTCTATTTCAGTTTTCTAACGGCCTGGTTAGGGCAGACGGTGGTGAAGGATCTGCGGGTGAAGGTCTACGAGAAGGTGTTGAACCTGAACCTCTCCCAATTTGATAAAACGCCTATTGGTACGCTCACTACCAGGACCATTAATGACATTGAGTCCATCAACGATATTTTTTCAGAGGGGTTGATCCCCATCATCGCGGACTTCCTGTCGATCATCGCTATTCTCGCAGCCATGTTTTATACCAACTGGCAGTTAACCCTGGTCTGTCTCATCCCGTTCCCATTCCTGATCATTTCCACCTATATTTTCAAGGAAAGTGTGAACAAATCGTTTACCCGCGTCAGGAACGCGGTTTCTTCTTTGAATGCTTTTGTGCAGGAGCATATCACGGGCATGCAGATCGTCCAGGCTTTTGCCGTGGAAGACAAGGAGTTTCGGAAGTTCAGGCAGATCAACCGGGAACACAGGAATGCGAACATCAATGCCATATTCGCTTATTCGGTGTTCTTTCCCATTGTGGAGATCGTGCTGGCGAGTTCGGTGGGTTTACTGGTATGGTATGCGGGGTACCAGGTGATGAAACTGCCACAGCAGCAGGCGGTGGAGATCTCCGGCCAGATCATCTCGTTCATCATCATGCTGAACCTCCTGTTCCGCCCATTACGGGTGATCGCGGATAAATTCAATGTGCTGCAAATGGGTATGATCGCCAGCGAAAGGGTCTTCAAGGTGATGGATAATGCGGATTTCGCCAATGAAGATGGGCAATGGCACCCGGAGAAGGTGGCGGGGGACCTCAAATTTAGGAATGTGAGCTTTGGATATAACGAAGACAGGGAGGTATTGAGGGGTATCAATTTCCACGTAAGACCCGGCCAGACGCTGGCCATCGTTGGACATACAGGAAGCGGTAAAACCTCCATCATTAGCCTGATCAACAGGCTTTACCATGTAAAGAAGGGGGAGATCCTGATCGATGACCGCAATATTGAGGAGTATAAACTGGAGGTGCTCCGGGGTGAGATCGGGGTGGTTTTGCAGGATATATTCCTTTTTTCAGGCTCCATTTATGATAATGTGACCCTCAGGAATAAGGCTATAACCCGGGAAGAGGTTCAAACTGCCGCCCAACTCATTGGAATCCATGACTTTATCATGGAACTCCCCGGAGGGTACGATTTTGACGTAATGGAAAGGGGCAGTACCCTGTCTATGGGGCAGCGCCAGCTTTTATCCTTTCTCAGGGCCCTGTTATACGACCCGTCCATCATGATCCTGGACGAAGCCACATCGTCCATTGACACCGAGTCCGAGCAGTTGATCCAGCAGGCCATCGATAAGCTGATCAGTGGCCGGACCAACATCATCATTGCCCACAGGCTGAGCACCATCCGTAAAGCAGATATTATTATGGTGCTGGATAAAGGCGAGGTCAGGGAAATGGGGAGCCATGACGAATTGCTGGCCAAACGTGGGTTCTATGCCAATCTTTATGAAATGCAGTTTGGCCAGGCAATTCGAATGTGATGAATGTGATAAATGTGATGAATGTGGGGGAATGAAAATTGGTCCAGTTTCCTTCAATTTATTCCCATTTATCAGATTCCAAATCCCTATCTTTGCGCCAAATTTCGCAGCATCCATGAACTTTAACAGCGTCAAATTCTTTGTGGTAGCGGTTTTCAGTGTTTTTTTGATGGCAGTGCCTGTTGCTCTGTCTGCGCAACATGAAGAGCACGCCAATTCCGGGGCAGAAGGGCACAAAGAAGAGAAAAAAGGGGGCTTTGATGCCAATAAAGTGATCTTCAGCCACATCTTGGACGCGCACGAATTCCACCTGTTTGAGTATCACGGAAGCGACGGCCAGGAGCACCATGTAACGATCCCGCTTCCAGTCATCCTGTACTCGCCCCAGAAAGGCCTTTCCGTGTTCATGTCGTCTAAATTTGAACATGGCCATGCGGAGTATAACGGTTACAAAATGGAAGGCGAGAATATCGTTGCTGTTGAACCAGGCGTTACCGTGTACGATTTCTCGCTAACCCGCAATGTGGTGCAGATGTTACTGGCCCTGATCGTGCTGATCTGGATCATGATCTCCGTGGCTGCCAAATATAAAAACGGCGTTAAGGCCCCAACGGGCATGCAGAACGCCATTGAGCCGGTGGTTACTTTCATCCGGGATGAGGTAGCCAAGCCCAACCTCGGCAAGAAGGCCGACAGGTACCTGCCTTATCTCCTGACTGTTTTCTTCTTCATCCTGGTCAATAATATTTTTGGTCTGATCCCTGCTGCTGCCAACGTAACAGGCAACATCGCATTTACGATGGTGCTGGCGGTCATTTCATTTGTTGTGATCCTGTTCAGCACCAACAAGCATTACTGGGGTCATATCTTCAATCCTCCGGTGCCCGGCGGCGTAAAAGCCATTCTGGTCCCCGTAGAGATCCTGGGTGTGTTCACCAAGCCTTTCGCCCTGATGATTCGTCTTTTTGCCAATATGATGGCGGGACACATCATCATCATCTGTCTTGTATCGCTGATCTTTATCTTCAGCGACATCAGCGTTGGTGTTGGAGTAGGTTTCAGTCCGGTTTCAATTGCGTTTGCGGTATTCATATATCTTATCGAGGTGATGGTTGCCTTCATCCAGGCTTTCATCTTTACCAACCTGACTGCTGTATTCATCAGCCAGGCATTCGAGGGGGAGCATGAGCACGAGGCGCATCATTAATTGTGAATTAATCATCAATATAAAACAGCAAGTATGGACTTATTGAATGTACTGTTGAGCACAACTCCCTGGGCTAACGCCGGTGGAGCCATTGGTGCCGGTCTCGCTGCCATTGGAGCAGGTATCGGTATCGGTCAGATTGGTAAAGGCGCGGTAGAAGCTATCGCTCGTCAGCCGGAAGCCATGAACGACATCCGTGCTAACATGATCCTGACTGCAGCCTTCGTAGAAGGTGTGGCACTGTTTGCGGTTATCGCAGGTATCCTGGCGATGTTCGTTTAAACAGAAAAACAGTAACCGCTCCAACGCACAGGGCCGAGGAGCGGTTCCTTTTTCAATTGGCTAATGAGCGAATTAGCTAATGAGCTAATTAAAAACAACAAACAGATTTTTCTATATGCAATTACTTACTCCTGCCTTTGGTCTCATTTTCTGGACGCTGATCGCGTTCCTGGCAGCGTTTTTCATCCTGAAGAAATTTGCATGGCCCGCTATCATTAACGGCCTGAATGAGCGTGAAAAAACCATTGCGGATTCACTGGCTACTGCTGAGCGCGTGAAACTGGAAATGGCGCAGTTGAAAAGCGAGAATGAAGAGCTGTTGGCACAGGCTCGTGAAGAAAGGGCCCAGATGCTGAAAGAGGCCAAAGAAACGAAGGATAAGATCATCAGTGAAGCGAAGGAGCAGGCGAAAGTGGAAGCCAACAAGATCATTGTTGACGCCAATAACGCGATCGAGAACCAGAAGATGGCTGCCCTGACGGATGTAAAGAACCAGATTGGAAACATGGTAGTTGAAGTGGCAGAGAAGGTGATCCGCCGGGAACTGGCCAATGGAAACGAGCAGGAGTCTTACATTCGCAAACTTGCAGATGACCTGACCACAACCAAAAACTAAAGGAAGCACATGCGTCAGCCAAAAGTTGCCAAACGATATGCCAAAGCACTGTTCGATCTGGCTGTTGAAACGGGCCAGTTGGAGAAAGTGAAGGAAGATATTGAAACCGTCCTCGCGGTGGATCACAGCGAATTCAATGCAGTGATGATGTCCCCCGTGATCACAGGGGAAAAGAAAGAGAAGATCTTTGCTGCTGTTTTTGATGGCAAGGTATCAGATCTGACAAAGTCCTTTTTCAACCTGCTGTTCAGGAAGGGCAGGGAAATCTCAGTAAAAGAGATCCTTCTGGCGTTTGGAGGTCTTTATCGCCAGCACCACAACATCTCGGTTGTTGAGATCACCACTGCAGGTCCTGTGCCTGAAGCGGTGAATGTTGTCCTGCGCGATAAGTTGAAGTCGATGCCCAGGTTTAAGGATTCTAAGCTGCAAGTATCCAATAAGGTGGATGACAGCATCATCGGCGGATTTGTGCTGCACGTGGAGGATCTGATCTATGATGCCAGTATACGTCATGACCTGACCGTGATCAAAAAGCAATTCATTGAGAACATGTATGTTCAGAAGCTCAGATAAATAATTTTAAAAAAGAACCGCTATGGTAAATATAAAACCAGATGAAATCTCAGCGATACTGCGTCAGCAGCTGTCGAACTTCAATACCTCTGCCGAACTGGAAGAGGTAGGTACCGTTCTCCAGGCAGGTGATGGTATCGCCCGTATTTATGGCCTGAGCAATGTTGGTTCAGGTGAGCTTGTTGAGTTTGAAAACGGTGTTCGCGCCATCGCCCTCAACCTCGAGGAAGATAACGTGGGTGCGGTATTGATGGGAGAAGGTGGTGATATCAAGGAAGGTTCTAAGGTTCGTCGTACCGGCCAGATCGCCTCTATCAAAGTGGGTGAAGGACTGGTGGGCCGTGTTATCAACACACTTGGTCAGCCGATCGACGGTAAAGGACCTGTTACGGGCGAATTGTATGAGATGCCCCTGGAGCGTAAGGCGCCTGGTGTGATCTTCAGGGAGCCGGTAAAGGAGCCCCTGCAGACTGGTATCAAAGCCATTGACGCGATGATCCCTGTTGGTCGTGGTCAGCGTGAGTTGATCATTGGTGACCGCCAGACCGGTAAAACTGCGATTGCGGTGGATACCATCATCAACCAGAAAGAATTTTATAAAGCAGGAAAACCTGTATACTGTATTTATGTAGCGATCGGCCAGAAAGCATCCACTATCGCTGGTGTGATGAAGACACTGGAAGATAATGGTGCCATGGAGTTCACTACCATTGTAGCGGCTTCTGCATCTGACCCGGCTCCCTTGCAGTTCTACGCTCCGTTTGCTGGTGCTGCGATCGGTGAATTCTTCAGGGATACCGGCCGTCCTGCGCTGATCATTTTTGATGACCTGTCGAAGCAAGCCGTGGCTTATCGTGAGGTGTCCCTGCTGCTCCGTCGCCCTCCGGGACGTGAAGCATACCCT
>Ga0315901_10001152_pt1 | contig 38110 bp, 37 predicted proteins | sample LakEriMetagenome_10_FD_203761 | JGI IMG/M metagenome (GOLD analysis project Ga0315901, IMG submission 203761) | Freshwater fungal communities from buoy surface, Lake Erie, Ohio, United States - Buoy 2 MA116 | ecosystem: Environmental > Aquatic > Freshwater > Lake | place: USA: Lake Erie, Ohio...
CTGCGGATTGACCTCTTCAACGCGGCGAAGATCGCGATTAAAGGTCATCGCGCCGAGAGTCCCCTCGACGGCCTGCGGAATCTGTGATCCGAGATACGCGAGGGAGGGAGCTGCGATTGCAAGTCCACCCAACATGGCCGGCGAGAACGATGCAGACTTGTTTAGAGACTCGGCAGTTTTCTCCAGGGAACGGAGATCTTCCGCCGTAATCTCACCCCGGGCATAGGCGGCATAGGCTGCCGCAGGGACTTGGATGGTCATTTTCTCTCCTGCGCGGATGATGCCTGATTACGGCCTTGTCTAAATTTCTTCCGGTATGCGTATGCTCCCAGCCCTACGGCACCGGCGGCTCCTCCCGCGTATAATCCAGCCTTCAGAGGCTCTGTCTCCGAGTATTGAAGAGCCTTTTTTCCAGCTGCCTGGGCAGAACGAGCAAGACCGGCCACGGATGCCAATTTATCACCAAACAAGGACTCAGTCAGTGCCCTGTTCGCATACTCAAGATCGGCTTGAATATCGCGCAACGCGATCTCAAGGTGAATGTGCCGCTCCTCCACCGCCGCCACCTTTGAGAATGAGGCAGGAAGTGGGTGCGATGGGTTGATCTCTCCGAAGGATGCAGTCTTCGTCAGACGAAGCCCCACAGTCGTCCGCTCTTTTCCAAGCAGGTACGCGGAGAGATCTGATGCGACCTTGGTCGCGGTCTCCTGGGATGTGGAGCTCCAGTCTGTGCCCTCGAAGCAGGCATGAAGAACGTCTTCTACGGACACGCCGTCCTTCACTGCGGCGTATGCTTCTTTGGACAGCTCGCGCCTCGCGGACATGATCTCCGTATTGAGCGATCGGAGCTCCGCAGTCACCGCGGCGGATGCCTCCTTCAAAGAGTCATGGATCTTCTTGAGATCATGGAGGCCCTGTGCCTGCGCAAACGGAGCACTATAGTCGGTGTCCGATGCAGACTTCATCAGTTCGTCAAAGGCATTTGCTGCTTTGAACTTCGGGAGTCTCGGCGCGGATGCAGATGCAGTTTTTTCTGTCATAACACCACCGGACAAAGAAGTTGCGCGTTTAGGCGCCGATGCGACCTTCTCTGCGCGAAGAACCTCGGCTGCGACTTCTGCATCCGGGGGATCGAAGACGATGTACCGATCGGCGCTGGAAGCCTGCTTGTGCATTCGCTCATACGTGTCGTGGTACGTCATCTCGCAGATACGCCGAACATGCTCAGCTGTCAAGTTTGCGCCACAGGCACTTGCCTGCTTGATTACGGCCTCTGTCAGCGGAGTACCTCTGGACAGGAAGTCCGAGGTCGCCGCCTGAGCGAGACCTTGGAGATACTCTTTGGTGATCGGACTGCCGTACATCAGAAACCTGGAGTGGGAATGAAGTACTCGATGAGTATAGCCGACGCAGGACGCGTCCTCGGCAAGACAGAGAGAACTATCCGAAACTACATCAAGACGGGACAACTTACAAGTACTGGTAGCGGAAGATCTCGACTACTGGATCCAGAAGAAGTCCACGAGCTTCTTGCCGCCCCAAAGGGAGAGCGGATTACTGTAGCCGAGATCCGCACTCTTCGCGCAACAGTGCGCCGTCTCGAGTCCGAGGTTGCAGTCATCCAGCACATGCTGGACCTGCGGAACGAAAGTCTTGGCATGACGAGTCAGTACGCGAAGGAGCTTCACGCTGCCATGATCGAGCAGTATGGGCGCCCTGCTGGCAGTTACTCCACGGCCGAGATGCGAGCATGGGCCGACATCTTTACACGGATGGATGAGGCCGATCTTCTGACATTCAGCGGTGCGGGGGCTGCATGGAAGATTCTACTTCGCCTGTGCGGACGGATGCTCTCCGAGGTGACCGCGCGTCCAGACTACTCCACGTCTCTTGAGCTTCAGCAGATTCATCGTCTGCTGGCAGATGGGAGGCGGAGATTGAAGATCTCGATCTTCATCTACTTGGAGAGTTTGAGTGACGCGAGCACAGCACTGGAGCGAACCCTAAAAGAGGATGTGTTCGAGCGTCTAAAAAATGACATAAAACCGTCATAACTAATTTGCTGTGGAGACATAGCATGCCAAAGAAACTCCCCATTAGAGCACGCCCTCCGGCGGCGAACGTGCCTCCGGATCATGTCAACGATCAAAAAGCTTCTGTCATGGAGAACAAGAATACAATGGCTGAGAAGAACACCCAGATGAACGCGTACACGTCCTACTCCTACTTCATGGAGGAGACGGTTGGCCTCGGCAGAAACGGCAAGCGTCTCGCCCATGGGGGCGTCGTCGCAGGCGGCACCTGGGCCGCCGGCCGCTACGGCGGCGTCGAGATCATCAACAACAACCTCCCTGCCGCCCTCGGGATCGGCGCCGCGGCGGGCTTCCTGGGAACCGTCGCGATGGACAAAATGTTCATCGACTCGGAGCAGGAAGCGTTGATGCGCATCCAGAAGTACCGGGACAGCAACCCCGAGATCCAGAAGAAGGTCCAGGAAATGCTTCCTGACCTTCTGAATGAGATCCGCAAGACCGGCTGATTCGATCTGACTGACGCCCCGGCGGATGCCGGGGCGTCAGTCCTTATCCAGTTCTCGATCAATTTTAGCACTTGGAACGAGAATATCTGGGCGAGGGTTGTCGATCATAGAAGCCATGAAGCACAGCAACAGCGCATGAAAACTATCATCGGTAGTATTTGGCGACTTCTTATACTCAGTCATGCGCGTTCTCTCGTTGTATTCCGAGAAGATGGCCAGCATGTCCGCTCCGTAAGGACTGCCGAACTCGGACCACTTGGGGAACCGGAATACTGACCGCCGCTTGATGGCGTTGAAGATCGCGCTCATTACCTCAGAGCGATGGATGAGAAAGCGGCCCTTTGCAGAGTCGTAGTTCACGATCGTCTTGGGGGTTGAGTACTGATACCGCACCACGCGCTGTGATCCGTAGAGACGAAGAAGCTCGTCGTTCGGCCAGTAGCCTCCTCCATAGTCCACCCCGACTCGCGACACTTCGAAGGCGGCAAGCAGCTTCTTGATCTTGGAGATTTGCTCTTTCGGCTCCGCCTCCGCGCCAGTGAAGCGGTGAGCAAAGACGATACGAAAGAAGCCGTCGATGTAGGCCCCGATCATGATGATCGTGTACGAGTTATTCGAGTCCTGTCCCCAGTCAATCCCGGCGTAGACCTGCTTTCCTCTCAGCTTGGTCATGAATTCTTTTAGCTTGTCCGGCTTAAAAGAGAACTCTCCATCGCAACAAGCCTGAACATCTCCCTGCATTAGGGGTCGTTGGCCTGAGTCGAAGCTGGCCCCAAGCACCTCGTTGTAGAACTTGGCGCGCGGGTACTGGTTGTACTTGGTGAGAATGTTGCTCCACTCCAACCACGGGACCATCAACTGTGGGATGCGGAAGCCCTCGAAGATGTCGAACTTCGGGTTGGGATTTCCTGTCTTGACCCACCGGGCAAGTGGGTGGTCCGGACGGATGACCTCCCCGCATCGATCGCACGACAATCCTTTGATGCCGATGTTCCGTTCCCCAAGAATGTTCCAGTGCCAGGAGCCGGGATTGTTTGGAAGGCCGTGTCGATCACAAGGAACCGCCCACTCGTTCTGAGTGGAGTACGCGTCCCAGTAGACCTGGATCGAGTTGTCCAAGCTCTTGGGGGTTCCGCTGTAAATGAACCACTTGAATGGACTGTGGGACGCTGCCTCCTCGATGACCGGGATGTTGTCCAGCAGGAGGTCCTGAAACTCGTCCATGCAAATGAGATCGGCGGACAGACCGCGACAGCGGTCTGCGTTCAGAAACGCATACCTGAGCTTGATCTCGCTGCGATTGATCGCCTTCTTCTCAAAGACGTTGTCAGTGAGATGCATCGGGAACCAGGTCTTCAGATCAGGACAAGTCTCCAGCGGCTCCTTGAGTCTCGTCTTGGAAAACTCCTTTGTCTGCTGGCTCGAAGGGGAGACGTAGAGAATACGAAAGTGCGGAATGAGACACGCATAAGACAGCGTCTTGTTCCCGAGGGTCGTGCTCTTTTCCACCTGACGCCCGCACATCAAAAGGACGCGTGGAGCCTGGATGTCGTAGATTTCCCGTAAGTATCTACGCTCGGCGAAAGAGAAGTTCTCCAATTGCCGCGTGTGCGGGTTGGGCATCATCATCGTCGTCTCAATGAACTGAGACGGCCGGACAGGGATCTGCGCGTCACGGATGTCCTGCTCGCTCAGGCGGACCTGGTCCACAGTCGGCGGCGTGTAGTCCCAGGGACCGGACAGGGAGTTCAGAAAACTCATGATTTCTCCGTCATAAGAGTTTTGCTCACGATGAGCATAAGGGGGTTTCGACATAATGGCTACTATCGTCTCGGGTTACGAAATCAGGCAGATTCGTGGTGAGGCCAGCTTCGCGCTGGTCCTCCACCTCCTCGATCTGAAGGCGCTGACGAGCGCCACCACCATCCGGATGGTCTCGGAGGATATCTCCGAGATCCTGCGCTTCCTCAAGAGCCGTGAGAAGCGGTTCGGGGAAGATATCCACGTCAGGTCCGCCCGGCCCCTGAAGCTGACGCTTCGGGGGAAAGAGCGGGTCGGAAAGGTGGCGGGTCACTCCGTCACCATCGATGAGTGGTTCGGGCTTCGGGCTTGGACGTGGCTCGACATGGAGGGGGAAGGCGGGCAGATCAACGTCCCCGTCCTCGTGGCGGAAGTCGGACTCCACGAGCTCAAGCCCGAGGAGGGAGAGTCCCTCCAGAAGATGTTCCGCGAGTACGTCGCGGGCACCCTCGCGGAACTCCGGACCACCCATCCCCTCCGGTCCGTCTGGCAGGTTACGCTGGACGCGCATGGACGATACATCTTCGACAGCGCCCCCGCCGCTCAGTCTGCGGTGGGTGCCGATGGCAGTAAGGAGCTTCGAGCGTAGTCTGCTCGGAGACCTCTACGCCTGGGATCTGGTGCCGCAGGTGGACCCCCTCAAGTGGGTGTTCCACCTGCGGCTGTGTCGCCACATTACAAAAGAGGAGGTTCCTTTTTTTAGGTCCCTCCTCAAAGAGTGGTGTGAGGCAAACGACGCCATATACAAGAAGTCCCACTGGGATAAGTGGGACTTCAAGGCGATCATTCTCATCAAGGGCTTAGGGCCGATTCGCGAGAACGATCCGTTTCAAGCCTCTTGAAGGCAGCGATCCACCAGATCGAGAAATTTTTCGGTGTAGTGACTGTAGTTGAAGAACGGCGACTCGCAGACTTTTTTAGCCCGTACTGCTAAGGACTCGAACTCTGGAACATAGGATGCGCTGAAGTCATCCGTCTTCCCAAAGTGCGCTTCGATGATTTCGGCCAGAAGGGCCTGGAAGTCCTTGTGCCGAACATTGAAGAACTGGTAGATCAAGTCGTCGTTCTTGACGACGATCACTGCTTTGAACTTCTTCCCTCGGTACTCCGCACGGGGAGGGAGGGAGACCTTGACTTCATGCCCCGGCTTTGAACGCTCGGGGTCTTCCATGAATGTGGGGATCATTAACCAATGTCCGCGTAGAGTTTGAAGGTTCCGCCGGTGGCATTGTGCAGCACCAAGTTCGCCCAGTTGGCCAGTACGGGAAACTCCAATGTGTATTTCTCTCCGATAGTAAGAAGCTGATGCTTGATGACGTACTCCGCTACGTCGGCCTCAAACTTGGAGGACGTGTAGTTTGGTGACACCAGTTGTCGAAACCAGTGACTCGCCGTGGTCAGGTCGGGTGCGCCCAGGCTAGAAAGTCGAAGATTAATGTGCAGATCCTGGGTCGGGGCCGCAACCACCTCAATACCAAAAAGGATCTTGGTGGCATTTGCTACATTGATTGCCTCAGATACATGACCTGCCGCCAACGCGGCAGCGTAATTTGCGGTGTCTCCAGGCCCAGTGTAGATCGGAGTGGTCCTGCGATCCCGGGTCGCATCGTTGAAGAACACGGAGATCCATCCGCTGCTGTTTACCGTATAGTCAGGACCTCCTACCAAGCCAGGAATGTTTTGTTCTTCTAGGAACTCAATCATCTGGTTCTCATCACGAACCGACTTAGAACGAAGGACAGGCATTACCGTTTCTCCGAGTGAAGGATCTCGTCGCGAGATCGATTCGAAATGGAACCCGTGGGCGACAAGTCTAACAGGCTCGGGATCTTCTTGTTGCCGTGAAGGACCTTGAACTTCTCAAACTTCTTGAGCGTCTCTTGCAGGGCCGTGTCTCCGGCCTGCACACGCTCGTCGATCCGCGCAAGTCCGCGTGCGAGATTACCGAGCATCTCCACCTTCTTGTCTGAGAGCGGAAGTGTCCGCGTCTCCAGAAAGGTGTGGTACAGCTCGGATCGGACCTCCATCATGATCTTCTTGCCGTCCAGCTCTTTGCGGATCCCGGCCCGATATGCCGCAGCTTCAGGACCGGCGCGCACAGCCAGATGATAGGACTGGAGTAGGGGACTGACCCTCCCGCTCGTGTCTCCGTTGAGGTACTTGGCCCAGCCGCCAACTCCCATCAGATCCGAGTTCCAGAAGTAATGACGGAACGCAGCCACCGCCAACTCTGATACCGGATGGCCGAGCTCGGCAAGATTGCGGGATGCCTCGCTGTACGGCACTCCGCTCATCAGCAGCGTCTCAAGCTTTTCTCTTACAATCGGAGCAGAGAGAATCTTGTCTCTCATCTCTTCTGTGTTCTTGTCCGGATGTACCAGCGAGTAGAGGCCGTTCTTCCGGAGCCAGGACGTTGTGGTGCGATGCTTAGAATCCCAAGGACGGAAGTCCTTGGGAACCTTGGCAAGAATCTCTTGGCACTTCTTGAAGTCCTCTTCAGAGACCTCTGAGAGCCCGTGAATTTCCAGATTCAGGTTTACGTCGTCATGGGACAGTGCTGCCCCAATCACGAGTAAGTACTTGATAAAGAATTCTGCGGGATGTGCCAAAGTCCCCTCAGTAGCGATACGGGCTTCCGTAATGCCTGCCGTAAGTCTGTCGATCGATCTTCCGATCAAGCCTGTCTATTGCGGCCATCTGACGCTGATGGCGAGCTTCCCGTTCCCAGTACTCGTCTTCGCGGCGTCGCCTCACTTGCTCAAGTCCCATCTCCACGGAGGCTTTTTCATACGACTTAGTCTTTTTGATCTTCTTCATTCTTTCAATCTCTGCTGCATCGGACTCGGACAGCGCGGCTCCAGTTAACGCCCCAAGCCCGCCGCCAATGACCCCTCCTGCCAGAGTCCCGGGAACTCCGCCTGACAGCCCCACGAGTCCGCCAAGGGCGGCTCCCGTAATTCCGCCCACGGCCATTGCGGTCCCCAGAGGGGTCCTCTGCTCAGATGACTTGATGTCGGCGTACCGCTTTACCTTCTCAGTGCGGTACTTCACAGGCTCCAGAGCCTCGGAGACGTCGGGACGTGATTCCCCAAAAACGCGAGCCTCCTTCGTCCAAAGAGGATGAGACTCTAAGAGGATGTTGTAGGCGGCGATCTTGTTCATTCTAGTTTCTCTAGGCAGAGGATTTAGAACCAATAGAAATATCTCACTCTAGTCAGAATTTACTAACTTTTTCTGAGCTGCGAAGCCGACAAGAGGTGATATTACAGGGGCCACGCCAAATGGAATGAAGCCGTAATTCCTTAAGTTCCTAAGAGACGGGTGGAGTCGACTTGCGGCCTCTATTCCTCCCAGGAGTGCGAGAGGAGCTGCTGCTCCTGCTGCTGCCCCACGTAGGGCTCCCATGCCCCGTTCTCCTTCTTGCGCTGCAAGAGCCCCTCCCGCAGCGCCTAGGGCCGCGGGTACAGGAAGCAACACACTGGCCGCATGGACGGGGCTTAGGAAGATAGCTTGCTTCTCAAACTCCTTATTCCAAAGAGGATGCTCGGATATAAGCATTTCATAAGCGGCGATCTTGTCCATCAGCCGACCCTCAGACCTGGTATGTTTTTAGGCTCTTCAGGCCGGAGATGACATCCTCAAGAGCAAACATCGCGCGGACAGCCGCAGTCTTTGGAATGCTTTGCAAACCAATCTGGGCTGCAAGCACCACGCTCGCCAACTTGGTCGAGGCTTCCTCTAATTGGGGAAGAAACTCGATGAAGGTCTCGACGTTCTCCGGATTGAGGAAGTTCAGAGCCAGGACAGCGTCCACGGACGCCGTGTCTACCAATGCCGACGCTTTCTTGTCGAACGTGATGGCCGAGATCTCCTTCAGCAGGTTGACGCGCTGAGGAATCTCCGTATCAAGCATGTCGACTGCGGCCTCCTTGAGGGCCTCCTGGTACAGCTCCTCACGCGTAGAGAGGGGCTGGAGACCGAACATCCGGATCGGTGTGCCAGAAGACGCAGCCTTTTCAAGACACGCGGCACTCAGGTTCTGTGGCATGCCTGCGGCAGCAAGCCAGAACACACCACCCACCCAGTCATGCTCACCAGAGCCAACCTTCTCAAAGACAGGACCGCTGAGTCGGCAACCGCCTTCCCATGCGCGAATCTCGGCCATTGTCTCGTACGCATTGGCCTGGGCTGCCTTCATCAACTCGTTTCCGGCAGCAAGCTGAACTGGATTTTCCAGCGGCATGAACTTGAAGTCTGCGGGAATGGCGATGTCCGTGGTCGAGGATGCAACTGGGCGAGTCAGTCCTTGAGAAGGGATGATGCGGATGTCATTCCCCTGCATGTCTTGCGCAGCGAAGTACCCGTTACCCTCTACCTGGACCTTTGTGACGATGTTGTAGGGCATCGTGCACATGATCGCCTTGCCGTTGGTCTTGACGAATACGCCAAGCCCGCGCACATCAGGATTCTCAGGAATCGGCAAGTTGTGGTTCACGCCAACAAGCGATCCAGTGATTCCTGGCTGCACGGCGTAGGCAGTTCCATTGGTGAACAGCGCGACACCTGTGGGAGCGCCTTGGACGGGATCAAATAGATTGGGGATAACGTACCCAATCATCTGCTTCCCGGTCTCTGCATTGGTCACCTTATAGATGCCGAAGGCTGTCACAGGGGTCATCTGCTCGATCATCGGATCCGGCTCTGCCTGCACGGCGGTCACCGTCGCAGCTCCCTGTTGATCTGCGGCCTGAAGCATCTCGGGAGGGAGAGCCTGCTGAGCCTGTTGCGCAGAAACCTGCATCTCTTGCGGTGCCACACCCGCAGGGGCTGCGGAGACCTTAATGACATACCCGTATCCGGACGGACGTACCTGCACGACGTCAGTGCCGGGAGCAAATCGAGCGGAAGCCCGCTTCGCCATAACGGTGTGCGGCACAATAGGAGAAGCTGTCAGACGATGGAGTACATCCATCACTGAGGCATTCTTTTCAATCATTCTGCGCACATCAGGATTTGAGAACTCCTGTTCAAAGCGCGCAAAGTCGGAGTGATTGATGGTGCCAGAGATGGCCGAGCAGAGAGTGCGGTTTGCCATGATTAGTTACTTCCTCTTATTCTGGAACTGACGGAATCGCTCCTGTTCACGCGCATCGTCGGAAAGGCCAAAACCCATGCCTGCCGACACCAAGCCAGAGAGGGACGGGACTCCATACCGCTCATAGTTAGAGGACGGTTCCGACAGAGCTTTGAGATCATCCTTATATTTTGGCCTATTTTTAAGCGTATTGTCCATCTCCTTTACCTTACGGCCCTGCAAGAATACCCGCTCATCAATATCCGGGTTCTTCTTGTAGAGTTCCTGGAACTCGCCGATCCTCTTTAGCCTCTCGTCGTTGGATAGGTTTGGGTCTCTCTTCGCGGAAATCGCCCGCCGCCGCAACTGCTGCATCTCTTGCTGTATGTCACGAAGATCACTGAGGGTCTTTTTCTCTGTGCCGAACGTCGACTCCAGCTTCTCTCCTGCCTGGGCGTAACTCTTTTGCGCCTTCATTCTGCGGACTAAGGGGCCGATACCTCCAGCAGTGCCACCAATTATTCCACCAAGAAGTGCGCCTCTGGCCCCTTCACTGTAGCGATCCTCTCCAGTTCCACGCGCGGAGGATACGCCGCCGGCAGCGGCACCTACTCCGGATGACACAGCCATTCTGCGCGCGACTGGATTGTTGTACAGATCCGTCAGCCGGTCAGCGATTGATGCAGATGAGACTTTAGTCCTGCCTGCACCGACAAATTCGTCGCAGACACTCTGAGGTTCGGCTTCAAAGGAGAATCGCTCGCAGTATCCGACACCGTCATTTAAGGCGCGGAAGTACGAGCACGTCTCGCAACGACTGTCTCCCGCAGTAGGGCGATAGTTGGGCGCATCCTCGACACCCGCGATCTTTGGCCAGAAGGGGATTGCCATAACAGACCTCACATCGAGGGAGGGGGAACGTGCTGATACCCGTTCTGGCCCTGTGAGAAGAGAAGGAACATGCCGGGGGAAGGTCTACGAGACTTAGCAGCCGTAGCTTCGGCCCGCATCAGAGGGGCCAAGATCTTTCGGATTGCGGTCTGATCCCGTTCTTTTTCCACTTTTGCGGCAACAGATCCAGGAATTCCAACGACGTATTTAGTACCAGTAATCTGGTAGAACGACAAAGATTCCGGACGAATTCCGCCCTCTAGTTTGATATTGGATCCCTTCAGGACTACGGAGGCAGGGATCTTTGACGAGGGATCCAAACTTAGGCGGATGCCGGCGAGCTTGATAACCGCGTCACCAAAATGGCTCAGGCCAGAGGAGCTGATCTTATTGATGCCCGCTGACGAGGCGCCGTCGCCAACAACACGACCAAAGCCCTGGCGCTGCTGGTACGGCGGGTACATCTGATCGATGAGAGACTTCTGACGCTGAGGCTGATCCGCCGGTCCCTGGAACATCGCAGGATTGAGCAGCGCGGACTCGATCCGCTCTGCGGTCAGCGGGTAGACATTTCCACCAAGCTCAAAGGTATGGAACGGCTGAAGTAAGCGATCCGCGACAATGATCGGGATCCGAACCATATTCTGAGGATTCTTGGATGTTGTAGCGGCGGCCGGATCGTTACGGGCCATCAGGAGTGCATGGCCAAAAGCAAACCCCGCCTCGGGCTCAACTCTCTGCATGCTGAGATCGATCTCATACTGCGAGAGGAACGGAAGCTGCTGATGCAAGTTGCTCAGCACATGCGCAGGCCACTTCGTATCGTCGTCCGGCATCTTGGCGATCGACGCCATCTTCTCGAAGAAGCTGTGCGGATCAACCGGCTTGAGGAAGAGAGATGTCATTCGTACCTCTGTCAATCCGCTTCGAGGACTGACGATAGAAAGGAGCCTTGTCCGGCGAGCGAGTCTACAATATCACCAATAAGGTCATCCGTCGCAACTGTCGGGAGCCCAAGTGTGGTGAAAGCGGCTTTGATCTCGGTGAGCGACGCCTGAAGCTTAGTCAGGAAGTCTGTCCCGAGCATGACGGGCTGTGCCGTGTTCTGATCAGAGACTGCCGCAATCCGTACCTTGCCGTCCAGTTCCAGTCGCGCGTCTCCTTTGCGCGCAACCTCGAGCGAGAACGACGGTACTACTTCTCCGGTATCTTCTTCGGTATTGACCCGAAAACGGTAGACCACTCCTGCCGGATCCAGGGAGGCGGGCTTCTGCATGTTGACGACGTAGGGAACTCGCGCTCCTTGCGGACCTTCTACATAAAGCGTACTTGGCGTAGGTATTAGCGCGGGCGCTGGGACGGCCGCATCCAGTTCAAGTCTCTCGCCCGTGTAGCCTGAATCTACGGATACAGACCACCCCACGGAATCGATGAACTCTTTTGCTTCAAATGAAAAGGTGCTACTCAGGAGACCAAAAGAAGCTGCCTCATCGAGTTCTCCCGTCGTCCACGTCTGCGATCCGCCCAGAGTCTCTACACGCCAATTCCGCGCGATTGTCAAAACCTGATCCGTAAATGGATTGGTCATGATGCGGGAAAGAGGAGAGCCTCGGAGTTCAGTTACTCCACCTCTTCTGGCGATGATGCCATTACCGTCTCGCGTCGTAAGCGCGAGGTCTCCGGGCGAGAGATATGGCCTGCCAAAGTGGAAGGAGCCGGGCTGTCCGTCGGCCGTCGCTTGCGAAGGTTGGGGTGCCGACAGAAGGAGAAAAGGAGACGCACCGTCGGAAGGCATGCAGACGTAAAATACTGCCCCCACCTCTGGCATGTAATGAATACCCTCTCCTTCTGGGGTGGAGTAAAGAGAGGGAATGATGACGTTCGTAAGCTCCCGGCGCACTGAGTCGCAGTAGACAGTACAAATCCAACGGGCCGCATCAACGAGCATGATGCGGCCCTGAAGAACCGATGCCTGTCCTGGTTTAAGGCCGGAGCTCGGCATGGTCAGTTACTCGGACGACCAAGGAGGTAGCCGCCGCCGGCCAGACCAAGTCCCGCTGTTCCAAGGGCTGCGCCTCCAAGGACCCTTTGTGCCGTTTCTCTTCCCTTTGCGAAGTCTTCTGGACTGAGTTCAGTCTGTCCCGCTTCCGATAGTGCCTTATTCTGGGCGGTTAGTCTCGCCTTTGCCGCGCCCCCTTCAACCTTACCGCCCACAGAGGAGGCCCAGTCCATCATTCCTCCGCGCACCCCAGTTCGGGCTCCGCTCTCTCCAACGCCTCCCAAAAACTTACCAAGGCCGTAAATCCCCTTGGTCACGGTCTTGCCTGCTTCCGCCAGAAGGGCCTCCTTTTCCATTTCCATAAATGCTTCTGCGTATGAGGCAGGGAGATATCCATCGCAGGTTCCGTACCTTTCGACAAGAGCAGATGCCCTCTTTTCGAGTTCATTACGGAGTAGAGCTTCTTGGTAGGCGGCGATCTTGTTCATGGTGACCTCAAAGGAAGGAGAAGAAGCCGGGTGACTTTTGCGGAGCTTGCGGGGCCGGCGTGGGCACTTGCCCAGGCTTCGGCATGTTCGCCATTCTATCAGGCACGCCCGGGGCATTGGGGAGCTTTGTTGAGCCCGGAGGCTCAAGTCCGAACTCTGCCCCGTGCGCGATGCCCGGAATCGGGTGTCCGTGAATGTCAGACTTCCAGTTCTGCGCCGCACCCTCCGTGTACGTCTCCTGAAGACGCTGGAAGTTCAGCCTTGCCATCCAGTCTTCTTGCCCCGCGAGAGGCATCTTGTCCAGAGGCTTGAGCTGTGGCGAGTGCTTGATCTCGCGCTTGTTCATTGCGCGCAGTTCCTTATTCTTCCGCTCGATCTCGGAGAGGGGAACAAGCTGCCCACGCAGATAGGCATGGTCGTCCCCAGGGTCATCCACACGAGTGAGGTCCGTCATCGCGCGAATCACTGTCTCGATGTTGCGTCTCCTCTCGTTCCCCGTCGTCTCTACGTAGAGCTCGTTGAGGGAGTCCGCGAGGTGCATACGAACTGCGCTCATGCTGTTTGTGATGTCGAGGACGTGGTGAGGGTTCTTTCTCCCTTCAGAAAGTGCCTCTGCCTTGTCGACTTCGACACCGACCCGAATGTTCGGCAACAGCGGGTTGGTGAACGGGACAGTGTGGACCTTTCCGGCGATCGTGACTGTCTTACCTCCGAGCGCGTCTGACTCGATCTTCTCGACCTTTCCGGAGACCGTAGACAGAGTGGCCTCTCCTTTTAGCTTGGCCGGAACCTTGAAGAGGTTTTCTGCCGCCGTAAAGTAGTCTCCCACGCCACTTGTTCCGCCGACGCCTCCCGTGTGGAAGGTACGCATTTGCATCTGGGTGATCGGTTCTCCGAGCGCATGACCGGCGATGATGCCGACATTGGTGCCGACTGGGTACAGCGAACCGCGTTCGCTGAGGCCGTAGCAGGTTGAGCAGATACCCTTGACCTCGTTGCAGTAGAGTGGGGAGCGTACGAGAATCTTCTTGGGGCCGTCGTTCTTGATCTTGCTCCGCAGTTGAGGAGTGATCAGAGTTCCCTTGGGGATGGTTTCCCCGCCCTTCAGAGGAACCTCTCCGGCAAGGACGCGTCCCTCTATGTCTGCTTCCATGGACGAAAGCAGGGCACCACGAATGGTTCCGCAGTCCTTTGACTTAATCGTATTGTCGATAACCGTGTTGATCAGCTCCTTCGTCAGCGCGCCAGGCTTCGCCGTTGCCGATGCGCGGTCAATGGTTCCTTTCCGTGCGCCATGGAGCGACGCATAGTACTGCGAGACCGGAAGGCCCTCTCCGAAGGACTTGGTGATCGCGAATGGAACTGTGCGGTTGAGTGGATCCTGCACGAGCAACGGGCCCATGACCATCTGGCCAAACTGATTCCAGTCACCCTTGGCGCCGGAACGTGCCCAGTCCCACATTCCGTTGTCCAGACGGGAGTTGTAGCGGGCCTCTCCAGCTTCCTTGAGTTCCTTGCGGGCCTTCTCGTAGATCGAGATGATCTTCTCGTCCTTGGTTGCCTTCGATCCTGCGCCCTTGAGTATGGCCTCTTCCTCTTTCTTGTATTTGGTCAGGATCTCGTCGCGGAGCTTGTATCCATCGTGGAAGTCATTGAGCTTCACGCTCGACCCATTTTTGAACGCCAAGTTGAAGCCGAGGGCTTTCCACTCATCGATCATCTTGGCGAACTCTTCTGGGGTCGCCCGTGCGATCTTTGTCGCAAACTTCTTCATCTTCCCCTTGGCCATGCGGAAAGATGAGTCGTAGAGAAGCTCCTCGTCCCCACGGAACTGCGCCGGCAGTGTTCGATTGATCATGAGTCGGCCTGCCGTAGTGGGCTTGCTGTGACCCGTGACCTTGATGACGTTGTAGACCTTGAGCTTGCCGGCCTTCACTGCCTGAATCGCCTGGTCCTCTGTGAATTGACCCGGAACCGGCTTGCCCCACTCCGTCGCCTGGAAGATCCCAAGGACGGAGTCCTGAGACGGAGTCACCATCAGCCCTCCACTGGTCGGAGAAAAGAGGTTCTTCGAGGGCATCATGTTCTTGGCTTCCTGTACGGCTCCTTCGGTGATGGGCACATAGAGCGCCATCGTGTCTCCGTCGAAGTCCGCGTTGAAGCCTCCCGTGACGAGCGGATGGATCTTGATCGACTTCCCCTCAATTAGGCGCGGGCGGAACGCCATCAGCGAGAACATGTGGAGGGCGGGGTCACGCTTCATCAGCGCAGGCCGGTCTCGGGTCACTCTCTCCAGCGCCTCATTCGCAGCCGGATGATTCTTCTTGATCATCATGCGCGCCTCTCCGGGAGAGGTCGCACGGCCCATGTTGCGCCACAGTTCCTTGATGACGAAGGGCTTATACATCTCCATCGCCATCTCTCGAGGCACGCCGACCTCATCAAGCGGCATCTCTGGATCTGGCGTGATGACGGAACGGCCGGAAAGATCCTGTCGCTTCCCGAGCACTCCCGTCTGGAAGAAGGACTGCTTCGGCTGATTGCCGGTAAGTTTGTCCATTAGAGAGGGAACCTGCTTCCCTTCCATCTGCATGCCAGTGACACGCAGCGCCTTCGTTGTCTTGTAGATCTCGGCCTGAAGGCGCTGGATCTCTCCGACAGGCATTTTCTCTTTTTCGGCCTGCTCAAGTTGCCGCGTCATTTGGCCAATGATCGCGTACATCTTGTTGGCAGGATCGATGATCTGCGTGCCGTCAAAACCGATGCTCACCCTACGGAGTGTCGGTGGCAGGACTGGAAGTACGCGATTGGTGTACGCGTCCACAGGCTTGACATTGAGCTCCTTCAGCGCACGGAGATACCGCACCCGCTTGTAGGCTACGTTCAGCTCGTTCTCCGTTGCAGTCTGAAGCGTCTTCTCGGCAGCCTTGAGCTCTGAGTCTACGTCCAGGTCACGAAGCTTCTCCTCGAGGATCGCGAAGCCAGACTTGCGGCCCACGGCGCCGGACTCTGTCAGCAACTTCTGAAACTCTGCATCGGGCATCTTTAGGAGTAGCCGGATGGGCTCTTCAAACACGGGGTTGGGGATCCGCACCCCAAGATCCATGTGTGTCCACTTCGTCCCCTCGAGTCCTCCTGTCTTGGCCTTGTCAAACAGGCCACCTTTCTCCTCTTTGGTGAGGGAGCCCTTGGCCGCAAGAGTTCTCTCTGGGAAGGCCAGCGCACCCGAGCTCTGAGAGAGTGTCTGCTTGTCGGTCATCGGCATGAGAGAGTACTCTCTGCCCTTGCGCTCGGTGTAAACGCCCATCCCACGCAGGTAGTGAGTGAACTGTTCCATCGAGCGAGGAACCTTCGGAGGAGGCGGACGCTCTCCGCGCATGATGCGGGTCCAAACATCCTCCGCCTGTTCACGGTCGGACTTGTAGGTTTGCATCTCGCGAAGGTTGTTCTTCGCACCGTAGGCGAGGAGGGTGTAAGTATCGAGACCGCCGATTCTCTGGCCTCCCTCTCCGAGGCCTGAGCCCTGCGAAGCCTCTCCGGTGGTCTTGTACGCGTAGCCGAAACCGCCGGCACGGGCCGAGATCTTCTTCTCCGCCTGGTGATCCAGCTTCAGGATGTACTGGTTCCCTACGAGAACGTTTCCGAGGTTCTCGCCCGTCTCGGGGTCAAACAGTTCCTCTGTGTCAGAGACCTTGTGCTTCTGCATCAGGTCCTTGACCATCGCAGAATAGTCAACCGACGCATCGAAGTTGTTGACGACGAAGGGTTTACCCGTCTTTAGGGCCACCTTTCCCGCCACGCTCTCGAGAACCTGGCCAGGATTCATACGCGAGGGGATACCTGCGGGAGACAGCAGGACTTGGACGTGGTTTCCATCTTTGTCCTTCGGCATCTTGTCATCGGGCAGGATCTTGGTCACGATCCCCTTGTTTCCATGACGGCCGGAGAGCTTGTCTCCGACTTCCATCGTCTGCTCGGTACGGATGTAGATCATGATCCGCCGACCGTTGTTGACCACCCGCGCAACTGTCCCGTTGTACTCGTGATCCCACTTCACAGACGCGTCGGAGTAATCCTGGATCGCTCCCTTCAGGCGACGCCGGATGTCCTCCGTGTCTTTTGACAGAACCATCTTCTGAAGTTTTGCAATCAAAACATCTCCAGGCTCAACCTTCTGGCCGACCTGGATGAGTCCGTTGTCATCGAGCTTCTGAAGAATCTCAGGAGTCGCCTTCACAGGTCCCGCGTACTGACGCCAGAGCTTCTTGTTGACGACGATGTTTGGGTGCATCTCCGCTTCAGCAACGTGGAGATGGCTCGACACGAGCTTTTCGGCGGCGGACTCCGAGATGACAATGCCGTCCTCGAAGTTGTACCCACGATACGGAATGTATGCGACTCTCAGGTTTGTTCCGAGAGACAGCTTTCCCTGTTTCGTGAAGTTTGAGTCGGCGAGAAGCTGACCCTGGTTAACTTTATCCCCCACAGCAACCACCGGATCGGAGTGAAGCATGTGCTTCGCGCCGTTGAGCGGAAAGTTGTTGTACAGGGCATGAACGTACTTCTTGCCATTCGTACCCAGAACGACGATGCGCTCCTTACTGACCTCGACGACCTTACCATCGGAGCTGGAGGTAACTGAGGCTCCGGCTCCCACGAGATCTTCGTACGTCGCGCCACCTGCGGCCTGGGTCTGTACCAGTGGGGCTTCTCGGTTCCTCAAGCCGACAGCCTGCTCCTGATGCTTGGCGGCCATCATTGCCCGGTTTCCGTTGTCGTTTTGGACAAACGGGATCAGGTTGGCGCTGGCGGCAAACAGCAGCTTTGCGGAAGGCAGGATGTAGTCAACGTCCTTCCACGCCCGCTTCGTAGTGTTCCGATCACTGTCGTACACGACGACAAACTGCGAGACGGGAGTAATCTTGGCTGTTCCGTCTGGCTTCTTCTCGACCTTGGCCTGGTCGGGGTAAGCAACGACCGCCCTCTCCAGATCAGCGGCACTCTTACGCTCGATCTTCCCTGTACGGACGTTGACGACCTGCGTCATTAAGTCGTGTCCGACTTTCCGAGCACCCAGAGGAACGTGAAGAATGATTCCGGTGTGTGAGCTTTCTGGAGTCTGAAGTGGGTCAAGCATCCCGAGGTGGCTGGGATTGATCAGCTTGTCCTGCATCAGGTTGACGTTGTCCCCCTTGATGCCTCCGAACTCTGCACCCAAGATGGTTGTGCGAGTGTGGTTCGAAAGGAACTGGAGAGGGTTTGTCTGTGTTGGAAGCTGCCCAGCCTTGAATGGCTTTAGAATTGCTGCCCCGTATCCAGAAGCTGAGGCGGGAATGATGTCTTGGATCTTGTCTTTGCGGTCGACGTTGTTGCGGATCTTTCGAGTAAGAGCGTAGATCGTCTTGCCCTTCGTCAGCTCCTCATGGACGTAATCTTCGGCGCCAAAGAGTCTCTTGTTTGAGAGAGACTGCCGATCGTCCTCGGGAACGTCTCCGCGGCTGATGTCCACCAGCTTCTTTGCCGAAAGCAGCAAGGCTTCTCCCGTGATCGACGAGAACTCCTTGCCGAAGGCGGACTTCATTGTCTGCGGACTGACTTCCGCAGACTCGAACGTTTCCTTCACGAAGGCTGCCGCAGCCGACACTTCCGGCGGCTTGTAGTCCGGTCCCGCGCGCCGACCCTCAACCGCCTTGTGGAAGGAAAGCAACGCCTTCGAGCTACCCTTGGCCTCGTTGACGGCAAAGATCTTCTCTCCGAGCGCGCTCTTCATCTGCCCGTCGCTAACGCCCATCGCTTTCAGGATTGGGTAGATCGGCACCTCCACCGAAGATGTCGCGCTGCTCTTGATCGTCATCGTGATCAAGCCGAGCTTCTTGGGATCTTTACGTTCAATGTAAAGATCGAAGGAACCAACCTTGCTGCCTGCGGCGACGTTCCATTTTGCGAGCAGATCACCGTTCTGCGCTTCCGCGTGGTACGCGCCGGGATTGAGCCGGAACACGCTGTCCAGCTGCATCTCGTTTCCGCTGACGATGTAGCTGTAGCGCGTGGTGATCTTGGGGATCTTCGCGAGCGTGCGCGACTTCTGATCCAGCACCTTCCCGGTTGCCTTGTCGATTAGGCGAAAGTTGCCGACGATGTCCGGGCCCCATGTCCGGTCATTCAGCTTGGCTTCAAGCTGGCTGTTGTAGTTGCCGGGGTGGAACTGCGATGCGCCCGTCTCGCCATCGTCCTCGACCTCCAGCTTCACCAGCTCAAGCCTGTGCTTGCTCCCCTCAATCGGGAAATGCGAAGAGATCGCCTCTTTTGTCTTCTGAACCAGAAGATTGTAGCTCTCGATCGGGTTCAGATTGGACATTAAAAATGTCTCCCTTAGAGGTCATAAGTATAACAGCCGGAGCATAACCCCGGCAAAGGAGGAGAGATGGGCTACGACCTTGACCCGGATGAAGACCCCTTCCGCGGGGCCGACGACCTTGAGGATTGGTAAACAGTGATCCTGATTTTTTGGATGGCCGCCATCGTGGCGGCCATCCAGTCCTCAAGCGATGTGCTTGAGGACAGTATTGAAGAGTAGGCCTGCGGGCCGCCTCCGATCTCGGCTCAACGCCGAGGTCGGGGGCATGCCCTCGCGCCCACACAGAAACGATCTTCTTTTTAAGACCGAGGAGGAGGATACCATTCAGGTGTACTGCCCCCTCATCGAAGAGAAGTGCGGACTTCTGGAGTGTGGCGGATGCCCCGCGATTGGGCCACGAGTCTGGCTCTGTTCTGCCTGCGTTCGAGTATACCCGGCAGAACCATTCTGGACATCGGGCCACTGTGCCGACTGTGGAGATTTCTCCAGCTTCCTCGCGCCGGTGAAGAGATGATTCCGTTTCGATGCGACTGGTGCGACGCGGCTGCCACGACAGATGACCGCATGGTCAGCCTGGCGCGGCACCGTGTTGTACGTCGTCCCCGCAAGTGGGACATCGAGGACGAAACCTTCTCAACATTCGGAAGCGAGGCGATGTTCCACGAAAAGTGCTTCGTGGACAATGCGCGAGAAATTCTCGACGGTCTGTACAGCGGCATACAAGTCGCCCAGCCCAGGAAGAGACCGGCCGATCTCACTCGTTGAGGTCAGCCGATCGCTCTTCCTGGGTCAGCCTGCGGCGTACCTCCCGGTGCCGGATTTTGCTGTGCGTTGAGCGGGTTGACCTGGGAGCCCCGGTCATTCATTAGCTGGATTACCAGCTGATACAGCGGAGGGTTCTCGGTCTGCATCTGCTGAAGGGCCTGATACATGGCCTCCTCACCCTGCTCTTTTTTTAGCGTGCGTAAGAACGACGCTGCGCGCTGCGCGATGTACCGCAGATCTACGCCTCCAGATCCGGGCTGGATCGGAGACTGTGCGGAGGCCATCGCTGTCGGCATTCCTGACGCATTTGGAGCGGCTGCGTTCTCGTCGTAGGCCGTGGCTCCCTCCGGGAGCCCTGGAGTCTGCTGTGCCTGATCTGGAACAGGTTGCTGCTGTGCCGCTGGATTTTGAGGCATCGCGCCCTGCTGGGCTGCGGCCTGCTGCGCGGCTGCCTGCTGCGCTGCCTGTTGCACCTCCATCTGTGCCTGGCCCTGTGCGCGCAGGGAAAGGGCCTGCGCCTTTGCCTGATAGCGCGAGGTCCGAAGCTGTGCCTCCCCTTGGATATCTGCCGAAGCAACCTGCATGCGGCGATTGGCCTGAAGCTGCTTTTTGATCTCCTCCCGCATGCGCTCCGACTCGAGATCGAAATCCTCCCCAAGCTCTTCCATGAGGCGATGATCGCTGATCTTCTGAGCCTGATTGAGTTGGAGGTAGAACATGCTTCTTTGCAAGTCGTCAGCCATCCGGAACTTGTCGAATCTCGACGAGATCTTGGGCCACTCCATAAAGGAGGCAATCTTGCCCATGATGAAGATGTTGATCAGCTCGTGGCGCTGCTTGTTGTACCCCAGGAACATGTTTTCCAGTGCCCGGAGCGAGGTACTCGATCCAGACCACTGAAGTCCACCAAAGATGAACTCCACAGGAATGCCGGCGCCAGCAAGCATCTGCTCCGCCAGAAGACGCATCTCTTGGTACATCAACAGGGCGCGACCTTGTCCGCCGATCTGCTGAAATCCGATGTTGACAGGAAGGACCGGGATGTAGTTGTGATCCCGCTTCCACATGTTGATTTCTTCATCTACCCGACGTTTCCAGTTCGTCAGGTTGTAGGCCCCGTAGGGCCCCTCGTTGCCTCCAGTGTTCTGGCCCGGGAAGATCATCCTCATGGGAACAATGTTCTCCATGAGGATTGCCTCGTTGGCCTTCTTCATGACCTGGAGGTAAAACGCATCCTTTAGAAGCGGGAAGATCAGGGGCGTACCCCAGCCTTGATCCTTCTGGGCGATGGTCGGTCGCTTCAGATGGTAGAGGTTGTCCTCCGAAAAGAGGAGTGACTTGTTCGCGCGGGCGGCTTCAAGGAACTCGAGGGGAAGCGACTCAATCTCGTCGCAGTCTCCAAGTTTGATGTCGTTGATCACGCTCTTGGGCAGGCGGAAGTAGTACTTGGTCTTTCCAGTGATCTCGTTGTGCTTGATGTCGATGTTCTCTGGATTCCACCGAACCAGGCGAATCTGGCGGAAGCTCCGGATGTAAACATCGTGCTGTTTCGCGTAGCCCTCTTGGCCACAGTCGCACTTGTGAAGGTAGAAACGAGAGTCACGCCACTTGTAGCGGAATCTGTTGGTCTTGGCGCGGTAGCGTGCGCCGCAGGAAGCGCAGATGAGGTACTTCTCGAACGGGAGGAACACCGAGACAAAGGCGTTTCCGTATACGAAATAGTCGAGTCCGACCTCAACCTGAAATGAGCGCAGTTTAAGGTGATCCTCTACCTTCTTGTAGAGCTTCACTATCTCCGGATCGTCGGTCTCAAAAATAAGAGGGGTGACCGGGTACTCTGCCATTTTGGAGCACGCGGCGTTGATGACCGGATTTGTCAGGAAGTAGTACCGGCACCACTTGTGTAGTTCGTGCTGGTTGGATGGAAGGAACTGTTGCGAGATGTCAAAGAACGGCGACGGATAGCGAATCCCGAATCCACGGCCGCCCTCTGTGGTGACTGGGCGTGGATTGAAGCGATTGACTTCGCTGGTGATGACGTTCATGGCTGCTGATCCTTCTTCTGGCCAAAGGCGCTGTCAACAAGATTGACGGTGCCGCCAGCCACATCCGCCCCTACGTTTTCTAGGGTTGCGCCCAGGCCCACACCCCCCACGATTGGGACTATCCCCTTTGCGCTAAACCCAGACCTACCCTTGCCTGTAATCAGGTTCGCCTTACTAAGACCCAGGTTTCTTCCGGTAAAAAGGGCACCTGTTCCAGCAGTTACAGCTCCCGCCGTCAGACCTCGAGCGAGTCTCTCCGATATAGATCTCTTCTTTCCGGTCTCCGGATCCTCTTCAGGAAACGCAGCGCCTGCGAACGTTACCGCAGGAGCGGCGACCTCAACAGCCCTCTCTCCGGGTCCGTAATAGAAGCCGCCGCGACTCATAGTGGATTTCCCTGCCGCCGCTTGCAAACGCGCCGTCTCCCCGAGTCTATTGTAAAGGTTCTCGATCTTTGTGTAGTCTACTTGAGATCCCGTTTCTCCCGCCGCATCAAGTTGCCTTACAAGAGAATTAATTTCTTTCGCAGTATCTGTGTCAATCTCTACATTCTGGTACTTTTGTCTACCTGCACTGAGAATTCCAGCCTTTCTTAGCCGGTCTGCGATTCCCTGCGCACCATCTGCCCCTCCTTCCAGAGCCTTGAATTGATCAACCTGCCCTACAAGGGGTTTATTTGCAGCTAGGTTGGATTGTAGTGTTTGATCTAAGTCTCTAATAGAGCCTGTCATTAGCTCGACACGCTTAGATTGTGCAGCTTGACGGGCAAAATCGTCTGCTCCTGGTCCGACATAGCTGGCGCCGGAACGTAGTCCTCTACCGATCGAAGTAACCGGCTTGGTAATCACTTCTTTCGCTGCCGTAAGGAATTTTTTGGCTCCGGCGGGATTTCGAAGCAGCGCGGCCCCAAGTAACGCCGTTCCGCCAACTGACATCGGATTGACATGCTTCATGATTGGAGATTCTGGTTTTTTACTCTCTGTTCCCGGCAATTGAACCTGATTGTCCTCATTCACAATATTGTTTACGGATACAGCCTTTGGAACGTTTGCAATTCCAGCGGTCTTTACAGACTCCACCGATGCTGTGAACTCGTACAGATCTCCGATCGCCTCAAGCAATTTTGAGGCGCAGATGTCGTCCGCAGTCTCTTTAAGGACGTGGCCACCGACGGAGAGTGCCTTAACCAAGGACTTCTGAACTCCGGCCGTCGGCAACTTAACGACGACCTTGACCTTGGAGCCGTCGAACTTCTTTCGAAGCTCCTCGTCCGGTTCCATTTTCAGAAGGCTGTCAGTGTTGTATCGGTCTGTGCAGTAGCTACAGAGGCCATCCTCTTTGGGCTCCTCTTCATTTCCGCACTCTCCGCAGACCTGTGTGGTCTTCGAGATCAGCGGATTGAGAAACTCCAGCGGCTCCGGGACATACCAGACTCCCGACTCGTGAAGCTGCGCCGCCATGTAGCGACGAACTTCCTCTGAGTACAGCGGGATGTCACCGAGGCGACCCAAGTCTATGCGGATCCGAGTGGCTGCATCGACAGCCAGCATGATGTCGGAGACGGACTGATTGTCGATGTGTGAGACGGAGGGGATCTTGCCCACAAGAGCCTGGGAGACGGCGTGGAATGTCTCCCAGCTCTCCCAGAACGTATCGTGGTTGGCGACCGTGATGGCCGCCATCAGCTTCATCAACACGACGCGAGGAATATTGAACTTCAGGCGATCTTCGACAGACCTCTTGATAACAAAAGGTTCCCACTCCAGCGCCGCAGGGCCGAAGAGGGAGAGGTAACTGCGAAGCAAGGCGAGAGGATGACTCTTCTCGTTCTTGAATACCTGTAGTTCAGTACCCACCATTGTTCGTATCCCTGGACTGCGAGGCCATGCGGGACAAGAGGATCTGCTGTTCCAGAGGCATCTTCTTGAAGGTGCCGATCGGATCGCGCTTGAAGCGCGACACGACATCTTCTTCGAAGACGTCCTCCAACGCAGTGTGTGCTGCGGTGCTGCCGGCATAGCGCATCAGCATGGAGGCTGTAACGTAATCCCCTCCATGATTCCAGGAGTATTCCGCCTGTTTCTCTGTGCCGAAGACGGCAAGCACGGGATCTGGGATGTTTTGCCCATAGCGATTGAGAAGTCCTGCACGCTCGTCCATCAGGAAGAGCGCCTCGACGACATCGTCTGGGTCGAGCGCCGCCGCCATCTTGGCCAGTCGAAGGTAGTCTTCCTGGTACGCGGGGTTGGCTGTGTACTCTGCGCGACGAGAAGCAACCTTCTCAAAGCGCGGGTTGAGTGTGGTCCCGCTGTAACGGAAGATGTGATCCGGGATCTGCGCACCGATGTCGCTTGCGACCTTCACAATGTCGACTGCGGCCTCGTGCCGATCATACGGATCGAGGTCATCCCATGCCTCAACGAGGGCCGAGATCGCATCAAAGGCAGACGCAGTCTTCTCATGCCTACCCAGCGGCACAGACATGCCCTTTCCAAGAGGACGCATGATCTGCGACGGCTCGTATGATGCGGTTTTCGTGTACTGCGTAGCGGCAGACGCCGCCTTGATCAGTACGCGGCGTCCGTCCCCGGGAAGATCGTCTCCCTCATTGGCAAGGATGGTCAGTGCCGGATGAGAGGCGAGTCCGAGTGCGTCGGCCGCATCGAGAAGATTGGCCGCCGCCACCTTGACCGCCCCGCTGGGCAGACCGTGCTCTGCGTTGAGCAAGTACCACTGCGAGAGAAAGGTGTTGCCCGCGTCATGGCACGCAAACTTGCGATGCTCCTTGCCCTGGCTGTCCATGATGATGAGCGCGAAGTCACGGTCATACAGATCGTCACGCTCCTTCCAGGATGCCGTCTTGAGGAACTCGACTCCGCCCTTGGGCCCGGCCGCGCGGAACAGCTCTCCGAGGTCGTCGTGATGGTCGACTACAGCCATGTTTTTAGCTCCTGAAGGAGAAAATGCAGATCCCAGTATACGCAGTCATAAGCCTTGTAGCACCCAACCGGAGGTTAGTGCATGGGAACTTTCTCAAGTCGATTCGTAGATGACGAGGATGCCTCATCGGGAAGGCCAGAGTGCTACGGAGATCCAGATTACTACGATATCACGAACGACGTGTGCAGGCAGTGTAGGTTCAAGGGCACCTGCCGACTCAAAGTCGGCGCGCTTGATCGAGAACAGCGGAGGGCGAGCGTGCCGAATACTGCGCACGTAACTCCAACCGCAAGCCCGGGTGGTGTATATCGCTCGAACGCGAAGGGCCGCGTCTTTGAGGATCCGGGCAAAGACGAGTCCTTCACCAGCGTTCTGGCCTACAACGCAGGCCTGAACGCAGTCACGACCATGAGCGAAACGCTAACCGAGGCGCTGGCACAGATTCCTCGGAAGAAATATCCTTCATTGAGACGGAGACCCATCGAATGATCAAGCTGCCGATCTTGAAAGAGGCCACGGCTTACCGAGGTCGGCATCTTTTCTTGCCAAAGAGCCATGTCAAGCGTTCCATGGTTGAAGGGCTGCTGACCTTCGGGGATGACCCTTCCCGTGGAACGCGCGACCTGGTCGTGGATCATCCGCTTCACGTTCAGGTTCCGCGCTATACGCTGACAGATGCCCAGATTGAGAAGCTCGGGTGTGAGTTCATAGACTATCGCCCAGAGTTCCCCAAGATTGAGTTGACGCCAAAGCCTTCCTTTCAGCTTCGAGACAACCAAGAGGAGGCTTGGGAGGCACTCAAGGTGGCAGATCGCGGAGTCCTGAATCTTGCATGTGGCAAAGGAAAGACCGTGCTCGGATGGGCCAAGGCCGCGCATGAAGGAGTGCCGACACTCATTGTTAGTCCACAGACGGCGCACCTCGACAACTGGATTGCAGAGCTACACCAGTTCTTCGACTACAAGAAAAAGATTGGATGGATCCAAGGTAAGAAGTTCGAGTACGAGGAAGACATCTGCGTCTCGACCGTCCAGACATTGGCCGCGCGCGCAGAGGAAGGATTGCTGCCGCCTGACTTCTACCGTCGATTCGGGCTCGTCATCTACGACGAGTGCCACATCATGGCCGCAGATTTCTTCTCAAAGGCCAGCAGTGTTGGCTCTGGCACAAGGATCGGACTGACCGCAACTCCGACGAGGACAGACCGCTGCGAGGGAGTGTTCTTCTCGCACCTCGGCCCGGTGTTCTACTCGGACATCACCCAAGACCTAACTCCTACGATTTTTGTCGTAGATGCCGGAGCCTTCTTCAGTGAAGCCGAGCGGTCTCGGATGCTGGACCGAAATGGGCAGCTAAACATTGGGCGGCTTCACAAGACCCTCGCAGAGAATGCCGATCGGAATCGGGTCATCCAGCAAGTTATCGACGAGTGCCTCAAAAGAGGAAGGACCGTGTACGCGCTCTCGCACGGGCCAGAGCACATCGAGACGTTCCAGCAGAGCAATCCCGGAAGCACTGTCATTCACGGAGGAACGAAGTCAACCGAGAGGCTGGATCTGTTGAACGGTAGCAATCTGGTCTTTGCCTCGATTGGCGTCGGGGCGGCGGCCTACAACCGGAAGGACCTGGACACGTTGGTTCTGATGACGCCCTTTGCCGCGCGCTCGCATTCAGCGATTACGTTCCAGCAGAGCGTGGGGCGGATCCTCCGAGCCCTTCCGGGTAAGAAGGAACCGTGGGTATTTCTGATCATGGACAAGTCGGTGGACGCGTGTAAGGGAATGATCCACTCTTTGATCCGTGAAAGTCAACGTAAGAAATACCGTGTCATAACGAAATGGAACTGGACCTCGATATAGGTGAGGTAAACATGATTGGATTGAGCCGGATTCGGGCTCTGCATCACGAGTACAGTCGGTGCTCCCGATGCCCCCGACTGTGTGAGAGCCGGACTCAGCCGGTCTTCGGGGCAGGAAGTGTGCATGCCGACATTGTCTACGTCGGCGGCGCTCCGGGTGAAGAGGAGGATGCCGAAGGTACGCCCTTTGTAGGGGCGGCTGGCCGGCTGTTACTACAGCTGTTCGAGAAGGTCTGGCCGTCAGATGACGAGCTGGAGGAGATTCGCGGCATCGATGATAACAATGCCTACTTTGATCGACTGTCAGAGTACATGCTTCGGCACGTGTTCCTTACAAACTCGGTCCTGTGCCGCCCTGAAGATGATAGGACGCCTTCTGCCACAGAGCTGAAAGAGTGCAAGGAGCGGCTGCACCAGACCATCTACGCGATCGATCCCATCTTGATCATCGCGGGCGGTAAGACGGCGGCATCGCAGCTCGTAGGAAAGAACGTCAACATCCTTGAGAGACGAGGGGACTTGATGGACATCACCATCGTGTCCCCTTCGACGCAACGGGAAGTTCGCTACACGATGCTCCCGGTTCTGGATTGCGGATTCCTCCTCAAGAAGGGGGACAGTGCCCTCGTCAAAGAGAAGAAAGGGCACACATTTGACACGCTCGGCGACTTTCGCTTTGCGGTCGATATTGTCAACAACCATAGAAAGCTTGTGAGGGGTATCTAATGCAGAACACCACGCGACTGGTCGAGATCAGCGTTCGGCTCCGTGAACTCAAGGACATCCTGCGTGCCTCGGAGCCGGAGGTCTTTGAGGAGATGCAGGAGCTGGAAGTGGAACGTGCGGACTTGGTGGAGAAGGCCAAGACGGAACTTCGTGAGGCCGGTGTCGGCACGCATGATGTCGGTGGGTTCAAGTTCCGGGTGCAGCCTGGGACGAAGAAGCGCGTGTACCAGACGGAGGACATCCTCGAGTTGGCAGAGGAGCTGGGGCACCTCGAGTTGCTTCAGCAGTACAAGGTCTTGCGCTCCGAAGTCGACCCCGCCCAGATTGAGCGCCTTCCGGGCGATATCAAGGTTCACTACCAGGATCTCTACGCGGAGACTGTTCAGAGCGCCAAGGTCACACTTCCGAAGGAAGTGCAGTGATTGAAGTGTCCATCGCAGCCGGCAAGGAGCGCCGGCTGTACTCCGCCGCAGTCACGCACAAGGAGATGTCGATGGAGAAGGATCAGTTCGCCGCCCTGGTAGGGGATGGCAAGGCATCTGTGAGTCTTGCGATGTCCTACGCGGACAAGGATTACGGCAACGGCTATGAGGTAAGGGTCAGCGTCCACCTGTCCTGCAATCAAGACGCGGCTACGATTGACGAGGCCAGGACTCTCGTACTGGAAGCAGTGCGGGACCACCTCGAAGTCGCTAAGCGAGAGGCAGAGGAACTCTATGAGGAACTCAGCGGAAGAGGCTAAAGTCTCCCTTCGCATTCTACGGGTGGAGATTACGCCCAATTCCGGAGAAATCCGGGTCTCCTACGTGGTCGGCCTGGAGAACAAGACGTTCACCGGAGAGATCGGCGGCGGAGAGACCTCCTTCGCCCATGAGGTCCTCGGCCCCCAGCTCTTTGAGCTTGTCAGCAAAGTCGAGGCCCAGATCTGTCAGGATCTGGGCCTCGGCCCGCCGCAAGAAGAACAAGTACTTGCATATGACGATGAGGATCCCCTGTAATGGCACATCCGGAATTGGAGCTTATTAGCAACATCCTGTCCACAGGAGACTTCAATACCCCCAAGAAGAAAGGATTGACTCCGGAGTGGTTCACGCTGGATGTCGCTCGTGATGCGTACCACTGGCTGTGGAACGAGTACCACGACCCGCAGCAGCGCGGAGAAGTACCGACCGTTGAGAGGTTCCTGCGGAAGTTTCCGGGCTTCGATTACAGCCCGAGTCGGAACTCGCTAAATGCGCTAATCACAGACGTACGGACCCAGAAGGTACAGTCTGACCTGCAAAGCATTCTCAATGAGATGCAGGACGAGATCACGGACGGATCTGATCCGTCTCTGATCTTAGACACCTTCCTCCCGAAGATTCGGAGGATGAATGTGGAGGCCCATGAAGAAGATGGCATCCTGCTGTCCGGTTCATTGGCCCTGCTACGTCAACAGTACAACACCCACGCCGAGTCGGGAGGGGTTGTCGGCATTCCGTACCCGTGGGAGGTTCTGAACCAAAAGACGGGTGGTATGCGAGACGAGGAGTTCATCGTCATTTACGGCCGCCCTGGCAACATGAAAACGTGGGTAGCATGCGCCATCGCGGCGAAGGCGTATCTGGAGAATCATCGCGTGATGATCTTCTCCAAGGAGATCTCACGAGAGGCGATGCTGACGCGCGTCTGTTCTGTACTGGGTAACGTGGACTATGATCGTCTCCGTCGAGGCATCCTGTCGGAAGAAGATGCCGACGAGTTCTTCGAGCTCATGGATGAGCTTGCGGAGTCTGAGGAAGAAGACAGCACTGGCTCTCATCACCGAGCCCTGATGTTCATGTCCGACAAGGGCAAGAAGGCAGGCTCAACAGTAGAAGACTTGATTGCCGCCGCAGAGAGGTTCCAGCCGGACCTCATTGTGGTGGACGGCTTCTACTTGATGAAGGACGGAAGATCTGGGCAGAGAACGGCAGACTGGAAACAGATCAGCCACATCAGCCAAGACCTAAAAGCGATGGCTCAATTTGTCGGCTGCCCTGTGATTGGAACAACGCAGGCCAACCGCGCGAACGCAAAGGAACCCTCGGGAGACCTGGACGACCTGTCCTTCGCAGACGGCATTGGCCAAGACGCAGACATCGCCTTCCGCGTGTTTCGCGGTCCCAATCCATCTGGAAGAGGAGCTTCACTTCTCTTCATCTTCTCGAAGAGCAGAGAGACAGTCATCCCTCCGTTCATCATCAATGCAAACCCTGGCTCAGACTTCAGCGTGCAGCAGTCTCACGCGAACGTAAAAGCGTTCCTTGACATGAAGAAGCAGATGGAGATGAGTGAGGGAGCGGACGACGACGACGGAAGCGGTGGCGCCCCCAAACAAGAGGCAAAGAAGAAACCAAAGAAGAGAGATGACCCATTCCGAGCTTAGGTTCCTGCCGGAGTTTGAAAAGTATGTCCCCGGACTCCGCGTGGGGTCCGGGGACAACTACATGGGGTTCTGCCCCATTCACGGAGAGGTGCCAGGGCAGAGTAAGCCCAGTCTTTCGGTCAATGCTGCGACGGGGCTGTGGCACTGCTTTGCGGGATGTGGCGGTGGCAACATCCGCACGTTTCTCAGGCTGCTGGGCGAGTCAAGCGCGACGATTGACCGAGTAGCGAAAAAATCATCGACAAAGAAAGCAAGACCGGCTAAGAGGGAAGCACCTCCGGATAGCCTGCCAGAGAGGCTTTTGGGGGTCTTCGACTGGTGCCCGACGAAGCTGGTGTCGGAGGGCTTCAGTGAAAAAGTGCTCTTTGAAAATGATGTAGGGTACGACAAGAAGTTGTCGAGAGTCACGTTTCCCGTGCGAGACAGAGACGGGAAGCTGGTGGGCATCGTTGGAAAGCAGCCCACCAGTGAATTCGGAAAATACAAAGTCTATACTACCGAGCTTCTGGAGTATGGACTTCAGGTTCCCACATTCTCAAAAGGGGACCATGTTTGGCGGCTCAACAAGGTCGCGACGCAGCTCAAGACGGAACGGAAACCCGTTTACATCGTCGAAGGCTTCAAGGCGGCGCTGTGGTTCTGCCAGGCAGGCATCAACAATGTGGTCGCGCTGATGGGCAGCCACATGACAGATGCACAGAAGAAGCTCATTGAGAGTCTAACTTCCCAAGTGATTTTGTGTCTGGATAACGACGACGCAGGTCATGCAGGAAGTCTCAAAATCAGTCAAAAACTTCAAGCGGCACGAATTAGTGTGGTTGTGCTGCCAGAAGGCATCCACCAACCGGATGACCTGACGGCAGCAGAGCTGCGTGAACTGTGCCGCACTCCCGTCAGTATCAGTGAGGCAAGAAGACAATGGCTCCTAAGACCATCCCCATGAGCGCCGGGCGCACTCGGCGCGACAGCAAAGGCAATCCCCGTGGCAAGCGTGCCGGCTGGTCGGCCAAGTGGTCCGACGAATTGAAGATCGGGAAGGACGAGTCCGCGTGGATTCAGCTGACTCCCGGTAAGTACAGCAGTGAGGAGGGCGTGCAGCCCTACTTCTCCGCCCCCATGTTCAAGCTCCAGTTCAACAACAAGTTCGGCACGACTTCCTGGGGCTACTTCCGGGGCAACGGCGGGCCGGACTGCACGCTTCAGAAGCTTGCGGACTCGAACAACCCGAATGTGCAGGAGCCCAAGTACGGCGAGCCCAACCGCTTCTACGTGGGCATCATTCACTACGCCCTCTACCACAAGACCCCGATTGAGAAGAATGGGCAGGTCATTACCTACTCGGAAGGCAAGCTGAAGGGTCAGCCCGTCTACCAGTGGAATGAGGTCAAGTCGGTGCGTGAGAAGAAGCAGCTTCTCACCGCTGGAGACGTGGATTCCCTGGGGTTCTATCGCAAGAAGTTCCTCGAGCTTCCGGCCACCCAGTTCAAGGTGGTGCAGGAGATTGCCCGCAAGGCGCGTTCGATCTGCAAGTGCGGCGGCACCCTGTTCCCCTCGGTGTTCGTCTGCCCGGCTTGCGAGAACGTCCTGCTCGACACGAATGAGTCGGACATGACGGACTCGGAGATCATGAACTACGCCGACCAGGACATTCGCTGCCGCCACTGTGGCGCGGTGGAGTTCCCGCGCGCGGAGTACGACTGTGACTCCTGCGCGGATCCTCGGCCCCACGAGTACCATGAGGTCGTGGCCAAGCTCAAGAAGGTCACCGGACCCACGGGCTACCCGACGATTGCGCTGGACTCCGTGGTTCCGGTCACCGAGTTCGCCATGGAGAACAAGCAGTGCCCCGTGACGGTCAATGGAGAGGGAGCCCTCACCTACGACGAGTCCTTGGATAATCTGATGAAGAATCAGTTTGACTTCGAGGAGTACACCAAGCCTCGGACAAACGCAGAGTACGCGGAGATGCTGGGCTTGCGTGAGGGCGACATCGGGTTCGCCTCTTCCGCCAAGCGGTACAACAACTTCCGCGGCTAATCACTGCCGAGGGGCCCCTTCTGGGGCCCCTCGGTCTTTGCGGAGGAACCATGCGCTATCAGTTCATTGACACGCCGCTGCCGATGTACGTCTTCTCCGAGGAGGAGGCCAAGAAGCTTGCAGCCCATATGATGACGCTTCCCAGGGTCGGGTTTGACACCGAGACCACGGGGCTCGATAAGCTCGGTGCGCGGATCAAGTTCTTTTCCTTCGGCTACGAAGGAATGCGGTTTTGCGCCCCAGTACGCCTGCTTCCGGTGTTCCAGCCTGTTCTGGAGAACCCAGAGATCCGGAAGTGCATGACAAACGCAAAGTTCGACATGCACATGGCCGCCAATCACGGCATTCACATCACGGGGCACATCTACGACACCGTGTCGATGGACTGGCTTCACGATGAGAACCGACAGGGCCGGCACGGTCTAAAGCAGTGCGCGGCGGACTATCTCGGCCTCAAGATGGCTCCGTTCTCGGAAGTGTTTGGAGGAGTGGGGACCACAGACAGAGAAGTCGAAACTTTGTGCCGAATGCACGATGCCCTTGAGACTGCCGATACGTCTCTGGCACTGGAGATCCTGGCGCTGATTGGCCAGATTGACATGGATCCTGATGACCTCGAGGACATGCAGACCGTCTCCAAGAAGCTCGGATTGGGGCGAAAGGATCACTCCAAACTTCTGCCGGCTACCAAAGTTCTAAAGATCGCCAGGAAACACGGGCTCTGCCCAACCACTCGCGGGAAGTCTGGCTACGTCAGCGATTTTTACGAACTTCTTGGGATGGGCCCCGTCGCGGACAAAGAGCGCGATTCGCACAAGGACGCACTCGTTGATCCGGACGCGCTCATTGAGGCGCACGAGTTCATTCTCGGGCACTTGGCGAAGGCTTCGGAGAATGAGCTGTCTCCGCTCGACATGATCACGCTGCTTGTCGGTGACTACGCGTCTCTCGACGCCTGGGCGACATTCAAGCTCACAGAAGAGCTTGAGTCGCTACTCTCGAAAGAGAACATCAACCCCGACATGACATTGCTCGATTACTACAACGACGTCTCTGCGACGTTCATCCGGATTCTGTGGATGATGGAGCGTCGCGGGTTTCAGCTGGACGTCGATGCGATTCAGGCACTCGCCGCTCCGATGGTCATGGACATCGACCGCCTTGAGCGCGAGTTTGTCGCACAAGTCGGCTGGGAGATCAATCCAAACAGCCCGACTCAGCTTGTCGATCTCTTCTTCACAACGAAGGGCGGACAGTGGCTGGATCCGTTTGGCAATCCCGCACGCAAGCTCAGCAGCGGCGGAACAACGGGCGTGAAGAAGCCCTCAGTCAGCAAGGAGGTCATTGAAGAATGGGCAGAGAAGGGAAACCCGCTAGCACAACTTCTTCAGGAACACAGAGTCTTGAAGAAATTGCACAGCACCTATATCGACGCATTGCCGAGAACCGTCGATGCGCGAAGGCGGATCCACACGGACCTCAAGAGCGCGGGAACGGTCACTGGCCGTCTGTCATCCGGAGAGCCAAACCTTCAGAACATTCCGGCTCGTGGTAACTGGGGCCGCAGAATCCGAGAGTTCTTCATCGCCGGGCAGTGGGGATCTTGCGATGACTGGTGCCTGCCGGATGTAGCGCACATCCAGTCCCCGAAGTATCCGCGCGACCAAGAAATGCTACTGATCGTGGCTGACTACGAGCAGCTCGAAATGCGGATCATGGCTCACATGAGCGAAGATCCCCGGATGATTGACACGATTCGCAGCGGCAAGGACCTGCACTCCATGACGGGGGCACTTGCGGTCGGCGCAAACTATGACGACATCGCGGCTGCCAAGAAAGCTGAGCATCCGACCAAGGAACAGCTCGAGCTTCTTGAGCTTCGGAGTCAGATGAAGGCAGTCGGCTTCGGACTTCTGTACGGGATCGGCCCCAAGAAGCTTGGCCAACAACTTGGCCTGAAGATGGTCAAGAAGTACGGACGAAACGGGATAAACTACGAAACCTGTCCCGAAGCAGAGGAGCTTATCGAGAAGTACTTCTCCATCTACCCGAAGGTACAAGAGTTCATCGACGACACTCATTACCAGTGCGAAAATGATCTCTTTGTACAGACGATCATTGGGAGGTATCGCCGCCTTCCCGATATCTTGTCAAAGGAACGTGGGCTGGCGATGCAGGCTCAGCGGCAATCGGTTAACTCAAGAATTCAAGGTTCCGCCGCCGATATTGCCATTCAGGCGATGATCAACTGTGAGAGTAACGAGGCCCTTCGCGAACTCGGGGTTCGGATGCTGTTGCAGATCCACGACGAGCTCGTGTTCGAGGTTCCGAACATTCCAGACGTTGTCGACCAGGCAAAGATCCACATCCGCAGCTGCATGGAGAACCCGTATCCCATGCGCGTTCCCATCCTGATTTCGATGGACTCTGCTCGGTCCTGGGGAGAGGCGAAGTGACACAGGCAGAGCTGGAGAGGGCGATCTGCAAGAGGACCGGGCTACCAGACTCGGTCGTTGCGCTCGTGCTCACAACTCTCAAAGACCTGATCTCGGAGAGCCTCGAAAGACAGCAGGATGTTGTCTTTCGAGGGCTCTTTCGCATCTCATCTCGAGTACGGGAGATCAACTCATTTCAGACTGCTGTCGGTTCGAACGAGCCCAAGAGGGCCACAGCGTATAAACTTGTCCTGGGGATCCACCCCGTTCCTGCTTTCCGAAAGGAGCTAAACAAATGGACAAGTACGCTGTCGTCCTCGATGACCAACACGTAAAGACCGCGATGGAGGGCAAGGGCTCGTGCCCTTCCTGCGGCTCAAGAAAAGTCGACAACCGGGGTCTCACTCCGGTCTGTCCCAACTGCGGCACCCGCCCGTGGGAGAAGCATGGCTCGCGCCAAGAAGGAAGAAAGTAACGCTCAGGCGGCCATCAACAAAATCAAGAGCAAGTACCCCGGCAAGGTCTTCACTGCCGGAGAGTACACGATGCCCTGGAAGGTCAAGAGACTACCGACGGGAGTTCTTGACCTCGACATCGCGCTGGGCGGAGGTCTTCCTGCCGGCGGGATGACCTTCCTCACCGGCAAGCAGGGAGTTGGAAAGAACTGGCTGGTCAACCAAGTCATTCGCCAGCATCAAGAACGACATGGGGACAAGACAACGGTCGCCGTCGTCTCGACTGAGATGGTCTACGACAAGGAGTACGCGCAGCTTTGCGGAGTTCGCGTTGCGATGTCGGACATGGAGATCTCCCTCCTGCGGGATCAGTACGAAGCAAACGATGAGGCCTTCCCCGCAGACTATGAGGAGAAACTCCGTAGGCAGGTCGGTGAGTTCATCACGGTTCCTCCTGCGCTTGCAGAGGAGTCTCTCCAGATTGCGATCGAGCTGATTGAGACCAGAGAGTTTGACATCGTCGTCATTGACTCCTTCGGATCGTTGCTGACGGAGCACGACGAGGAGAGCAATCTCAGCGAGCCGAACCGAGTGGGCGGTGCTGCGCTTCTCAACACGCGCTTTGCGCGCAAACTGAACGCGGCACTTGGTCCTGACAAGGACGGCAACCCGAACCTCACTTGTGTCATCGGGATCAACCAGGTCCGCGACAACACCGACCGCGCCAACAAGTACTCCCCGAAGACAGTCGAGGCGGGAGGGTGGGCACTCAAGCACGCGCGCTGGGTCACGATTGAGATGTCGCCGCAGGCGAAGGTCCGCGATGGTGACCTCACCACTGGAAAGACAGTGCGGTGGGAGATCACCAAGCAGAAGGCTGGAGGTCACGAAGGAGCCTCTGGCACCTACGACTACCTGTTCAAGCACACGGGCATCAATCGCGCAGCGCACTCGATTGCTGTTGCGGCCGATTACGAAGTCATGTCGAGAAAGGGGGCCTGGTACTTCTACCAGGGTCAGCAGATTGGGCAGGGACTCGATTCAGCGGTGAAGTTCGTCCTCGACAATGGGCTTCTCCAGAAGATTGAAGACGACACGATGCGAGCGGCGGGCATCCGCTGCTCGTACGGGTGAGCCGGAGGCCAACGTGCCCCGTCTGTAGCGGAGTCAATCTGGTTCCGTGGTCGTTGGGAAAGGTCCGCTGTCGCACATGCGACCGGGCCTTTCCCCGCCACGAGATCCAGTCCGAGGAGTACGTTCCTCGGGCTCCGCGAAGCCAAAGCACTCGCGCTCAGGCTGACAAGCAGGAGCGTCGAGTTGCTAAGGACCTCGGGGCACGCCAAACGATTGCATCTGGGCAGACGCCCGTGGACAAAGGAGACATCAAGTCGGACCTGGTTCGTGTGGAATGTAAATACACCGATAGTAAGTCATACTCTCTAAAGGCAGCGGATTTAGTCAAGATTGCCGGGCAGGCAACCAAGGACCAAATTCCACTGTTCTATGTTGAGTTCAGGACTGAGGGGGAGGGCTACTACGTCATCCCTGAGCACTGGTTCCTTCAACTTCTCGAGAAGTACAAAGATGATCAGGACGATTAAGGACCTTGAGGGTCTCTCCGCCGAAGAGATTGAGGCCGTGCGCAAAAGCATCAACATGCGCGGCTACTACTACATGGGCGTGAAGAAGTTGGGCCAGCAGGAGGGCATGACGCTCACCGAATACACGGCATGGAAGGCAATTCCGGCGGATGAACCTTGCCGTGCCTGCCACGGGACCGGAACCTGGAAGAAGCCCGAGCGCAGCGTGGGCACGATTCACGCAAGCTCGGCGGCCTCCTGTGTTCGCCGCCTCTACTACGATGTCGATGCAAGCATTCGTCCCAAGTCAGTGATCTCCCCAGAGTTGCAGATCACCTTCGCGATGGGCCACGCGATTCACGATGTTGTGCAGAAGGCGCTGCATGCCGCGCTGCCTGGTAAGTTCGCGGATGAGATGACGGTCGATCTGGACGAGGCGATGGTACTCGGCAGTCACACGGACGGCGTCGCCGAGATTGAGCAGGCTCGGGTCCTCGTCGAGATCAAAAGTATTGGCAAAGAATTCGACACGCTCGTGAAGCCGAAGGACGATCACATTACGCAGGCTGTGGCCATCTACGCCAAGGCCCTCGAAGTCCCGTTCATCAGCTTCTTGTATGTCAGCAAGTCGTGGCCCCACAACGTCAAAGAATTTGTGATGGTCTACGACGAGAAGTACTACCGCAGATGGTGGAAGAACAAGGGCCAGGTCGTAGACCTTGCTCTTGAGAAGGGGGAACCTCCGATCGCCGATGCGTCAAAGGACGATTGCGGGTTCTGCCCGTATTCCTATCACTGCCCTCAAAAGCTGTGAGGTGAAGGATGACGAAGCGCGCAGCCACGGACTTTACCGTAACCCTGGAAGACGGGGAAGAGATGTACTCGGGGGCCGCAGATCGGGCTCTCCAAAGAATTGAGAAGCTTGGCCTGGAGATCCCTGCGCGCCCCGTCGATTCCAGCGGACAGCCGTTCGATGGAAGGCTCCCGTCAAACGTGGCGGACTTCACCACGAGGGAACTGGCGGAAGTCTACACCTTGATGTGTAACTACGCGGATTATCTTGAGAACCTCCACACGGTCGCACGCGCAGAGGTTCTCAACTCCGACCGCCGTCTCAAACTGACCAAGGCGCTGGTCCGCAAGACCAAGCCGGGCACAGCACAGGAAAAAGACGACCAGTGCCTCACGGATGTTCGGTACATCGAGGCGGACGTGGCCTACGTGGAGGCTGCGACCTACCAGGAACTCCTGGAAGGGTTGGCCAAGGCGGCGTCGCGGGATCGGTCGGTCCTCAGCCGGCTGATTGAGACAAAGAAGATGGAGCTGGACAACAAGCGGAGGGACAACAATGCTCGAGTATACCGATAGTCTGAGGTTGTGGGTCCCCTTCCTCCCTCCGTCCGAAAACCGGATCCGCGTTCATCGGAGACAGGGCGGCCAGGTCTATTCGAAGGAAGCACGCGACTTTCAGACGCTTTTCGCAGATCATCTGCGGACTTCCTTCTTCACTGACTTGGCCGCGTTCGTCCAAGGTCATACAGAGAAGAGCCTGTATGTGCTCCGGATGGTGTTCCACTTCGACACTGTCATCAACAGTGGATGGGCTAAAAACCAAGCAAAAACACTCTATAAGAAGTTTGACGTGGGCAATCGACGTAAGTTGATTGAAGACTGCCTCTCCACTGCGCTCGACATTGACGACTCAGTGTTCTT
>Ga0315901_10001154_pt1 | contig 38097 bp, 64 predicted proteins | sample LakEriMetagenome_10_FD_203761 | JGI IMG/M metagenome (GOLD analysis project Ga0315901, IMG submission 203761) | Freshwater fungal communities from buoy surface, Lake Erie, Ohio, United States - Buoy 2 MA116 | ecosystem: Environmental > Aquatic > Freshwater > Lake | place: USA: Lake Erie, Ohio...
ATGAACGACAAGCCGTAGGGCGGGTCGCACACGATGGCGTCAACGCTCTCGGCGTCGAGTGTCGCCATGACTTCGCGGCAGTCGCCGTGATGGATCGTGAAGGCCATAGCGCGAATGTACGCGCGATGTCCAGTTTCCAAATGGCCTCAAGAGACGCGAACTAGGCGAAACTCAGGGTTGCCGCATCGGGGGCATGGGCCGTTTGTCGCCTTCCGTTCGTTGCATCGGTTGCACACGGCGACGGGCGGCATGAACGGGAGTTGCTTCTGTTTCACCGACTCTCCCCTCCCTGTAGCGCACTTCAGGCGGGCGGCTCGGGTAGCGGCATCCAATGGGTCGGCTTTCCGTCCTTCATTGAATCGCAGCCTGTCCATCCGCCACGGTCGTCAATCCAGAAGACCTCGGCGCTGACTTGCCGCTTGCCGCCCCAATGCCCACGAAACGCGACGATGACCATTTCGCCTCGCTGGGGCAGTTGCTCGCTCACGGGAATCCAGCGACGTTCAGACCGCAGGCGCTTGATCTCACTCGCTGCCTCCTCCATCCACGCCTCAAGCACGAACTCGTAGCAGCCGAGGTCTTCCGTGCGGTGGGCAAGCAGGCTTTCGATCGCGTCGACAACGTCTCGCTTCACGACCGTCCCTTCGCTCAAGAGCGCACCGGCGGATCGCTCAACGGCATCCAGTGTGTCGGCTGCTCGGCATCGTCGTATTGTTCGTCAAAAACCCACCGCCCGTTAAACATGAGTGCGCCAATGGTGTGCGAGTGTTCGTGTGGGTGGCACTCAACAAATGCGAGGACGCGGATGCCCTTTTCAGGAAGCCGCTCGCTCACAGGAACCCATTCGGCGTCCATCGCGTCCCTCTCTGATTTCAGTAGCGCGGTTCGCTGAACCGGACGGTCGGATGCTCCATCATCATCACCCGCATGGTGGCGAGGTGATCGTCAAAAGCCCTCGCCGCAGCCATCCAGTGGTTGCGTTCCTGCCGCAGCCGTTCGATCTCGTTTGCTGCCTCCTCCATCAGTGGATCGGTGGCTTTGAACGAATAGGCCCGGTCGCGGAGCCTTTGCACTAGCGTGTCTTGCATATGGAATCCCTGCTACCGGCAGCCTTTACTACGGCTCTCTGCGGCGTGTTGTGCCGAATCATATTGTCGATTACCCGCTCGGGACAATCGCCGTGTTTTGCGTCGGGCTGTCCTGAGCGGGAATAGTCGTCCATGTCAGTGCAACAGGTTTACGAGGTCGTGCGGGATCATCGCCCGCACCGCTTCCAGATCGTGCGTGGCCTCCGCTGACGGCTGGCCGTGCTTCAGTCGGCCTCTCGCCCACTGGTCGATCTGCTCCAGGGCGATCAGCGCATCACGCCCGGCGAGGGCGTAGCGATGCTCGCGGGCGTCATCGGGATCGCTCAGGTTGAATCGGAGCGTGGCGATCATGGCTCAGATTCTACCCGTGCGGCCCAGCCGCGCAATGCCATTCCGACACAAACCTATGCCCGTTTTTCTTTCGGCATAGGTTCCGTAACAGGCATCCCATTTCTGGATTATTGGCTGCCAGCCATCCCGGCCGAAATACCGTACCGTACTCTGGTGCAAGAGCGTCGTGAACTACCGAGCCTTTCTCGGTTGTTCCCAACATAAGGTGAAGAGCGTCATTACATCGCGGGCGACACAACCGCCAGCCCTGCGGCCGCAAGCGACTCCGCCCAGCCCCACGCCTGCCCCGTCGGCTCTGTGACGTTCGACGCCTGGAGATCACCGCCGACGCCGTGCCGCCAGAACTGCACGCCAGAGAGGCTTGGCAGGGCAGTAGCCATTGCCGTCACCATCTGGTCGGTGGCGCTGGTGTAGAGAGCGTGATGCGTGGCGGGCTGCGAGCCGTCAGCGGACAGGGCAACCGTAAACGCCTCGCCTTGGTAATCGGGGCCAGTGCTGTTGATCGCACGCGCAGCCTGCTCGGCGGCTGGTTTGGATGCTGCGGGCACGATGATAACGACGCGGTAGTTCCACATTAGGCGACCGTGATTCCCCATTTTGTGCCAAGCCAGCGAGTCACAGACACTCGCTCGGCATCAGTAAGCGATCGGCTGTAAACAACCGTTTCGCAGATGCGATCCTGCCAGAACGCCGTACTTGCCGTTGCTCCAATGCCATTGCCAATGGCGAACCGCGTGAACGTCTTGTTGAGCGCGTTAGAAAAAGTGGCGGCCGTTCCTCCGTTGATCCGGTTTGAAATGACGCTGCCGGTGTGCTGAGAACTGGCGATAACCATATTCCCTGTTGTTACAAGCTGTGCGCCGACATTTGCGCCTCCAGCAAAAGACGCGATTGCGGCCTGGGTGACGTTCCTCAGAATCGGTATGTAATGCCCTGAAGTTGAAAAGTCTTCGCCGGAATCTGACTGCGAAAAACTTCTGGCAAACGATGTCGCGCCGCTCGCCATACGAATCACCTGAAAGACAGTTTCGCCCGTCAGGGTGATCGTGTAGTTTGCGTTCAGCGAATCACCGCCATCAAACCCCAGCACCGCCCGTCCGTTCTGCCCTGACGAGATAAGCGTCGGGGCGGCGCTGTCGGCACCGGATTGCGTCATGTGGATGCCGTTGCCGCTCTTGTCGGCAACGTATTTCACTGGGCCGTTATTGCTGACAGAGCCGACGCCGCTGGATGTCGGACCCATCATCGCCGTGTCGGAGAAGTCCCACCAGCCAAGAAGGCCCGCTATCGTCTTCGGGCTGAAACCGCCAGCGGCTCGCGGCCTCAACAAACGTGGCGACATGGGCATGGAAGTGCGCTCTTGTGGTGATGTAGTGCGGTCAGTTCGCCGCGTCGGTGTCGGGCATGCGGGCGGCTGCTGACTTCGGTTGTAAGGCATAGAGCAAGCGGGTCTGCTCGGCGATGGCTTGGCCGATCTCTTTCTGTGTCTCAGCAACTTCACGCAGGAAGTCCCGGTGAGCCTCAACCATTGGCAGGATGATGTCTTGGCGGCCGACGAACAACAGAGCGCACGCAACGAGGGTCGCAAACCCGTACCGCTCCAAAATCCCGAACAGGGTGCCTTTTACTTCGTCGGTCATCGTCGCATCTCCGTTTGCCACCCTAACATCACGGCCCGATGGCTGGCAGATTGCAGCCACCACCGGAGCACGGCCTTGACGATCTCGGAGAGCAGGGCCGACAGCACGAGCGTGAGGATGATGCCCATGCCGTAGTTCTGCCGTTCGCTTCGCTCGATACTGCGGGCAATCTCGTGCATCACCATGTCGTAGGACTCGGGCCGGGTCTGGCTCATGACCAGGTGCGGGAACTTGCGGACCACTCGCTTGGTGAGCCGGGCCACGAGCGGGCGGCCTGCGGCGTAGCGGCGAGGGGAGAGCTGCGACCACACGTAGGCATCCAGGTCCTCAAGGCTCATGGCTTGCAGGCTCCCGTAGTGCAGGTGCCTGTGACCAGCACAGACTTGGCCTTCTTGCCTGTGCCCTTGCACACGGGGCACGTCATCACGATCCGGCCGTCGCCGATCTTGCCGGTGCCGTCGCAGTTGTCGCACTTGTCCGAGGCCGGGGCCGGCGTCATCTGCTGCCCGAGCTGCACGGCCATGCGGGCTGTCTCGCACGCCAGGTCCGCAACGATGTCGGGGCGATCAACGGCGGTTGCGTTGACGCAGCCGGCGACGAAGGCCAGGAGCAGAATGCGGGACAACCTCACAGCACGCCTCCCGTCCAATCGGGCAGCATGCGGGGCGGGAAGCCTGCGTAGCCGCTCAGGGCGAAAGAGTCTTCCCCTGAGAGCATCGACGTGCAGGTAGCAGCATCCACCCAGCCGGCCGACTTCTGGAACTGCGGCGGCAGGTTCGGGTCAACGCTGCCCGAGTAGCAGTCGCCCCAGCTGTTCACACAGAGCAGGGCCGGGCGTGGCTTCCACCGGACGCCGGCAAACATCATGCAATGTGCCCACTGGCCCATCGGCGTCAGGTAGCCATCACGCAGCGTCATGGAGAACCCGCGCATGGAGCACACGGCCACCGGGTAGCCGTTCTGAATGCTCTTGGCGGCATCCTCAAACGTTTTCACCAAGGCCACGCTCGACACGGTTCGCTTCGCAGCGAACGGCTCAAACCGATCGGGCACACCGTCGCGGCCCCATTCCTTCTCTCGGCTGCCACTGTTGTCGGTGAACGTCACGCCGTCATAGTTCTGCCCGTAGTGCAGCGTGCCGTACTTCGTGACGGCCTTGGCAGCAGCACCGCCATAGGAGCCGTCGCCCCCGAGGTTTCGGCCGCCACGCACTTCGACGCGAGAGAAGGCGTAGATGCTGGCCTCGAGCACCCGGCCGCCGTAACTCTCCGTTTCACGGCGTAACAGGATGTCGCACGCGGCGAGGATGTCGCATGACAAGGCCCAGCCCCAGCCGACACAGCTGCCAATCTTCTGGGCTCCACGCTTCCAGCCAGGATCGCAGGCGAGCAGATACTGCCCGAGGAACACGTCTTTTGATTCGTCCAGCACGAGATCCGGCCCGGCCTGGGCGAGCGTCGGGCGAGCGAGCGTGGCCAGGAAGTCATCTGTGCCCTTGCGATCGGGCGCGTACCCCATGAGTGGCAGGAAGTCGGCCATGGTCAGCCCCTCCCGTAGCCAGCCCACGCGATCGCACGGCACGCCTCGGCATACCGCCGCTTCATCTCGGCATCCACAGGCTTCACGTCGAGCCCCACGGCTTCGCTCATGACGGCCTCGACGGCTTCACGCAGCCCCGGCATGGTGCCCGGCTGAACGCCAGCCATGCGCCGCCAGGCGATGTCGAGGCTCAATACGGTGAAGCCACGCAGCGAGCGGCTGTCGGTGAAGACGGCCTCTTTACCCTCCGGGGCTGCCACCACCACGGCGGCCTTTTCCCACACTGATGCCCAGATGGCACGCTCGGCGGGATTCGCCCCGGCCAGTGCTCGAGCAACGCCCGCCACCCTCGTCTGCATCTCCACGCTCGGCGTCTCCACGGTGATCGTCGGCACAGGCATGCTCGGCAGCTGCGGCAGCTTCGGCAGCTGCACGCCAGACGCTACAGCGAGCAGCAAGGCAACAGCGCCCCAACGCATCAGCCCGCCGCCGCTGGCTCGCACGGTCTTGGCGGCACGCTCGGCCGCAGCTCGGATCTCCGCCCAGTACGGCGAAGCTGCGAGAGCAGCTGCGGCAACGACACAGCAGGCGCGTAGGAGCGAGTCATTCACTTCGCGGCCTCGGCTTGCAGCAGCAGGAACCGAACGAGGTTTTCGCCCTGCGGCGTCTTCAGCACTTCGGCCAGCAGTTGTACGAGCCGATCGTCGGTCTGTGCGTTTGTTTTGCTTGCGAGCCATTCTGCTAGATCACTCACCACGAGGCTTTTACGGTACGGGTCGATCTCATTGACGAAGCGTTGGCCAAACCCGATCAACGGGCTCCACTGGCTCAGCAGTTGGAGCTGCTGCCACACGTTCAGCATCGGCCCGAACTTGGCGTACTCGTCGGCGGTTCCCTGGTAGTTCGGCATGCTCATGTGGCGTCCTCCTCCCCCGATTGTGCCGGGCCGTCCTCGGCCTCTGGCAGAGGCCACACGCACGTGTCTGACACGAACTGGTACACGTCCTGCCAGCAATCACCAGCCTCTTCGTGAGCGTCTTTCCGGTCGAGCAGGAAGGGCTGCGTGAACACTTCCTCAAAGCCCGGCACCAGCTTGCCGTCTGCGTCCTGCATGGTCAGGTAGACATACCGCCGGCCGTACTCCACGACGATCCGCCGCTCTACGTGGTCTTGATGCTGCATCACTCGTCCTCGAACTGGCCGAACGCTTCGCGGGCCTCGTCGGTCATCTCTATCCGCCGCAGGCTGACGTGCTGCGTCTTAATCACAGCCCGCTCCTCACGGGTGCGAGCGTCCCACTTGGCTTGAATCTCTTTGCACGCCTGAATGATCTCGCGCGGCGTCGGGTCGCGCATGTCGCAGCGGCGTGGCTTGAACCGCAGCCGGCGGTCATTGCGTAACGGCAGATGCCACACATCGCGGAGCCGTATGACTTGGTCGCGGGTAATCGTGTAGCGCTCGCAAAGTGCCCGCATGGGCATGTGCGTTTCCCAGTCGGCGCGAAACGCCGTCACGCTAATCGTGGCCGTTACGCCCGCCATCGCTTTGCTCCAGCCAGTGCATCACCGTTCGCATCGCAGGGTCGAGATACAGACGCAGCCCCGTCCGCTCTGCCATCGTCCGATGAAAGCCCACGTGCTCGCAGTCGGCACCGTCGTACGTGCCCTTCAGGTAGGCGTACGTGTCGTAGATCGCCATGCCGCCGAAGGCCGACACGACATGCACGGGCGCACTGCCCACGGGCGGTATCCACTGGTGCTTCCAGCCACCAAGGCCAGCGGTGTAATCGTCCCACGCTGAATTCAATCTCAGACACCACGCGTCGTAGTGCAGCCACGCCTTGGCTGGCCGCGTCTCGCCCGCCTCGTTAGTTTGATGTACTGGATGCTCCATGATCGACACGCTGGCCATGCCTGCGGCGTCTGGCGTCATCAGCAGGCGGCCCAGGCCGTGCATGAATCCAGCGTGCGACCACCCGCCCCATGCGTCCCAGTCGATCACCACGACGTAGTCGGCATGCCTGGCGTTCTCCCGCACCCACGTTTGGCACGCCGTGCGGTACTCAGCCAGCGCCTCCGTGCGGCGGCCTGCGAACTCCGTGGTGTACTGCTTGCGGCCCAGCCGCTGGCTGTGGAACGTCGCCTGTGGGAACTCACGGCAGAAGTCCATGAGCACCTGGTCGGTGGCATCTGTGTTGTCGTTTGTTTCGATATGCAGCCGCCACTCTCGGCATGACTGAGTGAGCATCTGCAGCCGCCCGAGGTTGGCGGCCAGCCAGCGGTCGCAGTTGCGGGCGAGCCCCACGAAGACCACGCTGGCGTCTGCCAGCTCGCTCTCGCCGATCTCGACGTGCCGCTGGAAGTCGGCCGCGAAGGGCTCGAGCGGATACACGAGGTGCTCGGGCACTGTTACCGGATGACTTTGCATAGCGCCTCCCGAATCCATTTCGTTCGCTCGGCCTGCGGGTACACGCCGCACGGGTGGTACACGAAGTCGCCCGGCTGCCAGTGCCCGCCGATCTCGTCGCGTGAGTTCGCCGGCCGATTCCATACGCAAGAGTTGAACGCCCGAAGCGGGGCAACCGTCACGAGCTCTGGGTGCTTGTCGGCAACAAACTCCAGCCACGTCTGCCACTGGCAAGGCATGTTTTCCCACTGACTTACCGCTGCCGAGATCGCCACGAGCAGCTGCCGGCTCTCGGGCGTGTTGCGCCAGATCGTGCTGCCGCAGTTCAGCCTGTTCCAATCGACGATGCCTTCTTCGCACACGGTCATGTGTGGCCCGAGGCACGCCAGCTCGTGCACAGGCTTGCTCATGTCCGTGATGACGGCATCGCTGTCTAGGCACCACACGAGATCAAAGCGGTCTAGGTAATCGCAGATCGTGTTGGTGCTGCGTACTGCCAACTCATACGGCATGTTGTCCGCGATCAGCGAATATCCATGACGCAGGCAATACTCGAACTTATTGGCAACGGTAAGCGCCGCCATCTCGACGATGTTGGCCGACACGCTGGTCAGCAGGGCCACGCTCATGTGATCCGCACGGTGGTCCGTGCCTCCGTGCCGTACGTTTTCTCGACAATCACCCGCCCGATCTGCGAATCGTCCACCCAGGCCACGCCGTTCAAAGCGTCCTCTAGCCCCTTCAGCACGTTCGAGCAGTCGGGCCGTGGCAGCTTCGGGGCATCGTCTCGCAGCCCGCTCTTGCGGAAGTGGCTCTTCGGCCGGGTCCACACGAGATCAACGATCAGCGTGATTGGTGCGGAGTCGGTCGGCGTTGCCCCGGCTTCGATCGCTGCGGCTGCAATCGCTGCACGATAGGCGTGGATCGGGTGGGCCGATGGCGTGTAGGCGTGCCCGTGCTTGCCTCTGACGGTGATGCGAGCCCGTGGCTGCGGCACCGGATCGCCCGGCACGCTGAACGTGATGGCGTTCACGATGCCCTCGCCGCCAGGTACAGGCCGACGTTGGCGAACGCATACCCGAGGTACGCCAGACCCAGCCCCGCTTTGCCATGCAGGACTAGGTCTGCCGCCACCACGAGATAGATGCCGCCCGTCAGTGCTATGAGCCACGGTGCCATGCACGCAGCATGGCGGTCACGTCAAGCGTGACGGCCTCCGCCGGGAAGGCAGATGCCATTCTGCCACTTCCACACTTTCGTTCTCGTAACCTCATCCGGCTCGGCCCGCCTCTGTGCGAAGTGCTTCTCCCGGCACTCTGCCGCACGCTGTGCAATCTCGTCGGGAGTCGGGTCCGCCACATCGCGTCTGTAGTCACGCCGCCGTGGCGGCAACTTGTGCCGTGTCACGAGCCGCGTCAGGTGCGTGTGGCTGATCCCGAGCATGGCTGAAACTTGCACGCGAGTCAGCGTGTGGTCGTTCCACAGTCGGTGCAACGTCTGCACGTCTACGTTTCGCACTACGGGCATTGCTTCACTCCCCCGCCATCGGCATAACGACGCCCGTGTGGCAATCCGTCCGCAGGATCACCGCACTCTGTGCGTCTCGGGCCTGCACGCTCACCGTGGGCTCGCCGTCAGCCGGCAGACCCTCCAGCCACTGCCGCACGTAGCGCGGATCCAGCTTCACCACGCATTCCGTGCCAGCCTCCACGAGGTCGCACGTCACGCTCGACTCGCCGGCCTCGCTCGACTTACCGTGGAGCCACAGCCCCTTGTCGGAGAAGGCGAAGTCGATGCCTCTGCTGGCCTCCGTGGTGACGATCGCCGCCGCCTTCACCGCCGCCAGCAGCTGCTCGGCGAGCACGGTGGTGGGCTCGCAGTCGAGATCCGGCACCACGTCGCGCCACTTGGGGAATCGCCCTTCGATCAGCCGGGCCGTCACGGTCGCCGTGCCGATTGTGGCCACGATCTCGCGGGCCGTCGACTCAAGCTGGATCGAACCATCGGAGTCGGCCAGGGCCAGCCGCGACAGGATCGCCATCACCCTGCTCGGCACGAGCGTCTGCGAGTCATCCACCGCCAGGTCGTGCTCGCACTCCACGAGCGACAGCCGCCGGCCGTCCGTTGCCACGAAGCTGACCAACTCGCCCTTCACCTCGATGAGCACGGCACCCAAGGCGAACCGGCTGGAGTCATCGTCAGTGGCAAAGTTGACGCCACGCACGGCACGGCAGAACTGATCGGCAGGCAGCCGCGTGACCGGCTTCGCGTCGGTCGGCTCCCACAGCGGGTACTCGCTCGCGTTCTCCGTGGGCAGCGTCCACGTGCCCGAGCCCGCCCGCACCACGCAGGACGTATCCCCAGGCTCCAGCGTCACCGTCTCGCCCGTAGCGGCCCCGAGGATCTGCGAGAGCCTGCCATGCGGCAGCAGGATCGCATCCCCGTGGTAGTCGAGCGACAAGTCGATGCGGACTTCGCCATCCGATCCCGTCAGCAGACCGTCGCCCAGACGCACGGCTTGGTAGATCGGCTTCGGGCTGCGCGTCGGCACGGCCGGCGAGACTGCGGCCAGCGCCGCCTTCAGGTCAGACGCCGCCAGTTCAATCCCGGTTCGTTTCTTCGTCGCGGTTGCCATTGTCAGATTCCCTTCGTTTCAAAGAACAACCCACCAAAATCCCAATGCCGAACGTCAGCATCAGGATCAGTTCGCCAAGTGAGAGCATCACGAAGTCGCGCACGGTCATCGCGTCGCCTCCGCTCGCTCGAGGTGCAACGCCTGGCGGACCAGCCGCTGCATCAGGTGCCGAATCGTGTCGGCCGCAAACTCCAGACGCAGCCGCGTGTCATCGTCCACGTCATCCGCCCACGCACGCTGGGCACAGAGGTCAGCCACGATCGACGGGGGCGGCAGCTCGTACGGGTTCTCGCTCATGCGTCCACCTCTTGAAGCGGGCGAAGCGTGCGAGACTGACGCTCGTTCCACACCACGTAGCCCTTGCTGCGAAGCGGGCGAAGATGGCACATGGCACCTTCGGTTGAGGCGAAGCCGAACGCCAAGCACAGCTCGCGGATCGTGGGGCTGAACCCGTGGCCGGCGATGTAGTTCACGATCCAGCGGTAGATCTCGCGCTGGCGATCGGTCAGCGGGCGTATCGGGGTGGTCGTGGTCATGTGCTCTCCTCCGTGAGTTTCAACCCGGCCGCAAGCGCGGCAGATTCCTTCGGGGTGCGGTACTGGGCGGGGCGGTACTGGTCGCGCCACACCTGCGGCTGCGGCTTCGCCTCGGTCCTGGCCCCCGGCGTGCGGTTCGTGCCGCCTCGGTCCTGCGAGCGAGTCAGCCAAGAGACGATGAACCGCCGCCAGTTGCTCTTGTGGGCCTTCGTCGGGTTGGCCTTAAGCCAAGCGGTCGCCCTGGCCAGTTCGGGCTCCAGATCGCACGCTGGGTAAGCCTGACGCCATTCCTGCCGGTCGGCGTCGGTGATCCCCTGCCACCCTGCGTCAGCAGACCACGACACGGAGTCGGCTGGCTGCGAGCGTGTCCGCCGCTTCGGCGGATCGCTCGTAGCTACCGGCGCAGCCGGTATGTCTTCTCTCTTATCTTGTCTTGTCTTATCTAGCGCAACAGTTACGCGTAACGGCTCCGTAACAGTTACGGTGTTACGCGCAACATCCTGTTTCGCCCGGTGTTTTCGCATTCTTTCGGCGGCGGTGGTGTCCTTGGCTGGCGTGTTCCACTGGCCAAAGTTGGGGAAAGTCAGGGTCTGGGCTGCCTCGTCCGCCTCGAGCCAGCCCGCTGACCGCATGGCGGACCCAAACCCTTCGATGCCGGCGATGTCGTCCAAATCCTCTGGGTAGGCGTTGGCCATCACCCCGTCTGCGGTGTGCTCGTTGACGGCGGCCCACACGGCGTGCAGGCCACCAACCACCAGCAGCCGCATCGAGTGGCGGGACAGCCCGCTGAACTCGTCGGCCAGGCCGATCGCTCGGGCCATCGCCGCCACCTTTGGGCAGGTAGTCAGGGCCGCTCGCATCTTGATCCAGTCACCGGCCATGCGTGGCCTCCACTTCTGCAATACGCTTTCCAATCCATGCCATGACCGGCACCGCCATGCTGTTGCCCAGCGCCCTGTAGCGCGGGCCGTCAGAGGCAGGCTTTCCTCGGTACGTGACGTCCGTGTACCCGTCTGGAAAGCCTTGCAGCCGCTCGCACTCTTTCGGTGTCAGCCTGCGCACTGCCATGCCGTGCATGATGTGCATTGCGGCCTCTGTCTTCGGGTCGCTGTTGTTGCGGTGGTTGCTGCGAAGTGTTCCGATTGTTTCGCCGTCGCCGCACACAACACCTACGCCTTGATGGCTCCCATCGCTGTGCCCGCTCGCAGGCAGGCAATCAGTGCGGTCTCCGGTCATCCAAGCTGGCTGGTTGCTGTAGCCGCTGTAGGTGAAACCTTGGGCCACCACAGTCGTCGTGCTGGCCTCACTCTGCCCCGGCTGCCGTGCTCGAAGCGGCACATGAACGTCGGTTGTCTTTGCTGCCTTGGTGGCTGGCGTGCCAAGAATGTCAAACGCCACGGCTGGCGGGTTCCCTCCGCTATTGCTGCCAATCTTTAACGGGGGCGAGAGGCCCGCAGGCGGGATGTTGTCGCATCGCGACTCGTTGCTGTAGATAGCGTGCGGCTCTGCGACAAGGTTGTAACACTCGTCCCCGGCTGGGCCTCCGGTTCCCTTGGCCCATTTGCTGCTGACATTTCCAGCGATGCCTTCAGGGCTGGAGGTAATTCCTTGCCCCTTCGCTCCGCGCGTCGGAGGATTCCCGCGCAAGCTTTCGCGCTCAAAAAGTACCGCTGCTGCACATCGCCAATCTCGAGCGTGTGCGACAACGAACACACGGCGACGTCGCTGGGCGACTCCAAACCATTGAGCGTCCAGAACTCGGTAGGCGAACCCATACCCGAGTTCTGCCAACGCCCCGAGGAAGGTGCCAAAGTCCCTTCCGCCCCTAGACGACAAGACTCCAGGGACGTTCTCCCAGACAACCCAATTGGGACGAAGGACGTCAACAAGCTGTACGAATCGCAGGGCCAAGTTGCCACGTGGGTCAGCCAATCCGCCACGCAGTCCTGCGACAGAAAAGGATTGGCATGGAGTTCCTCCGACCAGAAGGTCAATTGGGCCGTGCTCATTGAGTGTTTCCTGCGCGAGTTTTGTCATGTCGCCGACGTTCTTCAGTTTCCAATGGTGGTCAACCACTGCGGCCGGGAATGGCTCAATCTCTGAAGTCCAAGCACATTCCCAGCCGAGTGGCTGCCAAGCCACATGAGCCGCACCGATGCCGTCGCAAACGCTGGCGTACTTCATGTGGCTGCTCATGTCAGGCGACAGCCTCCACTGCGATGTCGACGCGACTCTCGTCCCAGTCGAGGGCTTTTGAGCCGAGCCGGACGTTGTAGACCTTGTGAAAAGCGCGAGCGACGCCTTCATCACGCGTCGTGCCACTCATCATCTTGAACGTGTCGCCATTTCCGATCAGCGAGTTAGGCGACTGCCGCTCCATCAGCCCTTGAAGCCGCTTTCGGTCCACGTTGTCCCCGAATCGACGCAAGAAAAACGCAAGCCCACCGATCACGGCGCAGTGATAGGCAGTCTCGTGATGCTCTTGCCCCCACGTCCGACGCAACATCGTCAGCACTTCAGTGACGTGAGCCGCGCCAGTCTCGCCACCACCCATTCGGCGGTACGCGGTCTGACACTGCTTGACGCCGCCGATGCTCTGCCGTCTGCCGTTGGGCTTCATCCCGCGAACATTCAGCCCAGCCTCAGTGATCGCTTCGTAGACAGCGACCGCATCCGGCTTTCCAGCGCACACGTCAGCCTTAAACAGCTGGTGCGTGCTCAATCCGCGACGCTTGTTGAGCTTGCCGAACAACTCGGCCTCATGCTCCGCGCCGCGACTCTTGATGATCTGGCACGGCACATGAGCCACGCCGCGTTCCATCGCGGCATTCAGCCGCTGGAAGCCATCGACCGGGTGAAGGCTGCCATCATCCCGCTCGCCAGCGACGATGACACCGAATGCCTCCTCATCGAAGTTCTTAGCGATCCCGGCCACATGGGCCGCGATAGCCTCGCGCTGATACTCCTCATCAACTATCAAGTCTCCTACTGCCACCATCCTCACGTCAGGCTTATGCAAACGCATGTGCAAACCTTTCACAAAAAAACTCACCAACCGTGCCACTGACTCGCGTTGAGTCAGACTGGCAATCCTTGTCACCGCTTACGCCACCCTCCATTCCCGTTCCCCGCGCCCGCTCGCGCTGGCGACGATCTCGCCCGTGGCCACAATCCGCCCGCACTTGGCGAGCTCGTGTATCCGCTTGTTGACCTGGTGGGCGAGCAGGCCGCACCGTGCCGCGATGCCACTGGCCCCGGCCGGGCCTTGGCTCAGCGCCTCGAGGATCGCCGCGTGGTGCTCGCCCCTAAACGTCTTCGCGTCAGCGGCTGCGGCCTTGCTCGTCACCGGGTCGGTGCGTCGAAACAGCGGCAGCGTGTCGAGCGCTGGCATGTAGTGGTCGTTGCTCATTACTAGCGCCTCCGTGCCCTAATCCAGAAAACGCCTGCGTAATCGCGTGGAACTTCTTGCTTCTCTTCCGTTCGCCTGTGCCAGGCCGCTTTGCGGGCTGAGTTGTCAACTTGCCGCTTTGATTTCCAAGGCTTTCGATCACGGTAAAACCGAAGAAGCCACTCTTGCTTTGGGTTTTTCTTGCGTGCCATATCAAGCATGAGCGTGTTAGCGCGAGCCAAGGAACCCTTTTCACCGGACTCGTCAATCTCCATCCGCTCATGGCAAGAACGGCACAGCGGCGCAAGGTTCAGCGTGTGCAAGCCGAGAAGAGTTGCTGAGTCGTACTTGACGTGATGCACAACCTCAGCAGCACGGTCGCAACAGATGCACTCCGAGTACTGCTGGAATACTCTTTGGCGAATAGCCTTCCATTCGTCTGATTTCAGGTACTGCTTGTAGGTGCGATACCCAAACGCAATCAGCAGCTCGTTTCTTGTCGAATAAACAAAAGCGTGTTTCTCACGCATAAAAGGCTCCTTCCCTTTGGTGGTGTGTTGGCCCATGCGCCTTGGGCAGCGCTTCGGCAAGGGCTGTGCCGGGTGGTGTTCGCTACCATTCCCCGCCGTAGCGGGCTTTCATTGCGTTGCTGTACTCGTCATCCATGCCGAGCTCGTAGGCACGACGAGCGTGCTGATAGCCAGGCTTGATCACCAGCTCGGGCCTGGGCGGCGTCTTCGGCTCGAGCACCTTCCCAAGGTCCGTTTCCATGTTCGCCCGCTCTGATGCGATCTCAGCGGCCAGGTCATCGAGGCGCTTCCACTCGCGCCGCTGTGTCTGCATGCGGTCCTCATCGGGCTCGATGTCGGGGCTCATGCTCGGGCCTCCGCTTCAATCTCAGCTGCGTCGAAGTGCTCCACGTCCGAGTCCACGGCGTCCACGTGGGTGATCCGTGCAACCTGCTGGCGGGCCTGCTGCACGTTCACGGCCACGTTCACGCTGGGCCGCATGCGGTCGGCCTCGTCGGGGTCCACGATGCCGCTGAAGCCGAAGGCGTAGCGGATCGCCTGAATGGCGGCCTTGTGCCGAAGCATGCGAGCGGGCCACTTTTTCCACGGGTCCGTGCCCTGCTTGCACTCGGCCAGGTACTCCGTGACTTCGACGGGATGGCTGCGGTCCTTGCGATGCACCTGGGCCGTGATGGCGAGCAGCTGCCCGTCATCGCCCAGCCGATCCACGAACGTGATGCCGTCGTAGGCCGGGTGGTTGTTGGCCATTGTCATCCACCCGTCGATGCCGACGATGGGCTGGATGCCGCCGCCCCGAGTCGGGAAGGCGTAGATTTCCTTCGTGACGGGGTTCAGGCCGTACTCGTTGGCGACGAGCAGGAAGGCAGCGAATTGCTCCTTCGTCGCCTTGTCGCAGCCGCAGGTGGCCCGCACCGTCTGCTCGAAGGCAGCGGGCTCCATGCCGAATCTCGTGGCCATCGAAAGCAGGATGCTCTTGCGGTCCTGCGTGTTTGCAATCTGCGTGGTCATCTTTCGCGTCCCTTTCTGCGATGTGAAATCCCGGCTCCGCGTCCTGCCTTGCCGGGGCGATCCCTTCCTGGGCAATCCCGGCTCCGCCGGGCTCCTGTGTCTCAGTGCGTGATGTCCTCCGGGTTCACCACGATCCACGCGCCGCTGACCTCGATGGCCAGGCGGCCGGGCTCGGCGGTCATCACGTGGCCAGACCACCGCTTGCCGCAGGTGCAGCCCGAGACGAAGTCGCCAATGGCGGGCAGGCTCTTTGCCGTGCCGTAGATTTCGTTCATGCCGGCGACTGCGGCGGCGTACTCGTTTTCGTGAGGGCTTTGCATGGGGGTCTTCTCCTTTGGGTTGGGGAATATACGCATGTTCACTTGGGAGTCAATCAACCGAATCATGAATTTTTTGTTTGTGCGGTGCAGGGCTTTTGCGTGATGGCTAGCGGTAGGTAGGCTACCGACTAGCGGTAGTTCGTCAACCCAAAATTCTGGCGAGTGTGCCCACGGCAAAGTCGATGCTGTGAGCGATGGTCTGCGCCAGCTCGCTCGAAGTGCCCAGCTCTTGGCCGAGGCGGATGCAGAGCAGCGAGTGGATCGCGGCGTTCCAGGTGCGTGGCATTGTGTCCTCCGTGACGGTGAAAGAAGTGCCACCCGTTTTGCAGCTGTCGGCAGGCCGGGTGGCCCCACCACTTGCGTACTGTAGGCTATCGGTAGTTGGGCGTCAAGAGGGTTAGAAAGATTTTTTTGGCTGCGTGTCAGCCGGGGAAAACGCTACTTCTTCCGCTTCGCCTTCTTGCGCTTGGCGGCAGGACGCTTGGCCAGGTGCCGCTTGGCGTTGGCCCTGGTGGTCAGGGCGTCGCGGACGTGCGTTGCAGAGCTCTTCCTGACGAGCCGCATCCGCTGCCCGAGCAGGCGGCTTTCGAGCTTGCCCTCGCGGCAGAGCATCCGCACCCACCCATCGGTGCAGCCCATGTAGTCCACGGCCTCAGAGATCGTGAGGTATTCCACGCCGTCGATGTTGCAGGGCATTGCGACCATCCATCCCATACTACCGATAGTCGGTAGGTAGTCAATCTACGGCAGCCGCAGGCCGCTGTATTTCACCAAGCCTGCGCAGATTTGCCGGCTGGCGCCTGCCTCCCGTAGCATAGTGAACAGACCAACCAGCGGAGGGCATGGTGGTTGTACGTTTGTACACCATGCTACACTCCGCATTCAAAAGGGAGGATTTGAAATGCTGTTGAGGGACTTTCTGAACGACCGCTACGCCGTGCTCCACAACCTGAAGCCTCGCACCGTCGAGATCTTCGGACACTCTATCGACCGGCTGCGGGACTTTCTCGGGCGCGAGCCGGAACTCGCGGATTTTGACGATTTGACCATCGGCAAGTTCCTGCGGTGGCGGGCCGTCACGCCGCACCGTGGGCGGATCTGTGCCGCTGCCAGCGTGGCCAAGGACAAGGCCCACCTGGTCAGCCTGTGGAATGCTGCCGCTCGCAAGCGGCTCGTGGAGGTGTTCCCAGACCTGCCGCGTGGCATCGTCAGGGTGCCCCACCGCTCGCCGTCTGCCTACACGGTGGAAGAGATCAGCCGCATGGTGCAGCAGGCCAGGCGGCGGTCAGGGCTCATCGGCCCGTGCCCGGCTCCGTGGTTCTGGACCACGCTGCTGATGTCGAACTGGTACACGGGCGAGCGGATCGGGTCGCACCTCGAGACAAGGTGGGAGCAGGTGGACACCGCCCGCCACACGATCACGTTTCTCTCGGAGCACCGCAAGGGGCTCGGGCGAACGATTACACGGGCGATCACGCCGCAGCTGGCGTCGATGCTCCAGGCCGGGCGGCGAGCCTCTGACGATCTTGTGTGGCCCTGGACAGACCACAGGGCCGCGAACTCCATCTACCAGCGTATTCGGTACATCTGCCGGTCGGCGGGCGTAAAGCCGAGGGGATTCCATGCAATCCGCAAGGCGGCCGGCTCCTACCTGAAGGCAGCCGGAGGGGATGCCACGGAGTTCCTGACGCACAAAGACTCAAAGACCACGCGGGATCACTACCTTGATCCAAAGATCGTGGGCGAGGCGTCGGCCTTGGACTTCCTGCCACCTCTCGACCTTGGCTGATGGAACAACCCATCTACTTGAACGCCTGTGCAGTTTTTCTGGCCAGCCCCCTGGCGTAGCGTGTCATACCCCAAACGGAGGACAAGCGATGAAGAGAATCTTGATTCGTTGTGCAGCTGCGGCGGGCATAGGGTTTGCGCTGCTGTGCGTGCTGACAGTTGCCCTAACCGTGCTCGACCCAGAAGGCATGAAGGCGGCGCGCGAGCGGGCAAAGGCAGCAAGGGCCGATCAAAAGCTGGCCAAGAAAAGCCCTGATGAAAGCGGCCAGAAAATAGTTCGGCACGCCTTCACTAAGGGCTACACCATGGCCAAGCTTGGAGCCGTGAAGCCAAGCTCGGATGAGGTGGATGCACTTGCTCGACGGGCAGCCAACGAACTTGGAGACAACGGAGGGCTGGGATTTAAGACGCAGTGGAAGAGTGCATTCTGGAACGGCTGGAACAAAGGCGACTGAGCCCGAGCAAGCGGGGAGGCGACGCGGGGGAAAGGGAGACCCTGCGCCGCCTCTACCCGCCGCCCGGCTCATGAGTCCACACGCCGCGCCCGCTCCACGGCCAGGTCGCCCTTCGTGCGGCTGAGCTCGGCGAGCAGACGCATGACGTGGGCCGCAAGCGTGCCGCTCGTGCCCTGGTCCCAGCAGCCAGAGAACTTGCGTGCGTCCCATTCGCATTGCTGCAGGTAGGCGTCACTCAGCTTTTCCAAGGTGCTCCTCCCGATAGAGCAGCAGGGCTAAGAGAGCGTACGACGCCAGGTCCATAAGATTGTCTTCGACGCCTTCGTGCTCGAGGCGGCCCGTGCGATTGAACGTGGCCAGCCGCGTCACCTTGTCCGAGAGCCTGACCATTGCACCCTTCCAAGGCTCAATGCCCACGAACAGGGCACCGTTTCTGATGTTCGCCAGCGGGTCGTGTTCGCTCCCGTAATCCCGGCTCTTGCTGGAATGAAGAGCCTTCATCCTGTCGAGCAAATCGAAGAACGCCTGGCTCGTCGGGTGAACGTCTTCCGCCAGGAGCGAGTCGCCGAGGCATCGCCCTTCACAATACGCCGCTGTCATGTAGTCCCTTTCTGAAGTCTTGAAACGTGCATGGCCGTCAGCCCTCCCTCTGGGCTGTAGATGAATGTTTCGCATGCCTGTCTACTGCCGATGAATCCGTTCACGCTGTGCCAGTCATCCGGCGGGCAGAGTGCCGGGGCCGTCCGCACGATCACGCCGTCGAGCGTTTCGATCGGGCGTTGCCACTCGGCTGCCTGAGAGTGGAAGTGCCCCGTGTGCCACTCCCGATACGGGCACTGGCTCCAATCGGCGGCAGCCTCCAGGGCCATGATCTGCGGCAGCTTCCGCTTTGCCCTGTGCCCATGCACGAAGCCGAGAAGGTTGCGGCCGTGCGTCACGTACTGCCTGCCCGTGTACCGCCCGTCGATCCGCACGCGGCGGTCGTTCCTAAAACGCTCCTGCATGATCCGCTGAAACGCCCAGGTCAGCGTTTCGTCGTGGTTGCCGTTCACGATCGTCACGTCGGTGGGCACCGTGGCTGCCGATCGCTCAATGGCACCGAGCAGCGAATCGCATCCGACTTGAATCATCTTCTGTAGCCGGCCGTCGCGCTCGAGCGGCGTGCCGCTGGTGGTCGTGCCCGCAGGCGTGTCGTAGTGGAAGAGATCCCCGAGCAGGGCAATGGTGCGGCGCACGGGCTTGTACGTGTCGCCCATCGCCAGGAGCTCTTCAGTCGCTTCGCCCACGAGCCGCTCGGCGATCGTCAGGTCATAGTCATCGCCGCCAGTGGTTTCCCGCCAGGCGTACTTGGCGAAGTGCGTGTCCGCGATCACGAGCACTTGCCAGAGCCCGTCTCGCTTCGGGGCCTTTACGCTTTTGGTTAGCGGCTTCCGCAGGGGCTTGCTCGCCGCCTGGATCATAGCCTCGACGCACTCGCGCGTGCTCGGCCCGGCCTTGGGCTTCAGCCGCACGAAGACACGGTGCAGCTCCAGCGTCGAGCCTTCGCCGTCGCCCGTCTCCCACTTCGTCGCCTCGCTCGCCGCGATCTCGAAACGCTGCATGTCGGCTTCGATGTGCCGTAGCAGATCCTCAACCGTCTTGATCCGCCGGCTCGTGGAGCGGGCCTCGAGCACGTCGCCGCTCTGCGTCTGCGTCACCTGCTCGGCGTCGGCGGCCGGCTTTGGCGGCGGGAGTTTCGCGGCGATAGAGGCCGCTACGCTTTTCTGTTTAGCCACGTAATCACCGCCTGTTCGCCGGGTTTCGTGTGCCCACGCTCCGCCACCACTTCGGCAATCGCCGTGGCCAGCGCACGCTTCTGGGATGCAATCCCTCCGGCGTGGAACCGCTCGCGGATCGCGGCGAGCTCGGCCTGGAGATCGTCAGGCAGACGCTCGTTCCACGGCATGAAGCCGGGCCGCTTCGCCTTCACGCGGGCGAGCACGTCATCGAGCAGGCTTGGTGCTTTTGCCTTTGGCACGCTTGGCTCCCTTGGGCTTAGCGGCATCACGCCGCAGGACCATGTTGCCGTCATCGTCTAGGATGCCGAGGCCCGTAGCCTCCTCATCATCGAAGTCGAGCTCGGCGAGATTAGGCCGCTGGGCCTTCGGCTGCGGCTTGGCTTGCTTCTTCGCTGGCACGCTTCGCCTCCGCTTTGCGGGCGTTGGCAATCGCCCGTCTCACGAGCAACCTAGCCGGGAGGTCAAGGAACGGCAGGCCGCGCTCTTCGGCCGCCTCGCGCAGGAAGCCCATGATCTCGGCCATGCCTTCTGGCGACTCGCACCAGTCGCAGCCCTTGGCGTCCATGTAGGCGGCGCGGCTCGTGCATTTGCAGTCGGGCGTGGCGACGATGCGGAAGGGCCAGCCGGCGAGAAGGGATTTCAGTTCGGTGCCTGGGCCGTGCGATGGCGATGGTGGCTCTGGCTGCGGCGGAATGAATCCCGGTTTCGGATGCCGAGGATACGCCGGATGCTCAACGTCGATTGTCCACTCGTCGCCGTCCTGCGCGACGACGCATGGCATTACCTCGCTGAGCGTGTAGCCACGCTCTCGGCAGCGGGCATCAAGGTGCGATCGGTGGCAGGTGGTCATGGGAGCGGACTGGACGCAAAACTGACGGTGATTGTCTGCGGGTGCACAGGAATACTAAAACCAGGACCAAAGAAAAATCCGGGGCATGATATTGTCAGCGAGCGGCCGCCAAGCAAACTTCCTGAGCTTGGCAAAGATTCAATGCTCAGGCAGTCACTCTTGAAAAATCCTTGATAGTCAAGACCATAGGTTGAAAACCCAAAGCCATAACGACGAGTCATCGTTACAAAAGCGCGAAATCGGACGTTCCCGTTACTGCACTGCTCGGAACTCGTGTCTCTCGACGGGTCAAATGGCGAAAAATGAGCCCGTACAGATACAGCTGACGACCTAATGAAAAATCCGCCCTCAATTGGATCGGGTGGGCCTCGTCTTTGTGCCAAACAAGAACCGCACAACTCTCCTGCGGCTGTTGATCCATTCGCAAAAGACAAGTCCTTGTTCGCGAGATCCCAAATCGGAACAGAAGTGTTGTCTGTTGTTGCATCAACAAACCCTGAAAACGAAACTGTAATTGGAATGCTTAAACAATTTCCGCGCTTTCTGTTGTCACTGGAAATGCAGCTTGTGGTGCTTGCTGGCAATACAGACGGCAAGGGCGAATTAAACACACAACAGCACAGCTCACTACCACAACAGCACGCCATCTCTACACCCTAAGCCGGAGAAACGATATGGACGCAGTCACCAGCGTTTTGCCAATGCTTATCGTGCACGCCGATGTGTTTAGCGAAGCCGACAGCGTCACGTCGGTTATGACGGTTGTAGATGCCGACTCAAGTGGCACGTCGATCAGATACCACGCCGTGCCGTCTTTGGCGATTGCACAGTCTGTGCTCCCGGCCGCCGTTGATGTCACTGGGTAGAACAGATTCACCACCGCCACGGTATTCGGCGTGGCCGTCTGATTCTTGAACGTCACCGTCTTCGTGGCGTTGATCGACCACGCACCGGTGAAGGTGCAGACGCGGAAGGCCTTGCCAGAAACTCCACCGATGCGAGCCCCAAACGTCAGCGGGTCGCAGTCACGGTCGCCACCTTCGACGGTGCGGACCACCTTGGCGATGCGGTCAGCCGCGCCGCTCGTGAACGTGACGCGCTCAGTGGCGGCCGGCTTGTTGTCTGCCTTCTTCGCCATGCGTCACCTTAAAACGGCGGCGTGCCGAAGTACGTGGCGAAGTTCACCGCAGGGTTCACGCGGCGCTGCAGGATGATCGGGTCGCCGGAAGTTTGAATTGCGCCGCCGGCAGTCAACTTGACGACGTTGGCGGACGGGATGTCGTCGTTGTCTGGCGGCGGTCCCTTGACGGTCGCACGTTTCAGCACGCCGCCGTCTAGGTAGTTCCACCCGGCGTTGGGCAGGTACAGCTGATACCCGCTCGGCTTGTACGTGAGTTCTGCGGCCACTTGCCAGTACGTCACCTGAAAACCGTTCACCACCTCCGTGGTCTGCTGGCCGCTGATCCCGAGGCACTGCCACTGATACGGCGCGGCCCCGAGGTAGCTATCTGCATTGAGCGCGCCAGTGACGGCGATTGCGTTGGCCGCCGGGAACGTGGCACGGTTGCCGGCGATTGTCAGCCTCAATTCGCCCTCGATGGCTTGGGCACCTTCGATGATGTCGCCGGCGGAGTTAACGAGCGGTTTGATGTCGGCGTTGCCTGTTCCGTTGTAGTAGCGAAACGTTGGCACTGCCACGCCGCTTGTGGAGAACGACCACACGTCATCGCGTGCCAGCGGGCTCGCCTCAAACCCGGCCGTGCCAACCGCAGGCGTGGCGAACGAGTACACGGCTTCCGCCTGGTAAGCACTCGACTCTGTCACCTGGCCATCGGTGCAGAGCATGTACGCGTATTCGGGGTGCGGCGTACCGTGGACGTAGCCACCAGACGAAATGATGGACTGCGTCGGCGTCGCGCCGTCGAGCAGAAACGCTATGCGAATCTGCGCCGTGGGGCTTTCACCAAAGCGGTGCGAGAACGAGCGGCCGAGTTCTCTGGTGCTCACTACTGCCATGCTTCACCCACGAATATCGACGGGCGCTGCGGCCAGCCGGTCGAGTTTGTTTTCCAGTCTGCGCAGTGCGTCAAGTTGCTTTCGGTATTCAGCGATCGCCGGATCTTCGCGGCCCGTGGCGAGACGCACCAATTCCGACGCGCCTTCCTGCGTGCGGATGTCGTTGAGCACGAGCGGATTCTGCGATGCACGCCGCAGGGCCTCTAGACGCTCCTGCTCGAGCGTGGCCCGCTCTTCGATGATCTGCAGCTCCAGGTCGCGAATCTCGCCGAGCTGCTGCAAGCGGTCGTCAAAGAGATCCTGCTGCTTTTGAATCGCCGCGTCGAACTGTGCCGGGTCGATCAGCTTGGCTTCCAGCTGCTGACGTGAGGCTTCCACGCCCTTCTGGAACTCAACGCCGGCCGCGAGGCCCGCCTGCCCGTAGCGGTCGCCAATCGTGCCGAGGTCCACGCTGAGGCCGGCGTTTGCCAGGTCGCCGTTCAGGCCGTCGATGGCACGGCGGGCGTTGTCGAGGTCTGAGAGATCGACCGTTACGCCGAGGTCGGACAGCTCACCCTGCAGGTTTTGGGCGGCATCCCGGCTGGCGTTGGAGAACTCGCCCACCTTGGCGATGACGGCGTCGATCTGCTCGCGCGAGCCGCTGATGGCTTGCTGGATGTCGTTGGCATTGAAGCCGAAGTCGAGCGTCTCTTGGGCGGCGGCCTGGGCCTGCTCGAGGATCTGCAGCCGCCGGAGGGCTGCCCGCTCGGCTTCGCGGTCGCTGGCGGCGCGGGCCTGAACGATGGCCGTCTCGGCTTCGTCAATCTGCCGCGTGATGGCCAGCAGGTTCTCTGCGGCTTCGCTTTCGTTGCCAAGGCCGTTCTGTCTCACAAAGGCATCAGCCCGCTGACGGTCGGCTTCGATCAGTCTCTCGGCAGCACGCACGCGATCGTCGGCAGCCTTCTTCACAGCGTCGGCTGCCTGCTTCTGGGCATCCGCCTCGCGGCCCAGCAAGTCGATCTGCCGCTCAAAGTCCTGTCGAGAGTTGGCCACCGCGCGGGCCAACTGCTCTCCCGACAATCCAGCCCCTTCGGCGGCCGCTGAAATGTCTTCCAGCGACTTCGCAAAACCGAACACGGCATCGGTGCCAGCGGTGCCAAACTGAGACGCTTGCTGCAGGGCCTTGGCCAGTTCTTCGTTGAGCTGCACGGCACCGTCGCCCACGTCTCCAAGTGACGCCACGAACTCGGCCAGCGGTTGGTTGGCCAGCAGCTCCTTCGCCTCGCGGGCACGCTCCAGCCTGGCCCTCAGCTGGTCGATCGGCTCAAACAGCGTGCCGATGCCCTGCTCAGCGCGGCTAAGGTCGGATGCCTCGTTAAAATTCTGCTGTTCTTTTAGGAAGCGATTGATTGCCCCAACGGACTCAGCCACGCTGTCGGCAATGCTGCGGCCGATGCGGGCGAAACCGCTCGTGACCTGTCTCTCTAGGCCCTGCGTGGCAACGGCAGCCCGATCCATGGCATCACCGAAGGCATCAAGGTCTGCCCGCTGCTGGTCTGTAATCGCGCCGCCAATTCGCTCTATGTCTGCAGCGGCGGCCCCGATCTGGCGAAACACTGGCAACAGCTCCGCGCCGCTCTTGCCGAACAAAGAAACGGCAGCGCCGGCCCGGCGTGCCGGGTCGGAAATCTCTGCGATAGCCTGCGCGGCCTGCGTGAACAGCTGCTCGGGATTACTAGACCGCACATCCTCCGCGCTTAAACCGAGATCACGGAACGCTTCGGCGGCGTTCTTGCCGCCTTGGCGAGCGTCGTCCAGCGTACGCAGGAACTTCGTAAAGCTGACACCCAAGCTTTCGACGCCGACGCCTTCACGAAGTGCGGCATTTTCTAAGACTTGAATAAACCCAAAAGAAGCACCTAGCTGGTCAGCCAAGATGCCAAGCCGGGCCACATCGCCCTCAAGCTGCACCAAGCCACGGCCCGCGACGACAGCCCCAGCACCCAAGGCAGTGAGCCCGCCAAGCGCCAGGGTCGTTGGATTGAGCAGGCCAGCCATAGCGGCCCCAAACTGGCCAATGCCGCCGCCGCTGGCGAACACGCGGTTGAGCCCCTCGGCTGCGCTCGTAATGCCAGAGATGCGGCCAGCCACGTTGCCGATCGGGCCGGGCAGGATGGCCAGCGTGCCGGCGAGCTCAGCGAAGCCGAGGTTGCCGCGCGAGCCGGCACTATCCACGGCGGCGTCGTAGCCCTTGGCTGCCGACTCGGCACGGATGAAACGCTGGGTGGCCTGCTCTAAAAGTGCGTTAAATTGCGGTGCCGTGAGGTTGAAGGCTTTCTTGTGGGCCAGCAACTCTTGAACCTCGGCGTCGTATCGCTCCATGGGCGTACGGGCCTGCTCCTGCAACTGGGCTGCCCTTGCCGCAAACGCCGCCCGCTCTTGCTCCGACTTGGCGACTTGCTGATTGACGCCAATGGCATCGGCAGACGCTCTGTTGAGGGTCTGCAGGCCGATCGCACCAAGGTCGTAAAGTTCGACAAGGCGTTGCGTTGTCTTTGCCTGTCCCTCTTGGGCCGTGGCAAATTGTTCAGTAAGTCGCAGCCCTTCCGCAAACAAATCTGCCGTGGCTCTGGCAGCCTGCTGAAGACGCTCAAATTCTGCCGCAAATTCTTGAGGGCTTCGAAGCCCGCGCTTCATCTCGCTCGTCAGGAATGCTACGTCAGTGGCGAATTGCCTTTGTGCAGCCGAGGCCCCGCTTGTTGAGCCCAGGAATTTGTCGAACAACGCCGCCGACGCACTGGCCTGCTCGCCCAGCCGTTGCAGTGCCCGGTCCACCGGCGTGAGGTTTTTTTGGAGACCACTGGCATCCGCCGTGATCTTCATCGCCAAGCCGAGGACGGTAGCCATTACTGGATGCCTTTCTCTGCCATCCGGGCCTTGGCCTTTTCGATGGCGTCAATGATCTGAGTCTCGTGCTGCGGCGGGCGCTCAACCGGCACGAAATCTTCGGTCTTGGGCGTGCGGCCCTTCGGACAGTATGGCGCAAGGGCGGCACTGGCTAGCAGTCCCGTCTGCCGCCAAGGATCGGGCAGCGGATCGAAGAAGCGGTGCATGGCCACCCACTCGGAGAGCTCGCGCGAGTCCATGCGCCGGCCGAGCTCTTTAACCGTCATGCCGAGGTGTGCCGCCAGGCGGAAGAGGAATCGGCGCGTCGGCCTGGCGTTTAGGCTTTTCCCAGCTCTTGCACGTCCTCTTCACTGAGGGCGTTGTGCTCCATGGCCTTCTGCCACAGAAGGCTCATCACCTTGGCAGACTTGTTGCCCAGTGCGTCCACGTCCGCAGTGGTCGTAAACAGCAGCTCGCCGATCTCGTTGCACAGCACCTTCTGGAGGAACTTTGTGCGGAAGTTGTCCACGCTTTCGATGCCCGCCTTGCGGTTGCGAATCCACTCATTTTCGTAGGCATCGCGCTCGGCCACGCTCATCACGCGGATATACACGCTGCCGCCCCACGACTTCACCGGCACCTCGAGGAGGCCCAAGTCATCGGCCGCCAGGATCTGCTCTTTCGTCAACGCCATGTGTTCAGCTCACGATCTGGAAGGTTGCGGTGTACCGGATGGCATCGTTCACCTGAGCGCTGCCACCCACTGACGTACATACTGCAAACCCTGTCAAGCCGCCGACGCTGTAGGTAACTCGCGCCCCATATGCAGTGCCTATTGGCTGGAATGACTCAATCGTAAAACTGCCAAGGCTGTCGCTCCACGTTCCGGAACGATCCGTTGGCAGCCCGCCGCCCTTTTGCCACGTGACCGAGTACACCTCACCAGGGCTTGGCGAGACCGTGAAGCCTTGCGACAGAACTGCCATGCGTCACCCGATGGATACGGTGACAGAACCCCGTGGCACGTCGTTCACGGACAGCGTCAGCGATGCGGCCGTGACCGTCTGGCCCGCCGCCGTTTGGCCAACGCTGAACAGCGTGAGATCCATGTAGTCGATCTGGTACTCAGTGACAGCGCCGCCCGTGGCGTTGGGATCAGGCAGGGCCGCGATCGTGACGACGCTTGTGCTCGTCACGCCCAGGTGGCTCACGTCAATCGTGTTTTCGGTGGCCGAGATGTTGTTGCTCGTCTCAACGAATCGAGTGATTTCGCTGAGCTTCGTGCCGACGACAGTGAAAGAGCCACGATTGCCTTGTGAGCTGGATGCCATTACTGCACCTTACGGAACGAGGATGGTTGCCGAGCCGCGAATCACGTCATTGACGCCGAACGTCGTGGACGAAGAAGACACAGTGCAGTTGCTGCGGCTGCCGAGCACTGGCAGCGACACGGTGACGCTGTTGGAAGTTGCGACCGTGACGCCGAAATACTCGACCGTCACCGAGTAGGTGGCACCGGCCGCGCCAGCCGCACGCAGCGGGCGTGCGAAAGTCTTGATGGCGTTGTCGTTCAGCGTGGTCACGTCGATCGTGTCATCGCCACCGCCGCCGCCCGATCCAGAGAACTGGACCGAGTAGGCCGCAACCGTGCTGCCGGCGATCGTCACCGAGCCACTCGAAAGGCTTGCCATATTAGGTCTCCACCCAGAACAAAGCGTAGTTTTGCGTCACGCTGTACACCGGCGGCAACTCCGCTCCGGTGAGCTGCACGAAGTCGTCGGACTCCTGCTCCAGCGAAGCGTTCTGCACTTCCACATTGTTCAAGTTTCCGGCGTAGCCATCCAGAACTTTGCGGAACGAGTCGGCCACTTGGCGAGCGTTTTCGTAGGTCGTGGCGTATATCTGCACTTCCATGTTCACGGTCGGCAGCCCCAGCGGGCCGGCGAGCGTCTGCTGCCGCTGGATTGAACTGCGGCGGTACACGGCAAAAGGCAGCGTGGCCGTGGACGGTGCCAGCACCGGATAGATGCGGGAGCCCACCAGAGACGACACGGCCGTGCTCGTCACGAGAGCATTGCGGGCGACCTGTTCCGGGCTCTTCAGCGACATGCTGCCATTATCCCGCAGAGGGGGCTTGTCTTTGAGTTATCCAGACACGGTGCTGCCAGAGAATCGCGTGATGGCTTCCAGGGCACGCTCGAGCGACATAGAAAGCTGCTCACGCAGGATGCTCGTGACTTGCGGCCTGGAGCGGTTCCACGCCGTTTCGACCGGGGGCTGCCGTGCCACGCCGCCGCGAGGTGTCGCCGGTATCTCAAACGGCTGGCTGCGTTTGACGAAGAACGCCTTCGGGTAGCCGGGCCGAGTTGTGAACTTCTCGCCTTGCTTGCGGATTGAGAACGGCCCGAGCCCGTTAAACGAACTGGCGATATAGCCATTCTGCCCGCTCACCCAATGCACTAGGCCGTTCTTGCTCCGCCGCTGGTATGGCTTATTGGCCAGCGTGTCGATCTTGCGTGGGCGGGTGCCGTTCTCGATCCACCACTGATGAAAGGCCCGATCTTTCCCGGCCCGCACCCGGCCACCTTGGGCGCTCGACGCCGAACCCTTGCCGCTTTGGTTGTAGCCCACCAGGCCCACGCCAGTGCGGTCGCGCGGGTACATGACCACCTTCTTATTGCGAGCCCGGTAGAGGTTGCTCGTCGCCCCCACGGGCGTGACGTTGCCCAGCGCCGTGAACGCCGGCTGAATGGCCTTCTCTAGGGCGGCCTTCAGCATCTTGCTGGCGACTTCATCCGGCAGGGCTCGCAGCATCTCCAGCGGCTTGCCCACGTCATCGAATGAAACCTGAACCCTGATGCCTGCCATCAGGGGCTCTCCGTACAGATAGCCTCGTGCTCGCTGCGGTTGTTGTGCTCGAGCAGGCTGATAATGTCGAGCGTGCGATTTCGCCACCGGAACCGCATGCTCTGGGTGAGCCCTGCCAGATACCGCAGCCTCACCTTGTGAGTCAGGCTCACGTCCTGCTGCCCGGCCACGAGGGCCTCGCGTGCCGAGACGCCCTCGACGCTTGCCCACACTGTGGCGAAGTTGCTCCACGTGAGCACGGTTTCGCCGAGGTTGTTGGTGCTGCCCGAGGCGGATTGAACCGTCACCCGCTCGCGGAGCTTGCCAGCGTCGATCATCTGTAGCTGCCCCACTTCTGGGAAGACAGCAGCGACTCCACGGCAAACTCTAGTTGCTTGCTGATGCTGCCCACGAGCACAGTGCTGCGGTTGTCGTACCAGAAGGCCACAAGCATGAGCATGGCGTGGCGGATGGACTGCGGCACGTCCGATCCGCTCGGGCCGTACCCGCCCCACCACGTCACGCTGATGGCGTTGTCATCTTGGAGGTGCGGCGGCCATGCCTGGCCGTACAGAGTTTTCACGGCCCCCGGCGTGCTCGCCCGGTCCACGCGGTAGCTCGCTGTGCTGTAGGTGGACGTGGTGCCGTTCTCAAACGTGAACGTCAGGGCCACCGCCGTGGCCGTGCCGCTGGCCACGATCGGCGGGCGTGGCAGCTCGATGTCGTGCGTGCCGTCAGGTGGGAATCTGTCGAACCGCATCACCCATTGGGTATGCACGAGCGTGCGATCCAGGTACTGCTCGCACCACTCGCGGGCTGCACGGATCAGCCCTGTGATGTATGTGTCATCGTCGGCCGTGTCAACACGCAGATGGCTCTTCGCCTCCGCGAGCGTGACGGGCTCAACGGCGGGCTGCGTCTGACGGGCCAGGCTTCGGTACTGCACGTCGCTTGCTCCTCTTGGGCGTGGCGTCTGCCGTCTCCGCCTCGGGCTCAACGGCGGCTGTCTCGATCAGTTGTTGCTGGCGATCCTCGACGGCCACGCCTTGGGCGAGCAGCTGCGTGGCGAGCCCGCCCGAGATCTCCGCGACCTGGCCCGATCGGTACGCACGCCACGACCGTACGAATTTGATTTTCTTCATTCCCCCACACTCCATGCAGTTTCGGGCTTCTTCATCGTGTTGCAGTACTCAGTGGCGTGCTGATACACGGGCTTTCCCAAGTCTTTGCCGGGCCATGTGAAAACGTATTCGCCGTGGCCGATACACACCCGTGGCGTGACAAACACGCGGTTGCCGCTCTCTCGCCAGTTGACCCAAAACGCTATGTCAGAGTCGCGCCGTGGCCGCCAGTTAGGGTCGCCAGGAGTCTTTGGCTCTTCGTCCCAGGTGCCGTCGCTGTTTGGCAGTTCCTGCATCCAAGGCAGCTTGCACCGCTTCAGGGCGGCCGTGCTCAGGATGGTGCATCCGAAGTGTGCCGTGTCCACCTCCTGAACGGGTTCGGCAAACCACGACATCGGCAGCTTAGTCTTTCCTTCATCCGGCGGATTCTCCAGCGTGCCCGGCAGCGTGAGCATCGGGCGGCCGTCCTCACGCTTTGTCTGGAGCGGGGCCAAGGCGTCGCACTGAAACGTCATCGCCATTGCGAATAACTGCTCCAGATCGGCCCGGCTGAACGCGCTGTCGTAATCGACCACCAGCAGATACTCGGCCTTGTCAAGGAAATTTTGGCAGACACGCGACAGGCATTGAGACCAGAAGGCTCCCTGCATCATCGTGGGGCGGATACCCAGCGGCATCAGCGCCTGAGCCCACGTGTAGAAGTTCGACATGAACCCGAGCCGTGGAACACTCATGACGCATTCCACGCGAATGTCACACTCAGTGGAACCTACCTTGACGATCATGCGTGACTCCAAAAAGAGAGCGGGCGGCCCCCGCTTGGAAGCCGCCCGCTCAGAGTCGCACATCAGTCAAGCCGTCAGGCTCACGCACCCCGGAGGCCGATGACCGGGCCGGCAACCGTGTCGGTTCCCAGCGTGTGCCACGAGATCGCCACGCGGGCGGTCGCACGCAAAACGGTCTGGTCGCTGAGGAATGCCACCTCGGAGCTCGAGGCGAGCTCGATGCCCTGGCGGGTGCCGAAGATCGCGGCGTTGGCCAGGTTGGCGAAGAGGCAGAACACGTTGCCCGTCTGATCGCCAGAGCTCGGCATTTCGTCCGTGAGAACCACAGGGTATCCCATGAACGTGAGGCCAAGGCCCTGCGACAGGCCGACCGAACCGCCCTGGGCGGCGTCGAGGGCCTGCATGCAGTCCGCGAAGAAATACGGGCTGCAGTACCACTTCGCACCCGCCCTCGAATGACTTGGCATCAGAGCCATCATCCGCAGCATGTTGGCACGGGTGACTTCGTCGGGCGTGTCGCCGGCAGCCGTCACGAGCGAAGCGGCGTAGGTTGCCGCCGAGCCCGCGAGGAGGCCGTTCGCCGTCAGGATGCCCGCCACGCTCGGAGCGTTGGCCGAGTTGCCGTTGTACGCAATGTTCTCGATTGCGTTCGTCAGCGTCAGGGCCAGCTCGGAAGCGATCCAGTCGGCATAGGCCGCCGGGTTGACCGCGTCCGAGAGGAGCTCGTTGGCGATCCGCGTGGCCGCAGTGGCCTTGCGGGCGGTCAGCGTCACCTGGTTGCTGGTGGGGTCGCTGTCCGTAATCGCCACGTTCTCGTTCTGCCAGTTCACGGTCGCCCCGCCCGTGCGGCGCGGCACGAGGACCACGTCGGACGGCATCTGGATGTTCAGAGCGTTCGATGCGAACGACGAGTTCTCGGTCACGAGCCGCAGCACCGTGTCGGAAAGGAGAATGTCCCGCACGAAAGCCGAGCCCGTGGTGGAGCCAGTCGAGCCCTGGGCACGCACCTCGATGCCGGCATCCTCACACCACCGCTTCGCCTCGGCGTCACGGAGCAGCGTGGCCTTCAGCTGCATGCCGCTCTTGTAAGCGTCTTCATGCGAGCGGAACGCCTTCAGCTTGCCGTGGAACGGCACAGCCTGGATGCGGGGAGCCTTGCGCTCCTCGGTCACTTCGGGAGCCGGGGTGCAGCGATCAACGACGCTGCGGAGGCTCTTTGCCGACTCGACCACCTTCTTTTCGAAGTCGATCTTGGCGGTCAGTTCGTCGGCACGCTTGTTGAGGTCGATGAGCTCGACATCACGAGCGGTCGTGTCTTCGGCCTCGACGGCACGCACGGCGTCGATCCGGTTGGCGAGGGCAGCCGCCTCGTCCTGAAGCTTCTTGAGGTTGTCCACGTATGTGATCTCCGCCGGCGGTATTGCCGATGGAGTCAATAGTGCCACTACGTGCGGGGAACCTTGCAGAACCGCACTTCGGAAAGTGTTGTTTTCACAAACGCCACCGCGCGAGCCCCGCACCTCGGGCAACGTAAATACCGCTGCCGCTCGTCACCACATGGACGGCTGGAGCGGCACCGGAGTTTCTCGCCGCAAGTGCAGCGTGCTTCAGACACGTCGCAACCTCAGAGCCCACGCAGCAGCTGCGTCACGGACCAGGGAACGCATGGCGATCTTCACTTCGGGCTCGGCATCCGCATTGGCCTCGACGGCGGCAGCCTGCTCTGCCAGCCACGCCTCATAGGACCGCCGGGACACCACCGCAGTCGTAGCACTGCCGTAGGCCGGCACGTTTACCGGACCAACTTCGTACAGGCCCGAAGCCTCCACGATCTCGCGGATGGCCTTGCCTGATTCGTCGGTCGTGTAGCGTTCTCCGCGCTGGCTCACGGTGAACGCAAAGGAACTGCCAGTGAGCAGGCGAGCACGCACCAGGGCCAGCACGTCACGGCCCGCCGAGGTATCCGGCGGCTCCACGACATACGAAATGCCACGATCGTCAGCGATGATCTCGAGCGTGCCAGCCGACTCACGGCCAAGCAGCATGTCGCTGTTGTGGTTGTAGTAGCTCAGGATCTCGCCCTTGCCACGCTGGCGGTTCAGCACCTTGTCGAAGGCACCTGGCAGGATTCGCTCCCGAAAGCCACCGAGGTCAAGTGAAAGCCGGTTGTATGGCACCGCCAGCCCACGGATCGCCTCGCGTCCGCTGGAGCGCGTCTCAATCTGCAGCTCGCACTCTGGTGCCTCGTCTACGGTCAGGCAGCGGCGTTCAATTTCCATTGGTCTGGCCCTCCTGCTCGGCCTGGTCTTCTGTGTCGTCTTCGGGCAAATCCTCTACTTCCGCGACGGGCGCGGGCATCGGCTCCGGTGCGGGCGGCTCTTGGCCCATCTTGTCGAGCGTTGTCATGTTCAGCTGCACGAAATGCTTGTCACCCTCTGGCCCGATCGGGTTCAGGTTCTCAAGCTCGCGGATTTCGTTCACAGTCATCCAGCCGTTTTGCAAAGCCGAGACGTAGTAGGCCGAGCGTGCGGCGTGATCAGCCCGAAGAATCCCACTCACCGCGTGCTCGGCAAAATACTTCTCGTCGTCAACGATCAGGTCGCGGGCGATTGCCGCCTCCCACCGCTTCAGGTGCGGCAGCAGGCAGTGCTGGAGAAATTCAACCGACTGCGTTTCGATATTTGAAAAACTCGACCGCGACAGATCCTGAATCAGATGGGGCGGCACTCTGAAGATTCGGCAGCACTCGATCACGGCGAACTGCCGGCTCTCAAGCATCTGGGCACTCTCGTTGCTGCCGCTGAGCTCGTGGGCCTTCACTCCGTTTGGAAGCACGGCAGTCCGATGGGCACGATCCGGCCCACGGTGCATCCGTTCCCATTGCTCACGGAGACGCTCGGCGGCCTCTGCCGGAATCGGGTTGTCGCTCTCAAGGATCACGCCCGGCCGAGCGCCGGAACCGAAGTACGTGGCCGCGTGCGTCTCAAGAGCCTGCGAAAGGCCGATCACGTTCTGGAACAGCTTGTAGGTTGGGATCGGCTTGATGCCGTCCTCGGTCGTGAACCGCAGGGCGAAGATTTGATCCTGGCTGTAGATCGTCTGCTTGCCGCTGGGCTCGCGGTACTTGTATCGCAGCGTGCCGTCCTCGAGCCGCTCGGCCTCCATGCGGCTGGAGTGCAGCGGCCAGAGCTCGGAGACGGCACCTCGGGCACCTGGGCGGATCTCGGCGTACGACGCACCGTAGTGCAGATACATGCCCGTCATCCAATCCCTAAACTCCTGAGCCGTCTGCCACGGGTTGGGTTGCTGGTGCAGGAGCCGATAGACGGGATGAGCGGTAGCCTTCGCCTTGCCGCCGTTGGCCATCCGCTCGTAGACGTGCAGCGGCAGGGCTGAGACTGCATCCGATATGACGCGGATGCAGGCCGTGTACGCAGAGCATGCCATCGAGTTGTCGGCGGTGACGCGAATGCCGGCTGGCGTGCGGGTGCCGCTGGACTCGGTCCAGTCGATGCCACGCAAATCGAGCATTTTGAAGTCGGCGGCGGCGTTTTCACTCATAGCGTCATGATGTCCCAGGATTGTTCTGGCGGCGGTGCCGTTGCTGTGGCGTGCAGGCCCAGGCCCATGACGAGAGCCACTATGCCGTCGATCCGCTCGGTGCTCTTAGCCTTGCTGCATTTCATGTTGCCCTGGTGGTCGGTCTGCACCGCCACGTTGGCGGCCATCCAACTCAGCACCGGGTGATTTGCGTGCCGTATCCGCTCCGACAGCACGAGCGTCTCGAGCTGGCGGCAAGGGCTCGTCATGCTGGCAAACCCTTGCCCGTACCCTGCCACATTTAGCCCATCGCCTTGCAGTTGCGTGGCCAGTTGCGTGGCGTTCCAGCGGTCGATTCCGATCTGCCGGATGTTGTATTGCTTGGCCAGTTCGTTGATGTCTCGCCTGATTACGTCGTAGTCAGTGACGTTTCCATCCGTGGCACGGATAAAGCCGTCACGAATCCAGCCGACGTAGTCCACTTTGTCCCGCAGCGTCCGCTCGGCTGCGTGTACCTCTGGCACCCAGAAGAACGGCAGCACGTCGAAGGTGCCGTCGCTGGACTGGCTCACGAGCACCAGCGCCGACAGGTCCGTGGTGCTGGCCAAATCGAGTCCCGCAAACCACTCCCGCTTCTCTAGGTCAGAGTCGATCGGGTTGCCGCACTTGGCCCATGCGTCTGGGGCAATCCACCGCGTGTCCTGAGTGGTCCAGACATTGAGCCTGTATCGCAAAAAGGCGTTCAGCTTGCTGGGCGACTGATCCGCTTCGCGGGCGTCGGCAGCGAAAGACTCCTCGGTGATCGTCTGGCCTAGCGACGGGTTCGCCTTGTGCCACGTCTTTGGGTCTTTCCAATCGTCTTCCGGCGAGGCGGCATAGATGCAGCCGAAGAAGGCCGGGTCCACTGCCGGATCGGCTATGCAACGCTCTGCGTACTGGTGCTGCTCCCAACAGATGCTCTTGCGGTCGAAGCCCGCCGTGGTGATCGATAACAGCATTGGTGATCTCCGAGCCGCCCCGCCGTACCTGAGTGCATCTCTTGTTGTGCCGGGCCTTCGCCCCCAGCCTCTCGGCCAGGGGCGAAAGCCCAGAGGCGGCGGTCTCTTTGTGCATGGAGTTCATCAAAGAGCAGGGCGTGGATGTTGAGGCCCTCGGCCCGGAACGCATCAGCCGAGAGAACCCGGTAAAACGAATTGCTCGCCTTATGCACGATGGTCTTGCGGCTGTCGATCACCTCGAGGTGGCGAGACAACGCAGGCGAAGCCCGCACCATTGACGCGGCCTCGCGGTAGATGATGCCTGCCTGCTCACGATCCGCAGCCGCCGAATAGCACTCAGCACCAGGCTCAGAGTCGAAGGCCGTCAGATAGAGGGCGATGCCGGCAAGTGTGGTGCTCTTGCCTTGCTTCTTCGGCAGCTCAATGTACCCAACACGATGCTGCCGCGTGCCGTCAGGGTTCAGCCGGCCGAAGAGCTCACGCAGCACATGATGCTGCCACGGCAACAGCGTGAACGGCTTGCCGGCGTTCTGGCCTTTGCTGTGCCGCAGCACCTTCTCGAAGAAGGCCACGACGCGCTCGTACTTCGCCTGGCCCTCGGGCGTCAGCTCACGCGCCGTGGACGCGGAAGAAGTCTTCGACTTCGTCGCTGGGCTTTTCTTCTTTGCCACCTAGGCGTGCCCTTGATGTCGGCGTCAATCCAAACTCGCCCATTAGCGAAGCCTGAAGGCTCACTAATCCACGATATAGCGGGCCTGCCGGGTTGGGTTTCACACCGCCCAGGTCGGTCCTCATCACCGGGCCGGTCGCCCGCAACTCCAACAGGCACGCCTGCGTGGCAGCGTACACCTCGCACAAAGTGGCAAGGGCCTCGCCATCGGCCGTGGTCAGCGTGCCCAGTTGCATCAGGATCGGCACGAGCTCGGTCCACTTCTCAACCGCCAGCGGCTCGACCATCAGACGCTTCGGCATCGGCGGCGCGCCGGGCGGAGCGGGCAGGTCGGGGCGGATCTTCCGCTTTCCGGGGTTGCCGTCCATCAGCTTTTGTGCTGCGGTCTTTGGTTTTCGGCCACTGGTCATTGCAGAACCTCAAAAACGCTGCGGGATTTCGCGGCCGCGCGTATAGCTGTTGGACGGCGGGTATTGCTCAATGGCAGGCCTAGAGGCGGCACCCACCCTCGGTGGGTGTGGCGATCACTTTCCGTTTCGCACGCGCTCGCGTGCCGTCTTGCGGTTGTGACATGCGTGGCAACGTGCCGCACCATTGGCAACGTCATACCTATCGCCGCCTTGAGTGATCGGCACGACGTGGTCAGCGTGAAGATTTGTAGCAACTCGCCCGCAATCCACGCATTGCCAGTCGCACTTGGTCAGCACCGCTTGACGCCACAGCTTGTGGGCTTTGCTGCAGTAGCCTCGGGCCGCAGCGCTGGGCCTGGCCGAGTCGTCTTGCTTTGGCCCGGCGGCAGTGCGCAACCGCAGCGGCCTGTGGCTTGGTATCCGAGTGGGCATACGCCTCAGCTCTTGAACATCACCACGCCTGTGGTGCCCGTGCTGTTCGTCGTGCTCGACACGATCTTCAGATATTCGGTGCCGAACACTTCATCAGGCAACGCGTAGGCCCGGCCGTCCGTGCTTGAGGGGGCCATGGTCAGATCAGCGGCCGAGCCGTCCGACTTGTACAGCCGGCGGAACGTGCCGGTAGGCGAAGTGCCCGCCCACATCTGGAGCGTGCTGGCGTTGGTCGAGATCGTGCCAATGGTTAGCACAGCCCCGGCAATGTCACGCATATCGAGCGTGGTGGCCAATGCAGTGGCCGTATGCAGGGTGATGTCAATATCGCGGTTCAGTCGGCTGATTCGGCTCGTGGACATGCGGAGTCTCCTGTGCTTCTAGGCTAGGCATGGGCGGGCTTCCCCTTGCAGTACGGCGCGGCACGACATCGCCGCTGTAGCGCACTTCAGGACAGGTAGGCCGCCCACCGCCGAGCCTGGGCGTCGGTCATCCGCAGCCGCAGGGCAACAGGCGTTGTCCGTAGGAGAACGGCCAGACGAAACAGAAACGCACTCGCGTCCATCAGTCTCTCTCTTCGCTCAAGAGCGCAATTCCAGCCGGTTGAGCAATGCACGCAGCGTGTCAGTGTGTCGCTCGCAAACAGGGTGCGTTTCGCACCGTAGCGTCAGTTCTGCATAGGCAATCGCTGCCACCTCCGCTCCGGTGAGGCCGGGATGCGGCCTTTCGTAGAGCGGCTCCAGTTCGCAGGCGTGTCGGCAGGCAAGTGCCTTCGCGTCCACTTCATTGCTGCACAAGGTCGGCTCCAGCGGGTCTACAAACACCGCCCATGCAACCGGCTTCGGTGTGTTGCCAGTGCCTTGTCCTTCGTCCGCAGGCTGCCGCAACGTGGCGGCAGACGGATGCTGTGCATCACTCTTGCAGGAAGGCTCCGCTGTCGCCGCTGGCTCGGCGTCATGATTTGTGACTTGCAAAAAAGCCTCCGCCACACGCTTCTGCATGGCCGCAATGACTTTTTCGGCCATCCGATCAGCCGCTTCTTGCCGCGACTTGCGCAGGTTCTCTTCGGAAAACTCGCCTATCCCAAGCACCCAATCGCGGATCGTCTTGCCGGGAAAAGGCTCGCAGTTGCTGTCCATCGCGTCTCTCTCTGATTTCTAGAGCGTCGTTCGTTTTAGCAACGCCCGCAGCGTAGCCGCTGCCTCTTCATCATTTGGCCCGCCGTAGGTGATGTCCTCGCACCACTCAATAGCACTCGCAATCGCCTCCCGCTCCGCCTCTGTGAGCCGCAGGCGGGCGATCTCAGCGTCTCGCTGGATCACGCGATTCTCGCACTGTGTCAACAATTCGTAGTGCCACGCTGCCCTGCCTGCCTGCTCCTCCAGCGCGGCCTGAAGGCTGGCGATCCTATGCGCATCGTCCATCGCGTCTCTCTCTGCGGCGTGTAGTGCCGAATCATATTGTCGATTACCCGCTCGGGACAATCGCCGTGTTTTGCGTCGGGCTGTCCTGAGCGGGATTATCGCCCATCAGTGCAACAGGTTTACGATGTCGTGCGGAATCATCGCCCTGACGTACTCCAAGGCGTGAACCTCGTCGGTCGTCGGCTGGCCGTGCTTGATCCGCCCCCTGCAATGCTCATCGATCTGCTCTAGGGCGATGAGCGCGTCCCGCCCCGCGAGGGCGTAGCGGTGGGCTCGCTCATCGTCGGGGTCGCTCAGGTTGAACTTCAGAATTGCTTGCACGGATATACCGGCGGTGTATTCCTAGCCTGCGAATCGAAGAACATTCTATCGCAGCGGTCACGCCGCGCAATGCCATTCCGACAGAAACCTATGCCCGTTTTGCTTTGGGCAGCGGTTTCGTAACGGCATCCTATTTTTCGATTAGTGGCTGCCAGCCAGTCCGCCGGAAATACCGTGCCGACGCGACACTGGTGCAAGAGCGTCATACCGTATCCGGTATAGCCGTCTCTAAGGTGAAGAGCGTCATTACATCGCGGGCGACACAACCGCCAGCCCTGCGGCCGCAAGCGACTCCGCCCAGCCCCACGCCTGCCCCGTCGGCTCTGTGACGTTCGACGCCTGGAGATCACCGCCGA
>Ga0315901_10001158_pt1 | contig 38043 bp, 63 predicted proteins | sample LakEriMetagenome_10_FD_203761 | JGI IMG/M metagenome (GOLD analysis project Ga0315901, IMG submission 203761) | Freshwater fungal communities from buoy surface, Lake Erie, Ohio, United States - Buoy 2 MA116 | ecosystem: Environmental > Aquatic > Freshwater > Lake | place: USA: Lake Erie, Ohio...
ACTGGAAAGTTAACTGAATTTGCAATAAAGCAAAGTTCGTTAGCCTTTTTATGAAGTTCATTGGCTTTGTCTAGCATTGTCTGTTCGGTGACTGTTACGATTGGATTTAAAGTTACTTCCGTGAAATTTCCGCCGCCATTTTTCGTTTCTATCATTATACCTGTTGCATCGTCAATATAGTCGGTTACAACTACACCCGCCTGTGAACATAAATGCAAATACCAAAGCATATGACAAGCAGAAAGTGAAGATATCAATAAGTCTTCTGGATTATGTTTTGTTTTGTCGCCACGAAAATCTGGGTCTGAAGAGCCTAAAATATTATTCTTGCTGTCAATACTAATTATATGTTCTCTATTATAGTCTTGGTAATTGCTTGTTCCTGAACCTTTATTACCTGTCCATTTAATAGTCGCTTTATAGTGATGAGTTTTTACTGTCGCCATATTTTCTTGTTACGCATCATTTGGTATTGTCTTAACATAGCCTATAACGTTTTGCAGCTACCCGAAGGTGGCGATTTCGAAGCACTTCATTGTCAACCAAACACAAACTTTGATAGATGTACAAAGCTTGATTTAACCACTGAACCGCCACTTTTGGGTAGGTGCTGTTATGGGCTGGTTTTCTAAATATTTTTGAAATTCTGTTCTTGTACTATAGAATTTTCATCAACGAAAAACACTTTAAATTCCAACTTATTATCAGAAAAATAATCTTCAATGTTTTTTAGCAATTTTTCATAGGTTTCGAACTTAGGCAATCCAATAGCTAATTTTAAATTCGGCACATCTTTAAATTTATTGTAATTGAATAATGAAGTCATAATAACTTCATTGAACCAATGTTTAGCTTGGAGTTCTGGCTTTGTTACTTTTGGTTTACCTTTGTTAAGTCCTTTTGTATGAAAGCCCGTAGGATAGCCTTTAACCTCCATAATAATATATGACGTTGAATCTTTTATTATAATGTCTACTCCACGTTCTTTTATATTATCGGAATTGTCTTTGAGAACAATAAATCCCATTTCAATAAAATGATTAACTAAGGTTCGACTGATATTACCTTCATAATACCAATCTACTTTGTGATCATAACTCATGAACGTAATCCTTTAGTATTTTTATTGATTTTGTAGAGCTGATATGCCTGAATTCCTGTCAATAAATTATTTGTATTAATAGAAGATTCTACTTCTCTTAACTGGCTTGTTACAGATCTATTTAAATCTTCGAATGACTCTTGAGTGATATAGCTAAGTTGACTTAATTCACTTACAATATTCTGCTCCATGTTGTAAATAGAATACATCAGATTGTCTAGTTTGTCACTTATTGATGAAAGTCTTTCTGAAACTTCGTTTTCCCAGTTTGAATTGAAAATTCCGAGCTTATCAAAAGATTCATAGATTTCGTAGAATGTAATTAAATCCTCCGAAACAAGTGCTCCTATCATGTTAATGGAATGAAAAACCAAAAGTTCATAAGAATGAATTTGATTTTTTAATAAGCTAACTCTTTCTTCTAACTCTTCTTGCGAACTTGTATCCCTTATTGATTCGAAAATCTTTTGTGTATTTTGTTTTTTTGTTTTTATGAAATTAGAAATTTTGACAAATTGATGAATATAATTTTTGTCGATTTCCATGATACTTTTTTGATTTTTAGAGATTAGCTTGTTAAAGTCATTTTCAATCAAATCAACATCGCCATCATCATTTTTGTCCAAATCTTTTAAGATATTAGTTATAGAATTATCGAGTTTAATCTCGAATTTCTTTTTTTCTTCTGCTTTTATATCCTCTTCTCTCTTTTGTAAAATATTTAAAAGATTTTCATTTAAAATAGCAGTAAACCTGCCGATTAATTTATCATAAAATACTTCCCCCTCTGAGATAGGTAGTTTTTGACCTAATGGTAATTTTTTTAAAAGATTTATTGTTTCTTCTTGATTACGGTATTCTATTTGAATTTGTTTACTATCCCATTGTTCATCAAAATATTGATATATTATTTTGTCTTTATAAAAACATAATCCAAAAATATCAAGTAGTGGGGGATTGTTGTCAGTATTTAGCGTTCCAGCTTTTAATAACTCCTTAAAATCAAAATCCTTAAAATATGGCTTTAACTCCATAATTTCCTCTCTTGAAATCTCTAAGAATAAATTTATTGCAGTTTCAATACTTTCAGATTGATAAATCTGTTCTTTTAAATAATTTTTTTGTTTTTCCATTTTTTTGTTTTTTTATGATATTTTTTGGTCAACTTGCCCATAACGTTTTGCAGATTGGCGATGGGCGGGCTTTTCAGCACAAAAGTTTGTTCGGAGAACTGAACTTTCGGCTACCACAAAACTGTCAAGCGGAGACGAAACCCCGCCTATTGCCAATGTGCTGTTATAGGCTGTGTTTCTTGTCTTTCTATTCATTGTAAACAAGTGTCCGTGAATATAAATATAAAATTTTTGAGTTGTCTTGGATTTCGTCCTCGTATTTAAGTCCAAGTCGTTCTATAAGTCTTATTGATTTTGAGTTGTCTGGTAGAGTTATCGCAATGACTTTATTTACTTTTTTCTCATTTGCAATTTCTTCTAAATATTTCTTAGTTGCTTCAATTGCGTAACCTTTTTTGTCAAATTCTGGTAGCATTGCAAATCCAATGTCGGGAAATCGTTGGTTGTCTCGATAAAGAAACGTTATAATACCAACTTTTTGTTTGCTTTCTTTAAGCTCAAAGACACTGTAATAGAATTTCTCGTTGTCGAGAATGTTTTGAATATATTTTTCAGCGTCTACAACGTTTTTAACTTTTCTGTCACCTATAAACTGCAACCAACCATCTGAGTTTAACAAGTCAAGGATAAAACTCGTATCAGTAATTTTTATCGGTCTTATTAAAAGTCGTTCTGTTTCAATTTGCCTATACATAAATTTCTGTTTGAGGTCGTCCGCAACATAGCCTATAACGGTTTGCAGCTATACGCAGTTGTGTGTCGGCTTTGCGCGGTGGGGAAATTGCGTATAGGTGTTGTTAGCGGTAGTAGTTTAGTGTAGTAATTTAAAACAAAAAAAAATATGATATACAAAGACACAATAGGTATAATGGCGATTAAGATTTTTCGCTTATACAAAGACAAAACATTAACAGATAAACAGCTTCGTAAAATGACAAAAGATTTGTTGTTAGAGTATGAAAGCGAAAAATTGAATGATAAAAGTAAGGTGATTGAAAAATTACGGAAGGAAGCAGAAGATTTACGAACCATTAAACGTTTGCTTCGTGGGTAGGCAAACTATTACTGCTAACTGTTGTATAAGCGAAATATACCTACTTAAACTCTTATAAATTATGGAATCAACCCTTGACAATAGTTATTTTATAAATTATTCAAACTATTTTAAAGTAGATAATAAAACTTTTGCTTTCCGTAAAATGGTTTTATTTGATGTTAGCAACAATCCAACTAAGTTAGATTTAAAAGATAACAACGGCTCTAAAGGTTATTGGATAAATAGAGAGTGGTATAGCTTGTCAAAAATCAAAGATTTAATCATAAAATCAGAAATTAAAATTGATGTAAGTGGATTGCAATGGTACGAGCAATTACATTTAGACTATGTTTTTAATTTAGAATGATTATAAATAACGGTTAATGTTTGGTGGTTAGAAAATATTATTTATATTTATAGTGCTTTGATAAATTATAAAACCGCAACCACCAACACGTTGCAAAAATTTTAAAATGTTAAACCCTCTTTAATTAGAGGGTTTTTTATTTAAAAAAGTTTGGTAGTTAAAATATATTGTTTATATTTGTAATGCTAAAACTAATTATGAAAAATTTTTGTAGCAAACCAATTAATAATTATTCCAGTAATTATTAATTTTAATAAAATTAAAACCTGTTCTGCAAAGGATGGGTTTTTATTTGCTATATCTTACTTAACTGAAAGTGCATACCATCTTTTCGAGTACAAGCTCCACCCCAATCAAAACCAACATCAGTAAAGCATTTTACAAAACCAGCACTTAATTTAGGTGTTACGTTTAAACCATTTTCAAAAGCATTAACATCGATAGCTATGCCCCAAGCGTGTAATGAAATATACTTAACCGCTTCTTCTATTTTTCCAGCTTTTATTAAAGAGGCATATTTTCTTTCAAACCCTCTTTTAATTCTAACGTTAAAACAACCATCCCAAGTCTTTAATTCGTTTACAAAACCTCTTTGAATTAAGTTTGTAAAGGCTTGTGTTAATGGTTGTATCATTGCTCGGTTACAATAAATTCTTTTTGGGATTACGCCTATTTCTAAGTTAGCTGGAACATCCCACATTACCATATACTTACCCTCGTCGTGTGTTGTTAATGGGTCGCCCCACTTATCAAAACATTGTTTACTTGTTACCATTATTTATGCGATTTTTTATATTGTTCAAATTGTTTTTTCAGTTCCTCGTGGTCTTTTTCTAATTTTTTATATTTTTCCTTTAATTCTGTATTCTCTTTAATTAAAAATTGTGATTTTTCTGTTTCAACTGCCAACTTAAGAAATAAATCATCAACTTTAGCTTCTAAATCTTGATACCTTTTATTGTCTTGTTTTAATTCTTTAATGATATTTTTAGCCTCTGATAAATCTGTTTTTAAATCAGTATTAACGTCTTTATATACATTTATCGTTTCTTTTAATAATTCAATTTCTTTTAAACCTTGTTCGGCTTCTTTAATTTCGTTATCAATATCCCCCGACCTTAATTGTTGTTTTTGAAAAAATCTATCTTTTACCAACCACATTAAAAGCGCACCTATTGCGCTATAAATTAAATTGCCAAAACTAAATAAATCGTCAATATTATATCCAAAAATCATTTTCTATTCTTTAAATAAGCATTAATAGTATCTAATACAAATAACAATAAACAAAATTTAAATAGATAAAAATCTATAAATTTTATATTGGGAATAAATAAAGCTAAAAAAGCACCTAAAGAAAAACCTATCCAAGATAAATTGCTATCTGAATTACTTGTTGGCTCTTCAAAAAACATATATCTTAATCCTTCATACCCATGACCTGCGCCATACCCTAAAGCACTTAAAAACAACCCTAAAATTATTTTTTGATAATTAGGCATACTTATATCTGTAAAACTAATTAACCAATAGGCTAAAGTAAAAAAGCCTATTACGTGCATTGCATTTCTTAATTGAATGTATATTTTTAATAAATTTGGTTTCATAAACTTTCAACTTTTCTAATTCGCATTGTATTTCTGTCAGCAACTAATAAAGCACCGTTAAACATCGATAATCCTTGAGGACTGTTAAAACGTGCTGATGTTCGTGTAAATCCAGCAGTTCCATCTCTAAAATCTCCGATACCGCTACCAATGTGAATACTTACATTAAAGTTTGTATCTATTCGTTTTATTTGATGAAACAAACTATCGCAAACGAATAAGTTACCAAAGAAATCGATAACTATTCCGTTAACATCGCCAAAACCTAAAGCGTAATTTGTTACTATTCCGTTTGGAGTAACTTTCTTAACCTTATCTAAATCCGTAACATATAAGTTACCTAAACTATCAAAAACCAAGTCTTTAGGCTGATTAAAACCAGTAGCAAATATTGATACCTGACCGCTTTGTGTTACTTTTAAAATGTTTCTACGACCAGTATTAGCTACGTAAATATCGCCATTTAAAGCCACTACTAAACCACAAGCATCTCTTAAATCGATTTGCGTTGCTAAGATAGTACTTGCAATTCCTTGTTGCGTTATTTTTCTTATTCTATTATTATCAATAACATAAATATTATCATTAGCATCAGTAGCTATTGCAGTCAAATTTTGATAACGTGGATTTACACCATCGACGTACTCTCGTATATAAGATATACCTTGAAGAATAGCCACACCACTAAAAGGAGAAGTATTACCGTTTGGCTCTACTTTACGAATTACTGGAAAATCATCAATAACGTAGCAGTTACCTTTTGAATCGGTTGCTATTGATTGAGGGAATTTAAAAGTAGATTGACTTCCTATTCCGTTGTTGTATCCGTTATTTAACTCGTAAATATTCGGATTTGTTGTTCCTGAAAGTGTTGTTGCTCGTATCATATATTATTTATTTGTTCTTTAATTTGATTAATTTGTTCCTCTAAATTTTGAACTGTTTGTATAAGCTGTTCTTTTGTAGGTGTTTCAATAATAGGATTTTCACTAACTAAAACTAAATCAAAAGTTTCATAAGTCAAATCTTTAGGAATACTTTTTAAATCAGTAGTTTCTACTGTTTGGTTGTTTAAGGTGTATCTATATGCTATCATATTGTTCGTGGTGTTGTATAAATTTGTTGAACTAATGAATAATCTACATAAGCATTTCTGCTTGTTGTTCCTACTGTTTTAACGTGTGCTACTCTTGGGGTAATAATAGTTACTATATTTGTTGTATGAGTAGCAACCAAAACATTATCAATATAAAACTGTACGCTACTTGCATTTGCATTAACAACTATTTTTAAAACGTACCATTGTGAAGCTACTACTGGAATAGTAGTAATAGTTGATGTAATAGTTGAATTTCTTGTAATGCACTTCCAATTAGGACTTGCAGTACCATAAGTCCCCACCCCTTCATCGTATATAAAAAATATTCCATTTGTATTACCAAAAGCAGCATTAGTTGTTGCTCCAAAAATAGAGTAAAATCTTTCTGATGAAGTTGAAAGCGTTTCGATGTTTACAAAAAATTGCAAAGTATATATTCCATTACCTAAATAGTGCGAAGTGCTGTTATTGTCCCCTAATCTTTTTTGCGCCAATCCAGTAGATGTTGTTCCAGTTGCAAATCTTAAAACACCTTGCTGGTTTGTTCTATTAGGGTAATTATTTACTGTTACTATTGATGAACCTGCACCACTTGACTCTCCACCCCACATAACAGATGTAGTAGGCACTCCATTACCTAAAAAATCCTCAAATAAATAAAAACCTTCTTTAGTTTGAAAGTCAAATAAATTTCTTTGTTTTAACTCTAAAGCATCGAAAACACCATTAGAGCTAACTGGGTTTGCGCTTCCGTTTGTTGGTGTTGCGTCAACATCGGGTATATCATCCGTAATTGCTAAATCATAAGTTCCCGCTGGTTTGTTGTTTTGAACTTGAAAAACAGCATCGCCACTTCCCGAAGTTTTGAAAGGGATTTTAATTGTATTTTGACCAAATTCAGATAAAGCACTTAAATTTTTACCGTTAATTAAGTCCGATGTATCATTAACGATTTTTGTTCCTGCTGATATAGATGTGTCTATTTGATTTCCTTTTGCTACGTGTGAAAATTGACCTGTATTAGTTATTAAATCCACTACAAATTCATCATCATTAAATCCAAAAGCATAATCATTAGTACCTACCGTTTCTACATAAATACGCCCTAATTCCATTGTGTCTTGCAATGTTTGAGAACCACCACCGCCGCTACCACCTGTAACGTTAATAACAGGGTTTAAGGGGTCTGTGTTGTTTATTGATACGTTTGTTCCAGCCACAACGCTTTCTAACTTACCTTCGTAAAGTTCAGTAAAGTTTGCATTTGCTTTTTGTTGCGAAACTCTTAATGTATCGCCTGTTCCATCATTAGCCGTTGTCCCAACGTTTATTACTTGTTGTGCCATTTTTATCTTTTTTCTTTAAATAGATTTCTAATTTCCGAAGCAGTTGTCCATTCGGTTGTCGCTTTTTTCGTTTTTCCATTCGTCAGTATTACCTGTTATATCAAAATTTAAACTTCCGCCATAAGTAGGCATTGGATTTACTATATTTTCATAGTACCAATTATATTCAGTAGGTCTAACTCTTATGAGCCATCTATTTAAACGCTCAACATACATTTCAACTTTTACTTTTTGGCTATCTATTAAGTGTTTTACTTCCGAAAATTCAACAGGCGTTCCGTTTTGTGGCGTGTGTTTAAAAATACCACCGTTAGCAACTTGAAAACTACCAATAGTTAAATATTCTACTGCACTTTGATGTATTAGTATAGGTTTTACAAATTGCTCGTATAAAGTACGATAAATACCCGACAAAGTATTGCTATCATAGTCAGATTCTATTTTTTCATACAAAGTATCGCCTAAAAGTTCACGTATTTTTGACCTTTGAGCATCTAAAATACAGAATTTATATCTATCAACATCAATATTACCCCCTAAAGGCGTTGCATTTGTTAGTTCCGAGTATGTAATTAAATATATATCTGCCATAATTATTTAGAATATGCGCCACCATTTGGCATATCATTTGGTTTTACTGTCGATAAAGGCTCTCCACTTGTAGGTATTTCTGTATTTATACCTGCTTTTTTAAGGTCTGAAACAAGTTTTTTTGCCCTTTCAACTGTTATATATTGATTGTTTTTCTTTAAATATACCTTTCTTTGCCAAAAATGCTTACAATTAACAGAACCTTTATACTTCAATATGTCGTATGTATCAGCACCATTAATGCCAAATCCAGCGTTTACAGCTTTCTGACTCGCTAATTCTATATCCTCTTTTCTGTAAACCCTACCTGCTTTCATCATTTTAGCACAAAATTCTCTTTGTGGGTTTAAATCCCCAGCGTATTCAAAGCGCACTTTAAAATATTCGTTATCTATTGAACTAGGTGCTAATGGTAAATTATCTATAACACTAGCTAAATTTATAGCTGTTTCGCTTAATTGTACTGAATTTTCACAATAAACCTCGCAATCTATCTCCTCCCAATCATCAGTCATAACTTCTCCTAATTCAATTAACCAATCTGCTACTATTGGGTCGTTACTTTTATCTTCTTTTGATAAAGTAACTTCTGTAACATTTGGAGTAATTAAAGGAATAAAATCTAAATCTAATCCTAATCCAGCATCAGTAAAAACCTCCATTAAATTGTCTAAAATTATTTCTTGTTTAGGTTGTATAGTATAGGTCATTAATTTATCAAACGCCTCTTCCATTTCGTTAGCATTATTTCCTAATCCCATATCTGTTTTAATACCAAATAAAATAGGACTAACAACCTTATGAGAAATAAGTAATTTTTGAGTGCTTTCTGAACTTAAGAAATTATATTGTTCGTGTATGTTTGCTACTTCTATACTTTCAATAGTAATTCCTGTTTCTTTATTTTCATTCCAGTTTATAAAAGTATTACCTGCATTACTTGAACCTTGACCATCTCTTTTAAATGCTTTCTTAACATCGTTTCTAACTTCTTGACTTGAAGGAGCACCCTGATTCATATTTATAATATGACCTAAACTTAATCCGTTTTTAATATGATTAATGCAAAAGTTAGCAATCTCTTCCTCCAATTCAGCATAAGGTAATCCAGCCATATAATCGGGGTCTGTAAAATAGCTACGCCCTAATTGATACGATGATATAATTTTTATATAGCTTCCGTTCTTTTTACCACTTTTCCAAGCGCTAATAGGAATAGGTGAATATTTTCTTGGCTGATTAAAGTCTTGTGAATACCAATAAGTATCAATATTACCATCATCATTCATTTTATTAGGTAATATTTGATTTTTAGCAACGTGTTTAATCTTTACAAGTACATTGTTTTCATATACGCATTCCATTGATGCTTCTGTAAATGTTGCGTAATCTTGACAAATATTTCTTAAGTCTTTTTTAGATATTTTTTGTAAAATTTGAGCAAATTGAATAGGTTTAGTGTTTTTTTGTTTAGATGTTAAACCTTTTCCATATATGTACTTTGCGTAACTATCAATAATAGCTCTATTTGTTGGAGAACCATTATACCTATCAATTATATAATCGTAAAAAGAGTTCTTATCTCCATTCATTACGTAATCCTTATTTGAAGTTTCTTTTACTTCAGGTCTTACATAATTTGATAATTGAATTATATCTATTTGGTTGTTTTTAATTTCCATATTTATATAACGAAAAAAAGCCAAACTGTATCATTTGGCTTTTAAAAAATAATTATTTAAAAATATTAAGGTGTAACGTTATCTGTAGATACTAAAGCATTTAAAGCTGTTTTAGCACTTGAAGATAAAAACGGACTAAATACAACATCAGTAGCTTCTAATGTTATTTTATAACCACCATCAGTAGTAGATTTAATTGTGCTTGTAGCATCTAATCCTGTGTCTGTACCTACTACAAAAACATTCCCTTTATAGTCGTGTACAAAAGCAGTAATAGTTCCGTAAGTAAGTGCTAATAATTCTACTTCACTTTCTTTTGTTAGTTTTGGTAAAACTAAGTTTAAAACTTGTTTAATTTCAGTTGTTCTTTTTTCTAAGTCAACTGTTGCTGTTTCTACTAATTCATTCCCTGTGCCTTTTACCTCGTATCTAAATACTTCTGTAAGACCTACTGGCAACGTTCCAACTTCTTGACCTGTTACCGAGTAAACATTAGAAGAATCAAAGTTAGCAAAATCAATAAGTTTTATACCTGTTCTATTGTCTTTACAGGCTAAAGTACGCCCTTTTGCAATTAATTGACAAGCCATATTATTATGTTTTTTAAAATAAGGGGCGCAACTAAACGCCCCTTGTTACTTAAATTATCCTACGTATAAAACGTTAAATTTCTGATTTACAACGTGTGCAGCTAAAGTCATATTATGTTTAATAAACATATCCTCTCTGTTGTTAGCAATTTTATCTAATTGCATTGTATTAATGTCGCTTTCTAAATCTGTACACCAAATTAAGTGCGAAGCTAATGCGCATATAACTACATTTTCAGGAACAGGAACAAATACAATTTCTAATCCATTAAAATAGAAAGATGTTGCGCCTTCATTTACCGAAAATGGTTTGTTAAAATCTGAAACAACATTATTCGCCTGAATAATCATTTGTTTATGCGATTTAGGCGCATAGATTTTTGGCATTTCTGTACCTGCTAAAACTACTGCTGGAATAGCTGCGTATATTTTATCATATTCAGCTTTAATATTTGATGCTGTTACGGTAGTTCCAGCCACTTTAACTCTTTTACCTACTCCAGCTGTGTTTGAAGCATTAGAAGAATTATAAATCATTTTAGCTACAATACCATCTGTTTGAGACGCTGTTAAAGCCGCTACTAATGTTTTTTCAGCAGCACCTACTGACGTTTGCCCCGTTCCTGCCGTTAATGCAGCAACTGCTGTTTTTGTTGCAGCCGTTACACCATTCCAAAATTCATTTTCCGCTGCATTAGAAACTTGTTTAGCGTAAAGACCCCCGATAACAAGTTGCTCAAATTCGTTGCTCATAATCTCCCAAGCACCTTGTTTCATATCTCTTTTAAATCGAGAAAATCTTAATGTATTAGGGTCAAACTCTTGGTAAAATTGAACCTTTGTAGGCGTTACAATAACATCAAAAGCATCTAAAGAACCAGCAGAAGTTGGTACTCCACTCGTATATGCTTGTAATGTTGCAGAAGCTGTCGCCTCTGTAAAAATAGTTTCCGCTTTAATATCGCTTTCAAAAGTTACTAAACCCTTTGCGATTGTGTCGTTTTCAAATAATATTTCTTCAACGATAGGCTCTGCTGCCTTTCCTCTGTAATTTGCTACTGAATAAGTAATTGCCATTTTATTTTATTTTTGTTAGTTTATAATTTGCTTTCTCTAAATTTTCTTAACGCCTCGTTTGGGTGTTGGTTTTCTTTTGCTGGTTTTGTTTTTGTGAGTTCTACAACTTCGGGGTTTTTAACCGTTGTTAATTCTACTCTTAATGCGTTTAATTTAGCATCAAACTGATTTGATATTTCTAAAATCATAGAATTAAAATCATCTTTTGATAATTGATAAAAAACTTCGCTTGTAACCTTTTCACTTTTTACTTGCGGCGTTGTTTGTGCTGTTTCACTCATTTCAGTTTCTGTTGACTCTTCTTCTTTTGGTTTTGATTCTTCCAACTCTTCAACTAAACCGCCTGTAATCGTAACCTTAACACCACCTTCTAACTCATACTCGCCATCAGGTAAAGGCATTTGCTCTCCGCCATCTCCTGTAATTGTCATTGGTAAGCCAACTTTAACTGTGTCCCCTTCAAAATTGACTTTAACCGAACCATCGGCAGTCATAACACTACCTAATTTTACTTCTTGTTCTTTTTTCAAAGAAGTAAATCCGCTTTTTATAGCTTCTACAATTTCTGTAATCATATTCTCTTTTTTTAAATTTATATGCTTCATATCAAAAAAGCCATCTATTGAAAACCCTTTTACTTTACCGCTTTTTACATAATCATTCCAAACCTCGTCATTATCTATTTTCATAGAAGCGTACCAAGTACCTATTGGGTCGTTAAATCCGTACATAACAGATTTATCATTTATCTCATCCTCTTTTACCCAACTTTCAACAACTGAAACTTCACTTATTTTATTATCATTTTCGTGTTCTATTGTGCTGTTTTTTTGATAGCCGTTTTTTAAAAAATACTGACTAGCAAGTCTAACAGTTTCGTTTGGAAAAGTTATATTAAATCCATTTCTAGGAATTATTTTATTTGGAATTAATACAGCGCCACAAACTATTCTTTTTTCTGAATCAATACTTTTTAATTGTATTTCATTTTCTTTTGAAAGTGCTATCCACATAGATTCCATTGCAGGGTCGCTTACCAAACTAATTCCGTAAACTCCTGTAGTTTCTCCTTCTTTAAAAATAACTTCGTAGGTATCCATACCACTATAACGAAAAACTATTTTAGTGTATCAACTTAATTAAAAGTAGCCGTGCTTATTCTATTTCTATCTAACTCTTGCGATGTAGAAACATTACCACTTACTACATAAGCCTCAATAGGTTGACTTTGTCTATTAGCTATGCTTTGCGCTAATTGGTTATTAGGATTTTGACCTACAATATTAAAGTTTGGAGGAGTAGAACTGCCTCCAACACCTCCGCCTGAAGAAGCACCAGCACCACCTCCACCGCTTATTATTGATTTAGATTGCCCAATACCAGCCGTTAAAATCGAAGCAATAGAAGTCGCTGCCGTTATTTTGGTTAGCAAAGCACTTTTAGCTGTATTTGCAACGGCTAAAGGATATGCAGGGTTAGGAATACCTGGAGGTAAAACAGCAGGTACTAAGGCTAAATTAGCTTGACCTACCGCTATTGCCTTAGAAGCGTTTACAACTATATCTGCAATAGCTAATCCTTTTTGTATTGCTAATATCCCTAAAGCTATTGCTTTGTTTTTACCTGCAAATTGATTTAAAATATCTAAGCCAACATTTAAAGCATCTCTTTTAGCTTGTTTTGTTGCTTGGTCTATTTCTTGTTCTCTTATAGCAAACTGTTGTTGCTCTTCTAAGTTTTTTTGATTATCTGCTTGTTGTAAAGCAAACATTTCAGCATTAAATTGTGCTGTTAATTCTAATGTAGATAAATTAGCCTGAGTTAATACTGCTAATTTTTCTTCATATTCTCTTTTTAATTTTTGAGCAGGTGTTTCTTTTGCAAGTTCTAAATCTTTTAATATTTTCTCTCCTTGTTCTAAAACTTCTTTTTTCTTTTTTTCTCTTTCTTCTAAAGCATCTGTTATTTCTTTGGAAGCCTCGTTTATTTTAGCTAAATCATCTTTTCTGGATTGTTCTAATTTTTGTTTTCTCTCTTGCTCTATTTTTAAAGCGTCTTGCCTTTGCTTATCAGCTTGTTCAGCTTCAAAAGTTAATCTTTTATTTTCTAAATCTTGTGAAAATTTTAATGCTTCATCTGCTATTTTATTTCTTTCATCTTGTAAAAGTTTAAATTTAGCATTTGAAAGTCCTTTTGCTTTTAACTCGTTATCTAATCTTTTTATTTCATTTTCAAAGGCTAATTGTTTTTCTTTATCGCCCTCTTTTTCAATCTCTCTTAATTCTTTTTCGCTTTTACCTGCTATTTGCGCTCTTAATAATCTAGCCTTAGTTGAATTATCTAAACTGTCTAATTCTTTTCGTAAACTTTCATTATACCTTTTTTGCGTTTCTGTTAAATCTGATAAAGCCTTATCTTGGTCTTCTGTTACCTCTGTGCTTTCTGTCATTTTAGAAATTAAAAAACCTAAAGCAACAACTAAAGCACCAACTCCACTTGTTACTAAAGCAACTTTTAAGGCTTTTAATGCTCCTGTTGTTGTTCCCACAACTGCCGCATAAGCTGTTTGTAATCCTATTTGTATTTTAGTTGCGGCACTTGACACACCAATAGCTAAAGCACTTTCTTTTTGTAAAGCATTTGCAATAGATTGAATCCCAACGGTTAGACCTATTGCCGCCTCAACTTTTACCATTTGCTCCTGCAAGTCTTTATTTTCTTCTCCCAACAAAGCACTTGCTGAACTAGCAATAGAGAAAGCACCTGCTAAAGTCTGCGCACCTTGAACAACGGCATCGATATTTTTAGTATCGCTACCTAAATTTTTAACACGTGCTGAAATATCCCCAATTTTATCTGAAACCTCTCCTGCTCTTTGTGCTATTTTATTAAACTCCTCGCTTCCTTCAGGTAATTGCGCAAGTTGTTCTCTTAATTGTCTTAGTTCAGTTCTTAACGATTGTGCTTTATTTTCGGTATTATCTAAACCTTCAACAAACTTTTCTAAACCACCAGCAGCCTGTACTTGGTCAACACTTATTTTAACTACTTTCTCGATTGCCATTGTCTTTTTAATTTACGTTTTGCCTTTGTAAAATCATCAGCTAATTCATATTTTCCTTTTGCTATTTCTATAATTTCCGAGCCTGTTTTTAACCATTCATCGGACTGTAATAAGTCTATAATTAATCGTATCATAATTGGTTAATTGTTATTGTAAAATTTGAACTAGCTGTATTAACTGTTATTGTTCCGCTTCTTGCGCTACCCAAATTTGGATTTATTTTAACTCTTAAATAATCGCTTTTTTTACCGTTTGTTTTATTAACACTAACCCAGCTTAAAGCATTTGTAACTGTCCATGAATCCCAAGTATCTATTTTTACTTCAAAATTTTCCTCTCCTTTTGTAGCGTTATATTCAGTTATAGAAACGCTTGGATTTATATAACTTGTAATTGGGGCATAAGTCGAAACTGTATCAACAGTAAGTATATTATCATCCGCTGTATATTCTGTACTATCTACCGTTAAAGGAATTATATTATCTATACTATCAACTGGCAACCCTAAATCGCTAAATAATTCTAAATTAGCTTCTGCATTTGTTAAATCTACTTTTATTGTAGATATTTTATAACGATATTGCCCTACTATAAATCTATCATTTAGTTGTAATGTTTGAAGTATGCGAATAGGTAATTTACATTTAAGTTCTATTACTCTTGTTTTTTTATTAAACAAATCCTCTATGTAATTTTTCCAAAAGTTATAATACAAGCTAGTATCTATTGGTGCATAATGATAACTTGAAACATCTGCTCCAAAATTTAAAGAGTTTGTTACTTGTGTAAAAACCTTATTATCTTCTGTTGCTGTGTGATGTATCGGTGTAACGTGGGTATTGTTTAAGTGCATATTGTCTGATGTTTCAATTCCGTTTCTATAAAAAGAAATAGGCTTACCCTTTATTGGGTTGTTGCTTATATCCACAAAATACCCAGCGTTTAAATCCGTTATAGTAGAAGTTCCACTATCAACTAATCTTTCAAATAATAAATTTTCAAATTGTGTTTCTATTTTTAGCTCATCCCCTTGTATATTATAAACGGCTTTTAAATCTCCATAACTTTGTTGGTTATTTTCAAAATATTTTTTACCTAATATAGTATCGGTTTTTTGATAGAAAAAGTCTATTTTCTTTTTTACACTTGGTTTTTTTACAGTAATATCTTCAATATCAACTAAACCACTTATATCATAAGTTTTACCTTTTGAATACCAATTATCCAAAGTATCAACATAATATTTGTTTATTCCGTTTGGGAGTATAACTAAATTAAATTGCGATATAAGACTGTTTATATAATCTTTTATTTTAATTTCAGGCAACTGCTCTGCTATTTTTATAACCGAATTTGTTGTGGTTTGACTTGGAGATGATATTTTTACAGTTCTATCATTGCCACCTAAAGCACTTTGATAGCTAATTGTAGCTTGCGTATTAAATGTAAAAGTATTTTCTATTGATGATATTTTTATAATAAAAGTTCTATCTGCTGAATCCTCTTGTATTGTTTTATTAAAAATAGTTATAGTTTGCGTTCCTAATAAATCAGAAATCTCTTCATATATATTGCCATTTTCATAAACAGTAACTCTAAATAAATTTATGCTTGTTGTTGTTACTTTTAATTTGATTATAATTCTTTTATTCGAGTTTTGCGTCCCATTAGGGAAATCTGCCCATCGCACAAATATTTCATCTGTTGAAAAATTATAAGGTAAAGGAATTCCTGCCCAAATTCCAACTGATACATTTGAATCTAATGTGGTATAATTAACTATTAAATCATCAGAACTTGCTCGAATTAAACCAACATCTTTATGACAAGCAGTAAACTTGTTATAAAATATTGCCCTGTCAAAAAAATCTCTTGAAAATTCTATACCATATCTATTCTCTATTGCTTCAATTATTCTTAAATCTCTTATGGCTGGTTTAAAATCTCTATAACTTAATGTATTGCCATTCTTTTTTAAATCTATATTAGAATTATCTCCATATCGCATAAATGTACGATAATTTATAAGTGGATAATAAACATCGCCATTAGCAATGGTATTACCTTTCATTGCATTAAAAACAGCAGTTTGATTGTAGTTATGGGTAAAACTATCAAAGTTTAGTGTATTTATTTGGTCATCTTTAAATTTGTCGGACAAGTTCACAACTAATCCAAAAAACGTAATAGAATAACAATAAGGCATTCCTTTTTTTAGTTTACAATTTTCTAATTGAATAGAGCCATATCTAAAAGGAATGCTATTGACCTCGATGTAAGCATCAACTCTTATGTTTGCGTTAAAGTTGCCATCAACGTCAGAGTTGTACCAATACTGAAATAGTTTGTTATTTGTAGGACTGCATGGTATTGTAAAAGTTTGCGAGAAATCGCTGCGTATCTTCGATATATCGCTTAAGTTTTTTACATTTAAATTTATAGATACTTTTTCATCTTTAAACAAATCCAAAGCAACGTAATCCCCTAAATCATTTTTTATGTAAAGAATTAAGTTCATATAACTTGGTTTATTTTGTTAAATGAATATTCAAAATCAATAGTATACTGAATTAGTTTGTCAAATTTCTTTTGTTTCTTTTCAAAAGATTTTTTATCTAAATTTACTGGCAAATATTCTCCATATAATTCTAAATAAACGCTTTCACTTGCAAACATTTCTTCCATAACATCGTTATAATGTTCGGGCAAATAATCAGTATTGCAACTAATAACCTCTTTTAATTGTGGATTAAATGTTTTTTTGTTATGCGATTGTAAAGAATATTGTCCGAAATAAGATATTATTGGATTGTAATCTTCACTTTCTACCGTTATTGTTTTTTTGTTTCTAAGGTTAAAAGGTATAGACTGCCAAAAGCCATATTTGTTTTTAAAGAAACAATTATAAACATCAAACCTACATTCGTCTTTTACTTTAAAAGTGTGTGTTTCGGTTGTTGCACCATAGTTAAATACAGCCGTAAAGCTGTTTAAACTACCAACATAAGCACCAATGTTAATAAAGCCTATAATTTGATTGTTGATTGTTTCATCTAACGTAAAAGCAACCGTATTGCCGTTTACGGTTATGCTAACTAAATCTTTTGAAACAAAATACAAAGGGTAATCCGAGCCTCTATAAACTATATGGTTTGTGTTTGTTGATAATACATTTTTATTTAGTTTAGGGTTATATAATTCAGTATGCCATCCAAAAGCATCTATCCCTAAATATTGCCTATTGGTAGAACCTATTGCTTCGCCATAATAATAAGCTGTTATTTCTGCATCACACCAAACACTATCAAAAGAACTTGAAGTATTTACACCTGTTGTTCCAAATGGAATTATATTACTTTTGCAATAGTCGTTAATGTATTTGCTTATCTCAAAAGAAATAGCCGTTTGCCCTGCTTGTATAACTTGTTTAGACAACGAATATGTTGCAGTAGCAGGACTATCATCTGTTAACGTGCCTCTATAAAGTCTTAAGTTTACAGTTGCGCTATCAAATAAAACTGTTGGTTGAAAAGTCATATTAAAAGGACTTCTACTTAAAATAATGTTATCTCTTGTAAAAGGGTCAACACTTACATCAACAAAGTTTATTGTAATATCTCCAACAATAGTATTAAAATTATTTGTAAAATCAGAAACATCAAATAATATATCTATTCCATTTGTTACTTGTGTAACCGTAATCCAATTAAAGAGACTATATTTGTTTACTAGAAAGTTATAAAAATACAAATACATAGTTTGTTCTTTATTAACTCCTATTTGTATTTCATCCGTAAATGGTGCTGGCGTTGTTTTAAATATAAAAGTTGTTACAGTATTCCAAAACATTGATGGAATAATTACATCAAAAGAAACACTATCATTGTTGCTAGGGTTGTCTGTAAATCTTATTTCAACTCTTTTTGCCATTTTTTATAGTTTGTTTTATAAATAATTCTATATCTAATCCGTATGCTTCAACTAATTCATCAGGTAATTTATTAAAAGCTAATTCAAAAGGTCTTGTAAAAAAGTTTGTCGCTTTAATTCCTTTTTGATAAACGCTTCTAGTAATTAAAAACGCTGTTTGTTTATAGCTTAAAAACTTTCCGCTTTGTCTGTCTTTAAATTGAAACCTACGAGCTGTCACCCAATTTTCTATACCTTTTGTTAATCCGCCTTTTTGTCCTGTACCACTTCCAAATTTAAAAGGACTATTCGGTTCTTTTATCGAACTGCTTTTTCCTTTCACTCCTAAATCTTGAAACTGTCCATATTGTTCCATTTCAAAATAAGCCTCTAAACTTTTAGGTGTTACCTTTGCTTGTCCATTAATAGAGTTATAAAGTTTTTTAGAAACATTTTTATCTTTTTTAGTTAAGTTAGTTCGGGATTGCTTTACAACGTCCCTTATAAACTTATCCATTACAGCCTCTGTATTACTTTGACTTAACATTGTACATCGTTTGTTATTCCTAATTCAACATCGAAACTATGACCATCTAAAATGTCCATAAAAATAGCCATACCAGCTGTTAAATCTGTTCTACTGATTAACTCTATATCATCATCATTGTTTAAATTTTCTATCTTAAAAATGAATTTTCTTAATATATTTTCAGTATCAACTAAATTTGCTACTCTATTGTCATTATTATCCCACCAATTAGAAATTGGTGTTTTACTTAAATCTCTTTTCTTTAAAGAATAAATAGTAAATTTAAAAATAACTAAACCATTTTCGTAACGGCATCCTGTGTAATCTACATTTACTAAAGGAAAAGTTATATTTTTAATAACGCCTATATCCTCAAATGGCACTCTCGTAATTGTTTCAACATCATAACTTTCAAATGTTGATTTTATAAAATCGTAAACCGTGTTTAATTCGTTCATTTCTTTAATACTTTTGCTTCCTCTTTTGCTAAATCTATTTTAAATTCTAAGAAAGTTAAAAATTCGTGTATGTTGGTTTTAGTAACTTTTCGTATATCAAAATAGCTTCCTCCAGCAACTGTGTAAATTGATGAATACCAATTCCATTTTTCTCCAAATGTAGTTCCAACTGTTCTACTTCCTGTGTCCTCTTCTGTTGTAAATACACTTTCGTAGCTTTCAATAATTCTTTGCTTAAATTGCAAAAAAAAACCATAGCGGATAGATACGCTTCTAAAGGCGCTTTTAACATTTCAGCCTCGTATAAATCTGCCCCTTTGTATTTTTCTATTTGGTAGTCGCTTAATATTTGTTTTGTTTTAGGTCTGTAAAATACAGCCATAAACTTATGTGCTTTTTCTAAATCTCCTGCAAAAGTATCTAAATCGATATACTCTCCCGATGTAATATTATCAAAATTAGGTATGCGTGAAAACTTACCAAAGTGAGTAATGTCTCTTGGATTTTGTTGCAATACATCTATAATTTTATTAGCAATTTCTTTTACTTCTTTTGAATCTATTTGTAAAACTTCATCAGTAGTAAGATTACAGAAACAAGCAACCGTTCCGATTATAAGTGCATCGTTACCAATATTTGGTATTTTTAAAACCCGTTGATATTTTATATATTGTTCAACGGTTATTTCGTTTAAATTTTCAGGTATAATTATCTTCATACCTTAATAACGAAAAAAAAGTAAATTGTATAATTTTTAGTAGTCGTAGGTATAACGCCCTTGATTTGGTCTGCCTATTAAATCCCAAGCAACATACCCAATAGGGTCTAAGTGATGATTATAATCATCTATTGGAGTTTGCGATTTCTTATCGTGCCAAACATAGTTATTAAGTTCTTTTATAATGTTTATACTATCTGGGTCAACTATTAATTCATAATCTTGAACTAAAGCAATTCTATCAACTATTTTTGGTTTGTCAATACCTTTTATATTTAATCCTCTTGCCTTTAGTTCGCTGATTAATCGTGGTTCTGCACTATCTGCAACTATCAATTCATTTTGAACGTGCTTAATATTTTCTTGATATATTTGCGTTGTGTTAAGATTTTTTAAATGAAAACACTCTTTTATAAATATTCTCTTATTTGTTTTGTCTATTGATATTTTATCTAAAGTTGTTGGGTCTATACTAAATCCGTAATCTTGACCAAAAACAACTTTTGAATGCTCTTCAAAATTACCTATTCTCCAATTAGAAAAAACAACTCCTTCTGCTTTATTTAACCAACCTCCTAATATTTGATGTTTATATTTTTCGGGGTTACTCGTTTCTATTCTTTTAACCTCGTTTACAAAACTTTCATCAAGGTTGTTTATATTATCTAAGTAAGTTGTATGTATATAAGTAACATCATCTTTTATTCCATTAAATCCTGCATCTACTCCTTTATCCTCAAAGAAACGTTTATAAATCCAATGTTCTTTAGTTGCTGGATTTAGAATTAAAATAATACGGTTTTGCTTTCCTTTTTGTCGTATTGAGAGGTTTATCTTATCGAAAGTTGTTTCATCTGTTAACTCCTCTGCTTCATCAAGCACCCAAGTTGTAACTCCTTGTAAAGATTTTAAGTTTGCTGTTTGGTCGCCCGAACTTGTTTTAATGCCTCTAAATATTATTTCTGACCTTGAAATGCTATTTGTTATTTCTGATTTATTAACTTCAAAAAAATCGTTTAATTGCATTAAATCTATTTTCTCTTGAAATTCAGGTATAATTGAAAGGTGCGCACTTGTCATAGTTTGACGAGTAAACAATATCTTATGACCCACTTCAAATGATAAAAGGTTGACAAAAGTGCCAACCCCAAATGATTTACTCGAACCACGCCCCCCAGTTATAATAAAATATCGGGTATCGTTTTCAAATAATGGTTTGTATTTATTGTTTAGTGTTATCAAACTTTATTACATCTTTCAAGCTAAAGTTTATATCAACTGGCTTTTCTCCGCCTTCTAAACTTGTTTTTTTAGGCACAAAATATTGAGCGTATTTTTGAAACAAATCTAAAAACAAAGCGGGGTTTTTTTCTTTTACCTGTTTAAAAGCATCCATTATATCAGGAACTTGTGATTCTAAAGTTTTTATAAATAATTCTCTAGCTTCTTGTGTTACTTTATTTGTTGCTCCTTTTGGCTTTCCTGCGTTTCCTTTTTCAAATTTAGCCATCGTATTTATTCCGTAATTATCGAACTTAAAAACAATACTGACCGTTTAAAGTTCCTACATTGCCATCGAGTTCAATAGTTGTTATTTGCCCTGTGCAGTTGTTCTTTACTTTAAGAATTGTAAAGTTAGCAACTCCACTAAAATAATTCTTTTCAATAATAACACCACATCCGCAATCGGGTTGGTTTGTATTTTGTTCATCTGTTGAACAAGACATTATCCCTAATGTTAATGCTAAAAATAATAATTTCTTCATAATAATTTGTTTAGTTTTTTTAGCACTGCAATTTTCGTGCCGCCAATAAAAGCATCTTCTGTTAAGTTTTGATTGAAAGCCTCATTATAAACTTGCAAAGGATCTGTTTCTACTCTTAACTTTTGTTCATCTGTTAATGGTTTGGGTTTATTAAAAGGGAATAAAACGTTTAATTCATTTTGTCTTTCTTTACATCCTTGACATTGTCTTATCCCTACTGCGTCTGTAATACCTTTTATTAAATCTCCAACTCCTTTTTTCTTTGCCATACCTTTTCTTTAAATTCGTTGCTAAATCTTTTAATTGTGTTTATAGATAAGCCACTTTCTCTACTAAATTTTCTTAAGCCTTCAAAAACGTGGTTTGTTACTATTATTTTATCTATAACATCTTTTTCTAATTCTTCATTAATTATATCGATTTGTTTTTGAGTTTCTAAATCTTTACTGATATTATATTCGTCCTCTAATATTGTAAAATTAGTAAAATCATTTAAACAAAACTCTCTATTCTTTAAAGATGTTTCTTTTACTTGGTCAAGAAATATACTTTTTAAAGTAAAATAAACATAAGCATCTTTTATTTCTGCCTTTGTTTCAGCTAATTTTAAATACATATCCTGAACTATATCATCCGCTAAAGACTTGTTATTGCATATTTGTAATGCCATTTTTCTCCAGTCTTTATCTCTTTTCGATAATTGTTCAAGCATTAGTTTATTTCTGTTTCTAATAAATCGAAATATCTTTTTATTTTTTCGTGTCCTTCTTTTGAGTAATCGTAAAAAAACTCATTACCACCAATAGTTAATATAATTTCTGTTTTGTCTTCACTAACGGTGTATTTATCAATTCTATCTAATCTTATTCTATCACTTTCATAATGTCCTTCAGGAACAATAGGTGGATAAATAGACTCTTCATCATCTATCAATTCAGTAATCCATCTATGCAACTCTACTATCATACACACAAATATACAAAAAACTTATTTAGAACAATTACAAATAACAAAAAAAGTACAAAAAAGTTTTGTATTAATAAAAATATTATTATCTTTACATCATCAAACTAAAACATATAAAATTATGACAACAATTATCACAAACGAAGAACTTTACAACGAATTAGTAGTGTCAGTAGATGTAAACAACGTAAAAAATGTAACTGACAAATCATTTTACGCTAACGTTCAAATTGAATTAGAAACTGGAGAAGTTATAGAAATTGATGGAGATTTCGGTTACAATGATTATCAAGAAGAATTTGGATTTATATTTTCAAAAATTTAACATTAATACTTACTTAAAATGAAAAAATCAGAATTAAAAGAAATTATAGAATTTGCGCTTATGGGGTTAACAGTTTTTGGCTTAACTTTATTAATGTGTTCAACTTTTTTTAATTAATTTAAAACATATAAAATTATGAAAACTAAAATCCAAATTAAATCAATCTTAGGAAAAGTTATTTTTGAATTTGAATCAGAAAATAACTGTATTACAAAAACATTAGAAAAAGCCGTAAGCGAAGGTGCTTATTTGCGAGGTGCTAATTTGGAAGGTGCTTATTTGCAAGGTGCTAATTTGCGAGGTGCTAATTTGGAAGGTGCTAATTTGCGAGGTGCTAATTTGCGAGGTGCTAATTTGGAAGGTGCTAATTTGCGAGGTGCTAATTTGCGAGGTGCTAATTTGGAAGGTGCTAATTTGGAAGGTGCTTATTTGCAAGGTTTTAAAATAAAAAAAGCTATTGTCTTTACAGGTTTATACAAATATATTACAATGCCTTACATTACAGAGAAAAATGAAAAAAGAATTAAATTAGGTTGTTTTGATAGAAGTTTAGAGGAATGGGAAAATGATTTTTGGAATAACAATAATGAGTTTCCTAACGATAATTCAGAGTCAAGTAATTTAAGACTTATGGCTTTTGAAACGGCAAAAAAATGGTTAGAAATAGTAAGTAAAGAGGAATAATTATGAACTACGAAACAATAGAACTATACGGTGTTAGATTAACTTTACACTACACGGTTGAGGGCATGAGTATTCCAGCAACGAGGGATGAACCCGAAGAAACACCCGAAGCAACAATACATAAGATTACAGCAGAAGACAGCGAAATCGATTTAACAAATGTATTACAAGAACACATAGAAGAAGTTTATCAATTATTAAATGAGAAGTTATGAGTAATTTTAAAGTAGGAGAAAAAGTGGTTTGTATTGATAGTCGTGTAAATGATTATAGATTTATTGAATTAGGACTTATCTATCCAATAAAAAATGAAATATACACAATAAGAAAAATATTTACGTCAATATCGGGTAATGTTACTTTTTACCTTGAAGAGATAATAAATGTTCCAATGAACACTGTTGCTGGTTTTATAGAGGTTGGATTTAAATCTTCTCGCTTCCGCAAACTCGACCACCAATTTGGCGAAGACGTAATCGCTGACATTATCAAAAAAGTAAAACAAGAAGAATTAACCTTATCTAATTAATTATGAAAAACGAACATATTAAACCTTGTCAAGAAGTGCCTATTGAATTAAGAAAGCAAATTTATAAAGAGGCGTTGCAGATTGTGGAAGATGTGAATATTGAATATCCATATAAAACATTATGTACTTTACTGCCTAAAATTTTATGGGGATTGAATTTTGAAACACCTTTATGGTTTCAAAGCGATTTAGACTACAAAGACACTCCCTTAATGTTTCCTGAACTAAAAAAGTTTTTTAAAAAAGGTTGCGAATATAACTACTCAAATAAACAAAGAATTAAATTTTAAAAATCAGTAATATGAGCAAATTCACAGTACTAAACGAGGATAAAGTCGCATTGTTCAAATACTTAAACGAGTATATAAAAGAAATGCGAGAACTAAAACAATCTTTTGGTTTAAATAGCGACCAAAAGATACAACTACGAAAAGCTAAAGATGATTTGTATAACTTAATTAAAGCGTTATGAGTGAATTTAAAGGAACAAAAGGGAAATGGTATGTATTAAATCATATTGATGATAAAAAATGGCATAACATATCAAGCGATAAAGGCATTATTGTTAGGTGTTTTTATAGAGATTTAAAACCAATAGTTACAGAAAAAGAATCGAAAGCCAACGCAAAACTAATTTCTTGCGCTCCTGAAATGTTGGAGATGTTGCAAAGTGTTTTATTATTACAAAAACAAAATTATGGTAGCGGAATGAAAACTCATTTAGCATTTATTGGTAAAGCAAAAGAAATTGAACAACTAATCAAAAAAGCAACCGAGATATGACAACACTCCAGCTATTACGACAAGCTGACAACACCCGAATAAAATCACTTGTCAAAGATTTACCAAAAGTAAACGATAAAACAATGATGTTAGTTCACTCTGACATTTTTCAAAAAAGTATAAAACAATCAAAAATAAATTTGAATTAATGAGAAAAGATTTTAATACTTGGATGCGTGACACAATTAAGTCAGTCCACTACGCAAATAACGAGGCTATGTTAAGAGCATTTGAAAAACAAAGCAAAGCACAACGATTAAAAAAAGAAAATTATAAACCTAAACAAAATTAAAAATGAAAGCAACAGTAAAAGAAAACGAAACATTTAAACCTAATTCATTTATTTTAATATTCAAGTTTTAGGACAATTATTTTTTAACAAAAACCTTTTAAGATGAAAAAAGAAACGATTTCAGAAGAGAACTGGCGACTTAGACAGTTAGCCATCGAAACATCAAAAAAGTTTAAGCACAACACCTTTACATTTATTAGTAAGGGTGTTGTTAAAAAGGTATCGTTATGAAACTATACACAAGAAAAGATATGTGTTTAGCTACTGGAAAAAGCAAAGAGTTTGTTTATAATTATTTATTTATTAACAAAATAGCACCAGTTAAAATTTTAGACGTTAAAGTATGTCAATCGAGTTACTTTTATTCTCAAAAAGTTTATGATGAATTTATACTTTATTGCGCTAACAGAAAAAGCAAACTGCATTTAAAATATGTTCAGAAAATAGGCAAGAATATATTTTGCGATTTGGATTTAAATTTAGTTATAGAAAGTAAAATGAATTACATTCCATTAAGCAAACTTAACGCTATTTAGTTTGTTTCTAAATACTTAAATGCTTATTTTTGTGTAAATTAAAGATTATTATTGAACAACAAATCTCAATAGTAGAACACTATATAAATTGTAGAAAAGGCAAAGAAGTAAGAATTGCTATAAGAAACGCAAGAGACTTAGCTTTATTGCAAAAAGCATATCTAACGGCTATTAGCTGGTTTCAAGAAAATAATATAGAAATAACCTTAAATTAGAATTATGAAAGACAAAAAACACCATTACAGAAATGTATTTAAATCCGACCATTTAGGCAGTGCGGATTTAGAAGATTTAATCGAGCAAGGTAGTAATTTGATTTTTACAATTAAGCACACCAAACAAGAGTTTGGAGTTAAAGTTGCTGGTAAAAAAGTTGATGCTAACATAGCTTATTTTGTAGAACCTATTAAGCCATTAGTTGTTAATGCAACAAACGGTAAAATTATAAGACAATTTACTGGAAGTCCAATGGTAGAAGATTGGAATAATGTAGTAGTTGAATTATACATTGATGAAAACGTAAAAGCAGTTACTGGTGGCACTACTCAAGGTGTTAGAATTAGACCAGTTCAACCAAAAATAAACACAAAGCCTCTTTTTACAAGTGCTAATTTTGAAAAAGCAAAACAAGCCAACGCAACACGTGAACAGATTGAAAAAATCTATACGCTAACAGATGATGTTTATAATCAATATTTAGAATATGGAAAACAAACAACGTAGCGATGAATGGTTTGATGCTCGAAAAGGTCGTTTTACTGCCTCACGCATTAGCGAAATTTTAGGGGTTAAAGGATTAGGATTAACTGGAGAAAATTACGCTTTTGAAAATGCAGTTGAATTAGTTTATGGTAACGATGAAGAGGATAATTTTGTTTCATCGGATATGCTTCGAGGCATTCAATTAGAGCCGTTAGCTTTTAGAAAATTTAAAGAATTAAAAGAATTTGAATTTAAAGAAGTTAAAGAAAGCTACTTTTTTCCTTTTGGAGAAAATGCTGGCGCAAGTCCTGATGCTTGTGTTGATGATAATGAAATAGCAGAATTTAAATGCCCTCGTTATAAAAAGTTTTTTAAATTAGTTGCTAAAGGTTACGAGGCGATAGATCAAAACTACATAGACCAAATGCAAATGCAAATGTTATGTAGTAATTCAGTAAGATGTTATTTTTTTAATTACATCATTTTTAATGGTCAAGAAATGTGGCACGAAATCATAGTTGAACGTGATGAAAAAAGGATTGAATTTATAAAACAAAGAATTGAAGAGGCTACAAAATTACGTGATGAATTTGTGCAGTATTTAATAGAAAACAAACAATTTTAAACAATTAATATGGAAGTATCAGGAAAAATAAAAGTAATCGAAACTACTCAACAAGTAAGCGATAGTTTTAAAAAACGTGAATTAGTAGTAACAACTGACGAGCAATATCCACAGCATATAAGCATTGGTTTTGTACAAGACAAATGCGATTTATTAAACAACTTTAACGTAGGGGATGATGTAACTGTATCTATAAATTTGCGAGGGCGTGAGTGGGTTAATCCTAAAGGCGAAACAAAGTACTTTAACGATATTCAAGGATGGAGAATTGTAAAATTTACGGAAGGTAGTAATATAACAGTAAATGAACCAGTTTTTGAACCCGCTACAAATTATAAAGAAGAGGAACACGATGACCTCCCCTTCTAATGGAACTTACTTTAATCAAAACACTATCGGGGGTTTTAAAACCAGCCTTCGATAGTGATTTAGAAAAATTTAAACAACTACCATTAAACGAACCTTTTACCGTTACATATACTAAAAAAAGAAACGCTAAATTTCATCGTAAATTTTTTGCTTTAATTAATCTTTGCTACCAAAATCAAAGCATTTTTAACAACTTAGAACATTTACGAAAAGAGTTGATTATTTGCGCTGGTCATTACGAAATTATATTTGATTTAGATACTGGAACGCAAAAGAAAGAAGCATTAAGTATATCTTTTTCAAATATGGATGAAACGCAATTTAATAAACTTTATAGCGATGTTTTAAATGTAATTTGCGAAAAGTTTTTATTTGATAAACAAGAAATTTTAGAATATTTAGTGGAATATTTTTGATTATTTATTTGTTTTAATGGAAAAGATTTTGTAATATTGTAACACTCACTACGTTTTTAAAAGCATTATATTAATCCCATAATGAAACCGAAGTAGTGAGCGGTGGATTTATGGGATTTCTTAATTTAACTCACTATGCAGAAACTCACAAAAAGAAAAGGTTTTAATTTTTTTCGTTCATACTACGATGTTTATAATGAATTGGAAGCCATAGAAGACAAAGTAGCTTTTATTGATGCATTACTTGACCGTCAATTTTTAGGGATTAAGCCTACTGACTTGAAAGGTATGGCTAAATTTGCATACATAAGCCAAGTAAACAGCATTGATAGCCAAGTTAAAGGATATGAAGACAAAACTAAAACAATTTTATGCCCTACGCAACCCCCTACTGTAGGGGTAACAACACCCCCTGCCGAACAAGTAAAAGAGAAAGTAGAAGTAAAAGAGAAAGTAGAAGTAAAAGAGAAAGTAGAATATGAAAATACAAAGCCTCCAGCTTTTAATTTTTCTAATTCTTTAATTTCTTTAGGTGCTGAAAAACAACTTGTAGATGATTGGCTAAAAGTTAGAAAAAACAAAAGAGCAACTAATACCGAAACTGCATTTAATCGTTTTAAAAATCAATTTGAATTAAGTGGCTATACAATTAATGAAGTTTTGACAAAGTGTATTGAGAAAAGTTGGAGCGGATTTGAAGCGGATTGGTATAAAAAGCAAACTAACAAAGAACTAGTTAAAAAAGAATTTAAACCAACACCATTAGGCATATGAGTTTTCAAACAGATAAAGCCATTAAAAGGATTTTTAATACTTTTAAAAGGTTAGGTAAACAGATATACAAAGAGGATATCGATGCTTTAAAAACTATAAACGAAAGTTTGGATTTTTATAAGACTTCTTTTGTTGCCGACAATAAAATATTTGCTAAGTTATTAGCTTTATACCTTAAAGAAAAATACTCAAATGTAAAAGATATTGATTTCGTAATTAAGCAACTTAACAAAGATTTAGAACAACCTCTTAGTTATCATTTAGAATTGTTAAAAGTAAAAATACAGTCAACTGAAACAATCGAGTATATCAAAACATTAACGATTGATGTGCCTGAAAATGAATTTAATGATGTTGAAGCATTAACAAATAGAGAAAATGAATTTTGGGATGTTCATCATAAAAACATTTTTAAACAAATAAAAGAGCAATACTCTGCTGATTTTATAAATAACAATTTTTACAACACGGCAACCGAAATATTACAAACAGTTGAATTTTATAAGTAATGGCAGAATTAAATTTTGATGAAATAAATAGCGATAATTCAGAAAGTCAATTTGATTTTAAAAAAGTCTTTGATAGTTGCTTTATTGATTTGTCAGTAGAAATAGAACGTCCTGAAATTCTTTTGTCTATCGGGGAGCATTCTTATAAAGATAAAATGTACCCTACTGCCGTTATGACTGCTGGGGAATTTAGTGCAATAGTTGCCACATCTAAAAGCAAAAAAACATTTTTAAAATCCGCTTTTTGTGGATGCTACATTGGAGGAAACGCTACAAACTATTTTCCAAACATCAAAAGTCATAGGGATAAAAACTATTCTATACTTGACTTTGATACCGAGCAGGGTAAATTTTACACTCAAAGAACATTTAGAAGACCTCACGAAATAGCTGGAGCAACTTATGATAATTTTAAGGGGTTTGCTTGTAGACATTTACCAACAAAAGAAAGAGTTTTGTTAATCGATAATTGTCTAAAAAAACAAAGTGAATTTTGCAAAGAAGTGGTAAAGTTAGTTTTTATTGATGGCATTGCGGATTTGGTAGAAAACACAAACGATTTAGTGATGAGTTCCGAAGTGGCTGATTATCTTTTACGTTGGACTTATGAGTATAACATACATATTTGCGTAGTAATACACAAAAGCGGATTAACTAATAAGCCATTGGGGCATATGGGTACTTATGTACTTAAAAAAGCAGAAAGCGTTATTGACTTAGAAAGAGAAGAAAACGGAATTATAAAGGTTACAAATCCTTATTCTCGTGGCTATTCTTTTGATGAGTTTAGATTTGATATAGACAAAAACGCTTTGCCTTTTTTACTTAAAGACTATTAAAACAAAATAGATAATTTAGAAATATTATAAATAACAAAAGTATAATATTTATATTAATTTTATTGTTATATTTGAAAAACTTAAAACTATATTTATGAATGAATACCAAAAATTTTTAGAATCGAAAAAACATTCAATAGGTAATTTTGGATTTAAAGCAAATTATATCCCCGATATTGCATTTGACTTTCAAAAATATGTAATTGAAAAAGCTATTTTAAAAGGTCGTAGTGCTGTTTTTTTAGATACTGGGTTAGGTAAAACTTTAGTACAGCTTTCTTTAGCTAAAAACATAGTAAACCACACTAATAAAAAGGTTTTAATATTAACTCCTTTAGCTGTTGCGTTTCAATTTATTTTAGAAGCTGAAAAGTTAGGAATTGATGATATTGAATACTCAAAAGACGGAAAACATACTAAAAAAATAGTTGTTTGTAATTATGAACGGTTGCATTATTTTAATGAAAAGGATTTTGAGGGTGTTATTTTAGACGAAAGTAGTATTTTAAAAAATTTTGATGGTAAAATTAAACAAGAAGTTACATCTTTTGTAAAAAAAATACCTTATCGTTTTTTGTCAACCGCAACACCAAGCCCAAACGATTTTATAGAATTAGGAACAAGCTCCGAAGCGTTGGGATATATGGGATATATGGATATGTTAGGGAAGTTTTTTAAAAACAATCAAAATTCAGTAGATAGTAATAATAGAAATATTGGCGAAAAATTCTATTTAAAACCACACGCTGAAAAAGATTTTTTTGCATGGGTTAATCAATGGTCTATTATGGCTAAAATGCCAAGTGATTTAGGATTTAGTAATGAAAGATATAATTTGCCTGAATTGATTATAAATAAGCACGTAATCGAAAATCAATCATTAATTGATGTTAATGGTCAAATACAAATGTTTACACCTATTGCAAAGTCTATGACAGAGGTTAGACATGAACAAAAACAAACAGAACAAAAACGATGTGAAAAAGCTGTTGAACTTGCAAAAGATAAAGTTTCTGTTTATTGGTGCAACACTAATAACGAAAGTACGATTTTAAAAGAAAGTGATAAAAACGCTGTTGAAATTATAGGCAGTCAGTCAATCGATAAAAAAGAAGAAATACTTTTGGCGTTTGCTAATGGTGAAATTGAAAGGCTTATAACAAAGGCAAAAATGACTTCTATGGGTTTGAATTGGCAACACTGTAATCATTCTGTATTTTTTCCTACGTGGTCTTATGAACAATATTACCAAGCTATAAGACGTTTTTGGCGTTTTGGCCAAAAGAATGATGTTACTATTGATATGGTGATATCATACGGACAAACAAGGGTTTTAGAAGCCTTAGAACAAAAAACACAAAAAGCAATACAATTACATAAAAACTTAACTGAAAATGTTAATCGTTCATTTGAACACAAAGTAAAAGAATTTAATAAAGAAATAATTAAACCTAAATTTATATAAAAATGAAAAACAAAGTTAAAGACCAAATTATTACAGATAACTATGCTATTTACAATAGCGATTGTATGTTAGTTATGCCTACTTTAAATGATGAAAGTATAGACCTTTCAATTTATAGTCCACCATTTGCTGGGTTATATAATTATTCAAGTAGTGAAAACGATTTTAGTAATTGCGAAACTAAAGAACAATTTTTACAGCAATACGAATTTTTAATAAAAGAGATTGCAAGAGTTACAAAAAGCGGTAGAATTACAGCAGTACATTGTACAGATGTTTTTGATAATACTTGTCGTCTTTGGGATTTTCCACACGAAATAATTAAACTACACGAAAAATATGGATTTGAATATAGAAACCGTATAACTATTTGGAAAGAGCCATTAAAAGTTAGAATGCGTACAATGGTGCAAAGTTTAATGCATAAATTTATTGTTGAAGACAGCACAAAATGTTTTACAGCAATGCCTGATTATGTTTTGATATTTACAAAAAAGGGCGAAAATAAAATACCTGTAACACATCCTTTTGGTATTAATCATTACGCTGGAGAAGTTCCTATTTTACCAAATATTTTAAGAGCTTGGAATAACGCTAATAATTCTGATTTAAACGAAGTTGAACTTTGGCAACATTTAAATAATATAAATGAAGAGGATAAGATAACTAAGTTAAATCATTACATTTGGCAAAGATATGCTTCAAGCGTTTGGGATGATATACGAATTGATAATGTTTTACCTTTTAGAGATTCAAAAGAAGAAGACGACGAAAAACACGTACATCCATTACAATTAGATGTAATTGATAGGTTGGTAGAGTTGTATTCAAATCCAAATGAAGTTGTTTTAACGCCTTTTATGGGTGTTGGTAGCGAGGTTTTTAGTCCTGTATCTATGGGGCGTAAAGCAATAGGTATAGAATTAAAAGATAGTTATTTTAAACAAGCTAAATTAAACTTAAAAGAAGCTGAAAAAAGATTTAAAGAATCTATAAAACAAGAAACTTTATTCTAATGAAAAATAAAATACTAATAGGTATAGACCCCGATGTAGACAAATCGGGGTTTGCTTTTAAAACAAAAGGCGAAATTAAATTATCTAATATGCACTTTTTTCAGCTTTTTTCATCACTTGAAAACCTTAGAAAAGAAAATGAAAAAGAGGATTTAATGGTTTACATCGAAGCTGGTTATTTAAATAAAGGAAACTGGCATAAAACAAACGGTACAAATTCTATAAATGCGCAAATAGGACAAAGAACTGGAGCAAATCATCAAGTAGCAAAATTAATCTGTCAGATGTGTGTTTATTTGGATATAAACTTTTGCGAAGTAAAACCAACACGGTCAAAAGTAAATGCTGAATTTTTTAAGCAAATAACTAAAATCGATAAAAGAACTAACCAAGAGCAAAGAGATGCTTTAATGCTTATTTGGGGTTTATGAGTAAAAAAGAAGCCACCACAACCGTTTTACCACTAAACACACCTATAATTATTCGTGCTTTTCACAAAGAAAACGGAAAACAATTTGATAAGGAATCAACTTATGGCGAATGGTTAAACTTAAAGAAAGATAAAAATTATAGATACATCGCATTACAAGTTATTTAGAATAATTCTAAATTACTAAAACTGTAAATACTAATAAAATAATTATTATATTTGTTGAAACTAATAAATTAACCATCGGCAAAAACTTTAAAAAATTGCCAAAACTTAAAAAATAAGATTATGGAACAACATTATATGTCAATGATTTGGAAAATTGTTGGAGGAAAAGAAAATGAAAACTTAACAGTAAAAGAACAGCAAGATAAGATTGTATAAATACTTTCTTTAATGAGAAAAGACATTGAGGCTTTTGCAAAAACTAAATTTAAAAAAGAATCTTTAAAAAAGATAGAAGATTTTTTAAGTACTTTATAACCAATTCAGCAATTTTAAATTTAAAAATGTAAAACCATGTATAAAAAACTATTTAAATTATCGGGAAAAGAAAAAGCTGAAATAGCACGTATATTAGACGTTAGCTACCAGCAAATTAAACAATACGAAAAAACAAAAAACATCGATGTAGATAGATTTGTTTCTTTTGGAAAATTGCTTGGGTTTGATGAAAAGCAATTAACAAATATTGTTGTTGATGAAATTAGAGAGGTTGTTAGAGGGTAACGTTTTGCGGCTTGTAGCTGAAAGGGATTAGAAGCACGCAGTTTCAACCTTGCACTACTGCCGATTAGAACTACAAATGACGAATGTAGCACGTCATAAAATAAATTGGGTTTGTATTAATTTTATACCTATATTTGTAGCAACAAAACATCGGAAATATGATTTGCTCAAAATGTAACAAAGAAAAAAATACAACTGAATTTAGAGTTGAAAAAAACGGCTACCAAAGAAAAGAATGTAATAGTTGTAGACAAGAAAGGGTAAAGGCTTGGGATGCTAAGAATAAAGAGAAAAGACTTGAAATATCTAAAAAGTCTTACGAAAAAAATAAGAACAAAAACCATTTAAAATCATACATAAGAGAAGTAAAAAGAAAGTATAGGATTTCAGAATCTGAATATTCAGATATGCTTTCTAAGCAGTCAAACAAATGTGCGACTTGTGGTAAAGAAGAACTAAATAAAAGACTTGCAATTGACCATTGTCATAAATCAGGTAAAATAAGAGGTTTACTTTGTCATAATTGCAATAGAGCAATAGGTTTGCTTAATGATGATATAGATGTTTTAAAAAACATTATAAAATATTTGGAGTAGCCCTTTTTGCTACAAACCGCTGTTATGTGCTGGGCGGTTTATCAGCACTGAATTTAATTTGAAAACAAAATGAAAGAATTTTTAATTTCCGCAAAAGTAACCGTTAGCGTTTACACAAAAGTTGAAGCAGAAACGCTTGAAGAAGCTATTGAAATAGCTAACGATAGAACGCCAATGGCAATAATCGCTAACGGTGGTGATAATGAAGATGAAAACTGGATGCTTGATGAAATTGATGGTGAACCCTTTGATTTGCACGAAGAGTAGCCATTACGCATAACGCTCCGAGTGTTTGCGAAGTTCGTAATCAATTTATTGATTTAAGAACTGGTAGCAATCACAGAGGCACGAATTTAGCAAACGCTCTGTTAAGAGAAGTTTGCTTCGTGCATCGAGTGAAACTCGGAGCGTTAAGCAAAATTAGAGTGTTGGTAGCCTTGTGTAACGAGGCGAAACGCTCGGTGCGAAGCAAATTTTGCTTAACTATTGTATAAGCGAAACTCACCCATTTAAACCCTTATAAACAAAGAACAAAACCCTTTACAAAAAACCCCTCAATGCTTAACTTAGCCAAAGAGGGGTTAATCAACCTAAAACCTAAAATTATGAATCTTTGCTAAGATAATGATTATTTTGTTAGGTTGTTTAAAAATAATTAATTATTTTTGATTAACTTTAAAATTTAGATATTATGGAAACAATTATTACGCATCAAATTGAATCTAAAAAAAACGGAACTAAAATAGTTAGAAATTTCTTTTTTAATAAAGACAAGACTAATTATATGGTTTTAGCTAATTCTTATTTTACAAAAGACGAAAAGAAACAAGCTAAATTAAACTATGAATTTAATTTTTCTGCAAGAGAAGATTTAGTTAGAAATTTAGTAAAACATCCTTTTCCTAATTGGAATTTAAAAGTAACTTTTTTATAAACAAAAACCCTCTAACTAAAGAGGGTTTATTTTTACATCATTTTTAACTTTGTCTATTAAATTAATTAAAGCGTGTTCATAGCTTTGATGATGCCAAGCGCAATCTAACCCAGCCGATGTTATATAAGGCTTCCAAACTTTTTTTAAACCAAAAAAATACCATTTCGATACGCAAACCTCAACAATATAGCCTCTTGGTTTTTTATTTATTCTAAACAATTCCATTTTTTTACCTAAAATATTTTTTCCACTTCCACCAAGCCAGCAAAATCAAAAAAAGAATAAACAAAATCCACAACCAATTAAAACTACTTTGCTTTTCGGTTTGTTTATTAAATTCTTTTTTATTTGTTTCTATATCTGTTTTTACCTCTCTATTTTCGTTTTTAGCGACTTTTTTTTCTTTGTTGGTAGTTATATTGTTTTTTTGTTTTTTGTGCCTTATTTTAGCGTTATATACTTTTTTACCGTTATAAATAATCGGTTGTGTATTATCAATCGGAATTAGCTCTATTTCATCCGTTGTTGATGTATCGATTACTTCTGTATTTTCGGTTATATCAGTTTTACTTTCTTCTTTAACCGTTTGCGTTATTTCTGTATTTTCTTTTGCTTCTGTTTTGTTTACTTTACGAGCGCTACATCCGATTAACAAAAGTGCAGATAGTGTTATTAGTGTTTTTTTCATTATTATTGTTTTTATTTATAATATTTTTCATTGTAAGAACATACAATACAATCTGTCATTTTTGAAAATTTCTACGCATTCATCAATAGTTATTAATTTATTTTCAAAAGCGTATTTAATTTCATCTAACCCTAAATCTTCATCTTCTTTTCGGTCGTAATACAAAAAATCACTTACTAAGTCTTTTATAGTATTAGTTATTAATTGTTTGATTTCTTCATTCATAATGTTTAAGTTTTAAGTTATACTATTTTGTAATTAATGATTCTAATGTTTTCAAAATAAATGCGTAATTCGGGCGATTTGCCCGTGTTCTTTACTATGTATAAATCCTTCTACTGCCTTTGGAGCGTGTTCGTAACCGTTACGATGATGCCAACTATCTGTACCGCTTGGACTTCTCAAAGCCTCAACGCAAACGCTCATATAGTCTTTAGCTACTTTATGATGAAAGTGATGCAAATATATGTATTTATGTTTACAATTACTCCAATCTTTACTTTCATTAGCCATAAGCAAAGGTAAATCTTGTGTTTTTGCACCATCTCCGTGAGTAGTTCCAATTAGATTTTGACCATAAACAAAATACTTTCTATGTGAAATATTACAATCAAATGTTACATTTTTGCAATTTTTAAAATGCGTTTCAATAACTTGTGCTAAAAAAAATCCGTTTGTGTAATCGTGATTTGAAGGATTAAAAACAACGTGAACATCTGCAACACAAATAAGTTTTTCTATAATATCAACATACAACTGTTTGGCTATTAAAAAATTTGAGTGCCACATTCCATCGGTGTCTTGTGGCGTTCCACTTGTTGTCGTTCTTTTTGGATTGTCAATATGCAATACATCATTACCAATAACAAATAATATTTTATCAATTTTAAAAGAACTTGTTTTGTCAAGTATTCCATTTACGCCGTTTAAAACTCTATTAACCGCAATTTGATTATTGTAACTTTCGCCAACTTCAAACGCACTACATAATTTACCTATATGTATATCTGCTGGGTCAATAACCAATAAATTAGCGTCTTTTAATGGTTCTCTTTTGTAAGTATTGTATTTTGAGGAGTAATTTTGTAAATCGGTTATTAATGATTTTTGTAATTGTTCGTAGTTTAATTGTTCAGGCGTTTTAAAAAAGGGATTTGTTACTCTAACGCTTTCTGTTTTAGTTTTTAACCATAACATTGGAGAAATATCAGCTTTTACACCTACATTTTCACAAGCCGTTAAAATACCTTTGTTTTGTCTTATACTTAAAAGTTGTGATTCTTTTTCGGGATTAAGTCTATATTTTTTACTTGGGTTTAAATTTAATCCTAATAAAATGGCTATATCATCTTGTATATTAAACCTTTTACTCATAATAAAAATTTTAAGTTTTATCAAAGATAGTAAAAATATTATTTAGAATAAGTATAAATTAGCTTTTGGTATTGTTAGTATTAAAAATATTAGTAATTTAGCAAAAGAAATTACAGCCGTTGAGGTTGTTGTTGCTAACGTGATGCAGCTACACGCAGTTTGTCAAGTTTATTAACTAAAAAACAAGACATAAATATGATACAAAAAAAATGGAAATCAACAAGATAAAGATAAGCACCTACTGGACAAATTGAGTGTAGGTGCTGTTAGCGGTAGTAGTTTAGTGTAGTAATTTAAAACAAAAAAAAATATGATATACAAAGACACAATAGGTATAATGGCGATTAAGATTTTTCGCTTATACAAAGACAAAACATTAACAGATAAA
>Ga0315901_10001170_pt1 | contig 37898 bp, 33 predicted proteins | sample LakEriMetagenome_10_FD_203761 | JGI IMG/M metagenome (GOLD analysis project Ga0315901, IMG submission 203761) | Freshwater fungal communities from buoy surface, Lake Erie, Ohio, United States - Buoy 2 MA116 | ecosystem: Environmental > Aquatic > Freshwater > Lake | place: USA: Lake Erie, Ohio...
TGCCACCTGTTGTGCCACCTGTTGTGCCACCTGTTGTGCCACCTGTTGTGCCACCTGTTGTGCCACCTGTTGTGCCACCTGTTGTGCCACCTGTTGTGCCACCTGTTGTGCCACCTGTTGTGCCACCGCCGTTGTTACCACCGGTAATCTGCTTTGTGAAATAGGTGACCTGAAGCTTTTTAGGACGTTTCGATGATTCAGAACTATCATTCTTGTCATCAGAATCGCCCAAATAAAGTTTATCACCTTCGATTTTCATAATGTCATAAACAGTTCCGAACGCTGAGCCAAGCTTTATGTCACCTGCGCAAGTCTTCGCATTCAGCTCTTTTGGGACATTGATTGTAAATCCACCGCCGCAGGTAGGAGGAAGGACCATCTCGCCCATAGCCGACAAACCTTGATTGGCGACGTTAACACCGTCCTGTGTTTTTAGAGTCATCAGGATCTTGGTTACAGAATAATTTAGTTCATACGTCCCGGAAGGAGATCCTACAGCAGCGCCAAGAGTAAAAGTCGCGTGAGACTCAGAGGCCAATGTTTCAGTAGCGCAGCTAGAGTCGGAATACTCACGCGTGTTCATCGTGTAAGAACCGCCAGAGATTACTAATACTGACTTTTCGTATGTGCTTGGCTTCGTCTCACTCGGCGCACAAATGCCCTGCCAAGTGCCTTCAGCAGAAATACCAGGGTTGTTGGTATTATTGCCGCCTCCCTGAGGGGCTTTTGTGGTATCTGAATTACTACAACCCGTTAGTGCTAAAAGCGTGATCGTCACGCCAAGTCTTGTGATCTTTTGACTTCGCCGCATAGGACTGTGTTTTTTTACAAGGAACATGCGCCACCTCATATTTACTCTCCCGCACATCCGGTCGATCTAGTGACCGATAGCTTGCCATCAGGCTCGGTTGCCCAACCCCGGCACTTGAGGTAAAATTCGTAATCGCCTGTATTGGTTGTGTTTTTTATAGAATTTTAAGTAGCATCAAATTGGGACGTGATTCGGGGTATGCAGCCCCCTCCGAATCCCCTAAATTCCTAACTTGTCTAGATTAAATAAGGAATCAGTATGGGTCCGCAGTCAAGATGGCGAGGGTTCATGGGCGTCAGCTACTCACTACTGGTGCCGATCATTGTCATTTTCACAACCTTGCCCGACGTGTCCACGTCACTTCGGTCTGGGTCATCAGGCTTAACGTAAATTAACAGCGATAGATTCACCCCGACATTTTGTCTCCAAGATTTCCAAGACTAGACGTCACCCTACTGCCGGGGCAAAATAAGCTCTCTGACTCTCTGAAGCTCATCGATGGCATCATCGAGTTTAGTTACTGCATCTCCGACCGTAGAGGGCGTCCCCGAACTTACCCTACTTTCTCTTTCTAGCTCCTGCATACCATTCATGATGACACCAATGAAAAGGTTCAGAATGATCATCGTGCCCACCATGATAAATGTCAGGAAAAAAATCGTAGCGCTAATTGGCGCCGGCGTAGAGGCGGTGCAAAGTTCACGAAAACTGTCATAACCGAATTCCGCACAGCCGTATAGCTGCGTACGCATAATGTCAGCCCAACCTTCCAAAGTTAGCACTTGAAAGAGAGTGAGCATACTTTTACCGAGGGACTCGAAATGCATCGGGTCGTTTGCGCCAAACAAGAAAACACCAAGAACTGAATAGATGTAGAAATGAAGCCCCAGAAGCAGACCAACGTAGCCAATCGACGGTATGCTTCTGAGCAGAGCACCTACGATGAGTTGCAGTTTTGGCAGCACAGTGAGTAAACGCAGCAATCTTAGTGTCCTTACTAGTCGTAGAACGGAGACAAAATTACCTCCCATCGGCAAGAGACATAACGCGACGACAGTAAAATCAAAGACATTCCATGGATCTTGAAAGTACTGCCAAGGCTTTCCTCCTAATGCTCCAATCTTGGCAGCAATTTCGACAACGAAGATCGCAAGAACAATGCGGTCAATTATTACGAGCAAAGGCCCGTATTCTGCCATAATCTCTTTCGAGGTTTCTAGTCCGACAACGACTCCGGCCAAAGCAATCGCTGCTACGGTTATGATCTTAAAAGCATTCGACTGAATCAGCTTCTGCAAAAAGAGTTGAATCATGTTCGATCTCACTTGGCTGAATGTGTTTTGGGTTTAATCATCAGCGATACCGCAATAGACACCGCGAGGATCGAACTGATTATTCCCAAAGACCATGTCACCGGAAACTTACCGCCAAAGGCGTCATTGAGCCAAGCCATCTTAAGACCCACAAACACCAAGACGAAGCCCAGACCAAATTTCAGGTAGCGGAACTTATCGATCACTCCCGCGAGTAGGAAATAGAGCGACCGCAGGCCGAGAATTGCAAATATATTTGACGTAAATACGATCAACGGCTCGTCAGTGATGGCGAAAATTGCAGGTACGGAATCTATCGCAAAAATAATGTCTGAAAACTCAATAAACAATAGTGCAAGGAAAAGCGGCGTCACGAAGAGACGACCATTCTCTCGCAAAACAAAATTTTGGCCCGAAAATTTATCTGTAACCGGTAAGAGTTTCTTCGCAAGGCGAATCACAGGATTTTTACCTGGGTCAGGTGCTTTTTCAGGGGTTAGTATGATATTAATCCCTGTCGCCACAAGAAAAATACCAGCAATGATAACGACCCATTGATACTTCATCAACACGGCACCTATAGCAATAAAGATGGCGCGAAAGACAAGCGCTCCAAGAATTCCAAAAAAAAGCACGCGGTGTTGATACTGAGGCGGAATAGCGAAGTAACTAAAAACCACAACAAAAACAAAAATATTATCTACCGCAAGGGCTTTTTCGATGATAAAGCCCGTCACGTACTCAAGACCGACCTGTCTTGCCGCGGCAATGGGATCAAATCCAGGAATAGCCATCAGCCTTTGGTCAGACGGGAATCTATCTAACGCGTAAAAATAAAGGGCCGCTCCGAACACCAAAGCCAAAGAGAACCATATTGTGCTCCAAATGGCTGACTCCTTGATTGACACGGCGTGTGCGTGCTTGTGAAAAACCCCTAAATCCAAAAGCAGCATGGCTAGAACGAAACCAGTGAATGCGAGATAAAACCACCAATATTCCTGAAATGGAAACAATAAAACGTCCATTTTTATCCCGTCCTTTCTTGAAATCTGCAAAGTCCCGGAAGACCAAGTTTAATCATAACAGTTTACTCTAAAACCATGTAGCCGTATAACTTAACAACTAGTCGCCAAACACTGCTCATAAATTCCAATGGGGACGCCAGACTGATAGATTGTTGATTGACCACTATTTTATTTAATCACCAACCGGGGTGTCTCTATCAAAGGGTACGGAAGGATCATGATAAAAATGACAACTCAACGTCACCTCTTACTCTGGCTCAAGACGGCTTCCGTGGTAACTGTTATCACTGGACTCGCCGCAGGTTTTGCGTCTCATCCTGCTGGCGAGGGGCTTTGGCTATTACTGTTCGATATTTTGAATTGGCCGTTGGATGGAATCCCCGCGGGATTTGACGTGGTCAGTAGGCCTATTAATGCCGTCCTAGGCGGCGTGATGATCGGCTGGGGTGTAATGATGTATGGTCTACTGAATCCCAAAATCTTTTCTGACGGTATCCGAATCGTTTTGCTTCGCGGGTTACTGGTATGGTTTGTCACGGACTCAATTGGATCATTGGCTGCTGAGATCCCTGGCAATGTGATATTGAATCTCGCTTTTCTAGGAATGTTCCTGCCGCCGCTGATTTTACTACGACCAAGGCATGCCTGAATCAGGCATATCTAGCCCAAAAAAACAGCACTCCAAGTCTCTTTTAGGGTGCCGCGTATCTCTGTGCACGGTAAAAGCACTTAAAGTTGACACTGTCTACATCCGCTTTTAGAATTACTCTAAACGGAGGTTCAGATATGTCCTTAGGATTAGTAGTTTTTAAGCAGAAGCGCCTCGTTTTTCTCGCCACTTTCCTGATAACGCTCCTCGGGTTTTTAAGTCTTTTTGCTGTGCCCAAGGACGAAGACCCCCGTCTACCTGATTGGTTCGGAACTATCGTTGTGGTTCTTCCTGGAGGCGATGTTGCAAAGCTTGACGAGATGATTGCAAAACCTCTCCATGAGAAGTTGCGGGAGATTGACGAACTTAAGACTGTGGAGGCGTCGAGCCGAGCCGGCGTGGTCACTTTCGTAATCGAGATGAAAGATTCGATCCAAGACACAAAAGTTGTCTGGGACAAAGTTCGCAGGGCCCTCGATGAAGCAAAAGCAGATTTCCCCACCGGCACCCTTGAGCCAAAATTCCATGAAGATACCAACCGTCTAGAGACGATACTTTACGCCGTCTCCGGTACCGATGACATTCTGGCACTTAATAAAATCGCGACACAGTTAAAGAAAGAGCTACTATCCGTTCCAGGCACATCCATGATTCTTCTTCGAGGTGACCCTAGCCCCGAGATGCGTGCAGAGTATGATCCTCAAAAAATCTCCAGACTCTCCATACCCCAGGTCCAGATCGCCCAACGCTTAAATGAAGCTAATACGGGGATGCCGGCTGGTTACGTAGAAATAGACGGCAAAAGGATTCAGATTCTCAGCCCTTCTAGGCTTTATGAGCAGCAGCAGCTAGAAGACGTGAGACTTCTAAAGGGTTCTCTTGATCCCGTCCGGCTGAATGAAATTGCTTCCATTCAAACCTCACCTAAAAGAATGGAAAATCGCTCTTACTGGAACGGCAAACCCGCCGTGTTCTTAGGTATCGTGGCCCAGCATCCAATTGAGATTGTGCAATGGGGTGAGCTCATCCGCGAAAGGGTGAAAATCTTCAAGACCCAAACCGAGCAGAGCAAAGGCACTATCGATGAAGTGAGTTTTAACCCTGACCGCACGCGTGAGCGTCTAAGAGACCTCGGAAGCAATCTTGTGATCGGGATATTAAGTGTGGGAATCATTCTTTGGGTCTGGATGGGCTGGAAAGTGGGACTTGTTGTGTCTCTATTTGTCCCGATCATCTCGCTGATTGGATTTTTCTTGTTCTCAGCCATGGGCGGTGTGCTCCATCAGATGAGTTTGGCGGCGTTTGTTCTTTCTCTCGGGCAATTTATTGACAATATTATTGTGGTCGTTGAATGGATGTCTACTCGCATCCAAAAAGGAGTTTCACCGCACCTTGCCGGCTTGGAAGCTATTGAGCAATTTAAAAAGCCAATGCTCTTTGCGACAGGGACCAACATCTCGGCATTCCTTCCCATGCTGTTATCCACGGGGAGCACGGCCGCTTTTACATTTGCCATTCCGTTTGTTTCTATTCTAACAATGATTGTTGCATGGGGGATTGCCTTAACGGTTATCCCGCTTTTCACTGGCCTGTTATTTACGTATTTTCCTGAAAAAAACAACTCGTCCCCGGCAAATAACAAATCTGCGAAAACCGGTCTCACTGGATGGAATTGGAATACCCAGGTTGTTCGTAGACCATGGGTTTTTGTGGGGGTTTCGGTGTTGGCTCTCGTATTCTCGGCACTTGGATTTCTTGTTGTTAAGAAACAGTTTTTTCCCTCTGCCGATAGAAATCAGCTCACAGTTCGACTGGAACTTCCAGAAGGCACAAGCGTAAAAGAGACGGACAATTATACGCGCCTGTTGACGGAGAAGGTTTTAGCACGAAATGACGTCGCTTCGGTTGCCAGCTTTGTTGGGGAACAGTTGCCAAGGTTTTATTACAACGTGGGAATGGACTCCTGGGGTCCCCATACGGCCAACTTGTTGATTACCACCAAGGATAGATCAGCAAATAAAAATGTGATCAAGGATGTGGAAGCTATGTTCGCAGATCAGGGTGACCGGATATTTGTGTTGGCTGGGCAGCTGGAACAAGGCCCCCCAATTCTGGCACCAATTGAGTTTAAGGTCTTTCATGAGGATGAAACACTACTAGCTCAGGCACTGCAGGAATTACGCGGCGAGCTAACAAGAGAAAATCCAGGCATTCTGACCAAAAATGACTTGTCGGAGCCGATTGAAAGTTATGGCCTAAAGCTCAATAAAGACTTGATGGAACGTTTTGGCTTTACAGAAAACCAGTTTGCTCTAACTCTTTTGAGTGCCACGTCTGGACTTCCTGTCACAAAGTTTTTTGATGATGGTAAGACCAGGGACATTAGGCTTGTTGGGCCTGAAATCAAATCTTTAGAGGAGTTTGAAAATCTACCCATGCGGTCAAGCTCATTTCGGGAGCTCAAGCTAAAAGACATCGCACAAATTGATAAAATAAAAAGTTTTGGAGTTATTCAACGAATTGATGGCAGAAAAGTGGGCCGCATTTTAGGCTGGCCACGATCTTCAAAGACAGCATCTGAGATCATCGCCCAATCGCAAAAAATCATCCCTGAAGTCGAACAAAAGTACGGTGTTAAAGTCAAGTTGGGCGGTGAACTTGAGGGTTCAGGTAATGCAAACATGGCAATTTTGACGTCGATTCCAATAGGCATGATTCTTTTGATCGTCTGTCTTCTTCTTGAATTCAATTCAATGCGAAAGCTGATCATTATTTTATTCTCTGTACCATTTGTCATTGCCGGCGTGACACCGGGCCTTCTCGCGGGTGGAGCAGCCTTTGGATTTATGTCCCTTCTTGGCGTGTTGGCATTAGTTGGGATTGTCGTCAACAATTCTATTCTTTTGATCGAAAGTATTGACCAGAACAGGGACGACGGAATGCCAATAAACGACTCCGTATCCGGCGCCTTAGCTACACGCACGAGACCCATCCTCATGACAGCAGTCACCACAATTGTAGGACTTATTCCGATGGCCTTCGAAGAAAGCAGTCTTTGGCCTCCCATGGCGTGGGCCATGATTTCCGGTCTCGTCGGATCGACGTTAATCACACTGGTCTTTGTTCCAGCTCTTTACACGTTATTCTTTCGCCGAGGATCCGCGAAGCCAACGATGGGCGCTGTCGTTTCGACGGTGATGATGGCAGCAGTTTTGGGAATATTGCTACCTGCTAGCGAAAGCCACGCCAAGGTGTATGGGTTTGATGAAGCCTTGATCGACGCCGGTAGCAAGTCACATAGCGCTCTCGCGGCAAGAGCCGACACAGCAAAAGCTGAAGCGTTCAACCGAGCTCACTTTCGCGGGACTTTTTTCCCGAAAATTGGCGCAAAGATTGAAAGAAAAAAAATCTACGAAGACCTCACAACGACCACCCCTTTCGGTGTGTCCAAGTACGGGAAGTCAGATCAAGTTATTGGCGGCATAGAAGTCTCCCAGCCAATTTTTAATGCCAAAGAAATGCTCGGCGGTCTTATTAAACAAGATGCCCTATTAAATGCTGCTCAGGCCAATCAAGACGAAACGGAGAATCAGACTCAGCAGCAGCTTTCGGCTTTTCTGATTGAGTTCCAAAAGACAAAAATCGCGATGGATTCACTTAAAAGACTTGAATCGTCCATGTTAGGAATCGAAAAAGAGGTCCGCAAGTTTGTCGGTTTGGGACTACGGGGTAAAAGTGATCTTTTGAATATAAAAATCGCTCTTTCGGATAATCAAGCCAATCAGCTCAAGGCTCGAGCCGGAATAAACGCCTTGAGAAAGCAAATCCAAATATACTTACCTGACTTCGATGATCTTGATCCTAAGTTTAGCGAGAAAATTACCGATAGCTCCCGTCAAGCTCCAAAAAGCCAGTCACTCGCCACCTCCCGGGGATCAGTTAGAGCTCTTGACGCAATGATTAAAGCCCAAGAGATGGAAGCAAGGACCTTGCGCCTTGGCTACCTACCCACGATCGACCTTAAATTGCGACGCAATTATGCAGATCAAGGATTATTAGACCAAAAAAGCTGGCTCGAAGCGGCGTTGGTTGCCGAGTGGGTCTTTGAAGGTGGAACCCGCTCGGCATTGATTTCTGCCCAACGACATGAAATTGAGAAAAATAGACACCAACAAAACGCAATGATAGCGCAGATAGCTGCCGACGAGGAGCAACTGCTTGCACGACGAGAAGAGCTAAATTTTCGGTCGAGCGCGGCCAGTGAGAATTTTGAAATGGCTAAAAGAGCACGAGACGAGGACAAACGAAATGCCTTGAGCGGTAAAGTCATTCTCAGGGACTGGCTGTCAGCAGAAATTCAGCTAGAAGAAAAGCGACGGGATATCGAGACCCTAAGATTAGACAAAATTCACCTTCGCTACGAGGAACGGTTTGTGCGGGGAGAAAAAGTAAAATGATGAAAACAGAGACACGGCCCCGAAAGACATCTAAAAAAGCCTACCACCACGATGGATTGCGTGATGCTGTCTTAGAAAAAACGCTGCAATTTTGTAAACATCATCCCGTACAAGATCTCTCCATGCGTGAAATTGCGCGAGATTTGGGTGTGAGTCATATGGCGCCCTATCGTCACTTCGCCTCAAAAGAGGAAGTCATAGCAGCTCTCATTGAGAATGGGTTTCGTCAGTTAACAGAGACATTTAAGCAGTGCAATCAAAACAAAGGAATGCCCTACCCTGAAACATTCTATGCCCACGTTAATGCTTACGTTCAATTTTTCTTAAAAAACCCTGACGTGGCGCGGTTGATGTTCACCAGTGGATTTTTTGATAAAGGGGATTTCGCTGGCGTCCACGAGGCAGGGCAGGAAGCCTTCAGCTGCCTCACTAGGCTGGTACAGCGCGGCCAAAAAGAGGGCTTTATTGTCGAGGGACAGAACCTTTACATGGTATCTTTCATGATTTGGTCATCTGTCCATGGTGCTTCTGTTTTGATTTTTGAGAAACAGTTTCAAGAAATTGACCAAGCCCCTGAAGTAGAGGTTGGATCGTTTACAAGGTTTTTGGCTGAAAAGCTGCTATTAGGTTTTTCATGTTCCAAGGCCTAGCAAAATCTCAGCGCAGCCTGTCTCTGGATCCGGCGAATCTTGATTCAAACCTTCTGATTCCTATGCGTTAGGTTATATATAGCTGTAACAATGAGCCCAATCAAAAACAAAAAGAAAAGTGCCTGAGCGATCCACGCTGCTGTTCCTGCAACCCCGCCGAAACCAAAAACTCCTGCAATGATTGCCAACACAAGAAACACTAGTGCGTAATACAACATCTCAAACCTCCAAGGTATGAAAGACACTCAATGTAAAAACGGTCGGCCTAAAATTAGACCGACCGATTAGGATCAACCACAACCAGATCCACCGCTGGTGGCTTCGTGAGGCGAGGCTTCCTTTTTCATGCCAATAGGAGGATTCGCCATTGTTTTCTCAGGCGGAGCTTTTGCAGGAGGAGTCGGCATAGCTGCACCCGTTGGAATCTTCGCAGATGACGTTACCGTCACCCTGTTGTCGACGCCTTTCACACCCTTTACCCGCTCAATAATAGAGGTAACAGCCGCGATTTGAGATGCTTCGTCCACTTTCCCAAGCACCGTCACATCCTCGCCTTTCACGCTTACAGATAGGTCATGAATTTTCGATCCAAGGGCCCGGGAGATGGCTTCCTTAACGTCCTGGACCATCGTTTCACCTACATTTGTTGATTCCTGCACATCTTTTGTTGGTTTTTCTTCTAGTGTCATGACTCTCTCCTTTTTGTTTATTAAAAACGGCGCAACCCGTAAATACTCGCAGCATATTCTGTGCCATAGTTAGCCTATAAGCGCCCACTTCGAAAACAGTCCGCTCTTCAAGCCGTTTTCAGCATCGGCCAAAAATTGATCCCTATTTTTTGACATAAGGATGACTTGTATCTAACTTCTCCGGACGAGTTAAGGACGGGCGGAAGCCAATTACATCTATTTTGCTGACCGTCTAATTTATCGCCCAACTAGATCGTCCACAGAAATTCTGAGCATTTAAGACGTTAGCCAAGCTCAAGGTCTTGTAAGTTTTAAGATTGAATCAATCGTTTCTGACGAGGCATTTTTGAACTCGTCTAATAAACGTGTTCGGGCTGCCATCTCAAAGTCACTGAAATCAAATCCGGGGGTGACCGTGCAACCTACGAGAGTGTACCCGTGCTGATGTTCATTTTCATGAATCGCACCGAACCATGTTCCTTTGGGGATTATAACTTGGGGTTTTGCGTCACCGCTGCCAACGGGCCCAACAACTACCTTTTGTATTGAGCTGTTGGGTTTAATCATCACGACAGTGACAGGGTCGCCCTGGTGAAAGTGCCAAATTTCATCTGATCTCAGTCGATGAAAGTGGGAGATATCTCCCCTGGGCAGAAGAAAATAAATACTTGTACCCAGCGAACGATGACCCTGGTCCGCTATCCTTAGGGATTCACCGCAGCGATACGTCTCCGAATAAAAACCACCCTCTGGATGCGGTGTCATTCTGAGGGTAGAAATTATTTCTTGCTGAGTTGGTGAGCGGGACATGATGTTGGGTCTTTGCTATTAGTTGTAAAAGAGAAAAATGGAAAACAAGTTTATCTATCATGAAATTAGATCATACGGTTTATTTATCCTCAATAAGGTAGGTACCCACAAGCAAATAAGTTATAATCAGCTACCATGAAAACTGATATTTTCCATTTTCGTGATTTCTCAATGCAGCAAGCGCCTTCAGGTCAGCGCGTAAACACCGATAGCTGTGTATTTGGCGCCCTGATCGGTCGTGATCATGACCCTAAAAAAGCCTTAGACATCGGAAGTGGCACAGGCGTGTTAGCGTTGATGTTGTCTGCTCGTTGTCCAGATGTGCTGATTACTGCCGTAGAGCCAGAACTTGAAATAGCAGACGTCGCACGGCAGAATTTTGCTACCAGCCCCTGGCACGGGAGAATTGAGTTACTGACACTTCGAGCTCAAGATCTTAACCCTGACATTCATGGGAATTTTGATTTTGTGTTCTGCAATCCGCCATATTTTCAAAACAGCATGATTTCGGACGACCGGCTAAGGACGGTCGCTAGACACAATACATCCCTCTCTCCTGATGAATTGTATCAATCTATGAATCGAATGATGACTGATGATGGGTCTGCGTGGGTTTCTTTTCCTGGTGATAGCACACAATTGTGGATGGGGCGCGGCAGAGGTGCTGGCCTTCATCCATTTAACATTATTACAGTAAAGGATCATCCGGACGCCACAGCACATATGATTATCGTGGGCTGGTCAAAGCAGCGACATGAAGCTATTACTGAAGAGACGGTGTGTTACCGAGAATCCAATAATGGCAAGATGAGTACCTGGATGAAGTCATTTCGTGATGATTGGTATCCCGCTCGTTTCAATGCGCAGTTTAAATGAATATGAATTCGGGCAATATTAGCTAACCAATCTTGTTTATTTGAGGAGTATTGCACCGTGAAACCAGATCGTCTTTCTGTTGCCGTTTTCCAAGTATTTATGTGGGTCAACTTAGCTCAGCCAGCACTTGCATCCGAAGGCATAAACGAAGACGAGTCTTGGGAGTGTTCTGGATGGTGCTTTATGGGTGGTGATTATCCGACAAACCCTTGGATCCCGGTAAGCTCCACAGGAGCGACCGAGGACGAAGCACGCGACAATATCGACTGCGGCATGTATCAAGAGGCGGGAATTAGCTGTCGTAAGGTTCAGGACGAGTAAGAGACCCCTGTTTACACTTGGCAAACGGATATTCACCTAGCTAAGCATTCTTCATTTGTAAATGTATGACCAATCGATTTATGAGGAGGCGTTCGGCAAACAATTTGCCGAGCACAATTTCACATAAAGGAGTTTGGTATGAGATCACGGTACGCACTGGTAATCCCAATGTTAACGACAATGTATGCTTGTGGAGCCCATCAAAAGTCAGGGCATAAATTGCAAGACAACCTAGAGGCGCCGCTTGGGGCTATTATTGCGGTTCGAGACGACGGATCCGTTAATTCAACAGCCAATCTCGATGAGTTACGCGTTGTCAAAGGTTTACCATCGCAGAAAAGCGCCGATCAAGTGCAAGAACAAGAACTACCGGATCTTTACAAACAATCCCAAAAACCCGATCAAGTCCTATCTCAAGAGCAAGTTCAGGTTTCACAAACTGAAACTCGCGGGTGGTTCCACTACAGACAATGCCCAGGTCGCTTGATTCGTCTGGCCGTCGAAGTACAACAAGAACCCGTTATCTTGGACTCATGCCAGGCATACCACCAATACCAGCCTGTTTACCTGCTGCGAGGTCACGCCCATAGGTTCTTCTTTCAAAGGGCATACCGTCTCCAGAACGTAACTTACTACTACTACGCAAACCAAGCACCGATGCAGCAAGATGACGTCAAGCAAATTGAACAAGCGCCAGCCGTTCAAGATCAGACAGTCAAGCAAGAGCAGGAAATGAAACAAAAACCTGAGACCAAGCAAACAGAACAAAAACCTGATTGCCCTAAACCAGATCTCACTCAAAAACCTATTGTTAAGAAGCTTCCTCGTAATTGCTGAAACGATTCACATCGAATAGGGACACTCGACTGATTGAGTATTGATTGACCAACATCGAATAGGGACACTCGACTGATTGAGTATTGATTGACCAACAGTTCATTTAATAGCCAATCAGTCGGGTGTCCCCCTTTTCTTCTCCTCCTCGGCTTTTTTCGCCTCGTCAGCTTTATTCTGCTGCTCTTCGAGCTTCTTTTTTTTTATTTTTGACTGTCTCTTTGAGAGCTTTCTTAAAGTCAATTGCAAGGGCTTGATGGCTTTCAATAGCAATTAAACTGGCAAGGGAAAGTCCCAAAAACGCACAATAAAATCACTCCTGATAATTAGGCCCCATAGAGGCATGAGCCTCCCATTATCTTTATCTATCGGCGTCGTGAAAGGTGCGAAGATAACCGTAAATGGGGCTGGACGCGCATGCTGCGGCACTGTAAATTTGTAGAAACACAAATTTATATATTTATTGGGCGAGGAATCATGCCTACAAAATACTCAACGCTGCAGGTTGTCGCGCTATCAACTCTTTTCTGCACCAGCATATGGTCGACGAGTTGTAAGGTTAGAAAGTCATCGGATCCATCTAAGGTAAGTTCGGTCTCGGAAGCTGAATCGGCCTGTATATTCGGACTTGGAAATAACCGCTTTGGCTCGCCCGGTGCATCCGACCTTGATTTAAACATATGGCAAATTATCAACTCATCTGCGATTGCCAGCCGGCTAGCTTACTCCGATGAGCCCGTTTTCAATAAGCAAGCTAAAAGCCTCGGCTTTGATAGCAGTGACACCATAACATCGGGGTCCATGAGTGCTGTGGTCATGTCCAACAAGCGCTGTGTGGTTTTGGCTTTCCGGGGAACTGATATGAACAGCATGCGAGACTGGTTCGTGGACTTACGCGCGACGACAGATCCTGTGAAATACGGACGTGTGCACAAGGGTTTTTACCGCGCTTGGCTAGGTCTTCGTAAAGGTGTGGTCGATGCGCTGAGATCACACGGAGCTGGCGATAAAACGTTTTGGGTCACCGGTCACAGCCTAGGCGGTGCTCTAGCAGGTCTTTACGCTTATACGGAGACATTTGAGCGACTAATCTTCAAAGGCCCTCGCATTGCTCGGGTCGTGACATTCGGACAGCCTATCTTTGGCAATGATGAGGTTAGTAATGTCATGCGAAAGGAATTCTTAGGGCGATACTTTAGGGTGGTCAACGGCCTTGACATCGTGGCTACCGTACCCTTTTGGCTTAAACACTTTGGCTCACTAGTTTGGTTTCATGACGACCGAGTCGAATATAGACCCGACACGCAGCTCTTTGGCGGTGCAAACGCGGGATCGGTTGCCGCAGCTGAAATCCCGCAAGAGTTGACCCCGACAGAAGAATCCTTACGCGAGTTTATTGAGTTAACAAGAGGAGCCAGTGCGTCATCGTCTGGTAACTCCGTGGGTGCCATGGGATGGCCACGACGCATCAGTGATCACTTTATGAAAGGCTACCTGGACCGGCTGCAGCTAGAGATCAGTGATCTCTCGCAATAGAACCCGAGCAGGAAGCAGAGGTTGCCGTCTGTCAGCAAAACTGAGAACTTTTAAAGACTTTTGGCCTTATTACTTGGCAGAACATCGCTCTAAGCGTTGTCGGAGCCTTCACTACGCTGGATCTTTTTTCGCTACATCGTTAGTTATATTCGCTCTTATTTCAGGACAATATATTTATCTTTTAGCGGCTACGATTATGGGCTATGGGCCCGCGTGGCTGGGCCATGTAGTTTTTGAGAGAAATAGGCCAGCAACATTCAAATATCCGATGTTTTCGTTTTTTGCAGACTGGCTCATGTGTTGGCGCGCCCTTTCCGGACAACTAACCAGAGATTTCGAAAAATTTGGAATTCAACCGACATGGTGAGATGATTAGAACTAGCGATGTGCCTAACTTCGTCCGTAATTCTAGCTGATTTTAGGAGCCACAAATGTGGAAGTCATTCGTTGAAGTGGCGGGGATGGTTTGGGGACTGATCATATTCATTGTTTTTTTTCTCGGCCTAAACAAGGTTAGTCACCACTTTACAAGACCTGAGATGAATTTTTGGACCTATATGGCCTTTCCACTTGGAGCCGTTATCCCCTGGTTTGTCATGATCGGAATCTTACTTTGGATGTATCCAGGTGGAACGGACCCCGCGACCGGTCAAACGGGATTTCTCCCATTAGCCGGTTATGCAGCTATTTTTTCTATTCCAATCTATGCAGTGGCTACTGGTATCGGCAGCTATACGTTTATGACAGATGCCACTTTCACATCAAGGCTAACGGCGGGCGCGGGCATTGCGTCCAGCCTTCTTGCAATTCTAGCTCTCAGCATTTTTGGCCTCAAAAAAATAGGGATGATTTAGTCCAAAAAAATTTGACAAATAAAGTAGAACGGATGTGCTAAACTAGGCACACGCTATCCTTAAATCAAGTGGAGTCAAAGAACATGAAGATCGCCTATTCATCATTGCTTTGGTCATCTTTAATCTTGGCCGCTTGCGGTCCGAAAACTGGGGGAGAGCTGGGGCACTTGGGGCAAGCTGTAAAGCCAACCCTAAAAGTCGCTCAAATCGAAGATGCCCTAGCCGAGAAGGAACACAGACCTAACTATTTATCCATGGCAGCGGCTGTGGCAACCACGCCAGTCGCGGGCCGGTATCCCTGGCCTGTCCAAGTGAAGTCTATTGGTCATAATACTGCTAGTTACCAAAATTATGGCGGCGAACCCTATTTTCACCATGGTTTAGACATCCGTGCCGATGCAGGAACTGACGTAGTCGCTTCAGTTGGCGGCCAGGTGGTTAACATTTCTAACTATGGACCAGGCCCCGCCTATTGGGAGGTGGCGATACTAGATAACGCCGGCTACGTATGGCAGTACCATCATGTAGACCGCGATTCCATTCCTCAATCTATTTGGGACGCCTTCCGCAACAAGACACCCGTCTCTGCCGGCACAAAAATTGGCGAGGTCTACTACTGGATGGTCAGCACATACGGCGAGGTCTACCACCACGTTCACTTGAATGTCCTAGCGCGAGGCGGGGCCTACCGTAATCCTTTCAATTTCCTCGAATCTTTAAATGACACAAAGGCCCCCGAATTTTTGGACGTTGGCCTTATGCGAAATGGCTACCCTCAAGATCCAAGCTTACCTATTCAAGGAGCCTACGGTATCTACGCGACAATTCATGATCTTATATTGCACGACAAGTTCGTCGTTCCTCCCCACAAGATCACCTATCAACTTGATGATGATTCTAGGGAACGAGTTGTCTGGGACTTTTCCGAGCTACCTGGCGGTTCATCAAACACTCAGTATGTGGAAAATTTCTTTGTCCCAGAGCTGACTTGTGGAAATTATGAATGCAGAAAGCTCACCGTCAATATTGGGTTTTCGACCGAAGGGCAAAGAAGGTTCAGTAATGTTGGCGGCGAACATTCTATTACAATTCATGCCGAGGACCATGCTGGCAATCGAACGTCCAAGAACTTTAAATGGCAGGTGCGGCAGCCTCCTGCTCCATAACACTGATACCGCAAGAAAGCCCCACGTATATCGTGGGGCCTTTCTTTATTGTCGTCGGCTATTCATTAGGCCTATGGGAGCTGAATCTTCAAATCTCCTGGTTCGATCGTTATCGCATCAAACGATCTTTTTTCTTCGCCCTCTGCACTGCAAGCCATGGCAGTCGCATCAGCAAATTCAAATGCTTTCGAACCGTGCACACAGCCTGAAAATGATCCAGATCTCAGAACGTTTCCATCAACATCCTGGGCGTGGACGTGTACCACGTCAGAGTCAACGGGAAGTCCCGCAGTGCACTCACCTGGTTTTATTCCAAACCAACCACTAGTGATAAATTGACCGATAAAATCAGTGTTTTCAGAGGCAATCGCAGCAACGATCTTGGTCGAACTTTGATTGCACAACTGAACCGTCGATCTAGACGCCTCAGACAACATTGGCTTCAAACGATATTCAAAATCTCCGGCCCTATTCATCAACACTTTCTTAAATAGTTGACGCCTTTCATTGTTAGCCTGACAAGCCATCGATGAGGGCTCAGTAAATAGGAAACCATCGTATGAATTCGTACACAATGGCACATCCCCTTTCCACCTTTTATTACCGCGCTCATTACTTGCGTAGAGATAAAGCTCATCCGAATCTGGAGCTTTCATAGTCTCGTAGCACGCCCCCGATAAAATCTTAAACCACCCCGCCACTGTCAGCGCTGCGGCTTGAGAGTTTTTTTGAGACAATGCCAGATAGACACTGTCACTGGAATCATTACAGATTCTGATCGCGTCTGAAAGGCGTGTAGCATCACTAGCCTTGAACGTATAAGTTGGCTGCCCACTTTCAGAAGCCGCTGTAAGCTCACGCAAGGATAATTCCCTAAAACGCTTTTTAGCTAAGTTACCAACATCGCACGACATGCTCTGAGCGCCATTAAAGTCAAACTTGTCATTCGCGTCGACGCAAAGTTCAACCTGCCCTTGCCAGTCCTGCAAATTACCCTCAGAAGCCGCGTATAGCAGAACCCTGTCAGTAGCAATTGGTAACTCAATATTGCTGCAAGCCTTGCCATTAATAGTCCACCAGCCACGAGACATCAGAGACATGCCAGGTTCTGGCTCGTACGCAATAGCTGTGTAGATCTTTTGATCGGTGTCGTTGCAAAGGTTTATTTTGACCTCATTTGCGCCAAATGACGCAGTGTTGAAAAGAAACCAGTAGAGTGAGCCGGCTATGAGATTCACCGCACAACATCGAGCATTCGTCTTAAAAATCATGTTAGAAGTCCTTTTATCAGCGTTGTTAGGAAGACATATCAGGTCAAACTCGTAATCGTGCTTGATCCCACAATGATCCTATTAAGCAATCAACGTGCCACTACTTAGTGTTTTCTGATTTATGTTACGCTGCGAAGAAATGGCTTTATAAATAGAACCATTTAAGCAAGCTATCAATCTTTCCATACGGTGGGTATTTCAATCTGACATCAAACAGGCTGCTAGCCTCAACCACACTCTTATAGTGGGTAAACGTCTCAAAACCATAACGGCCGTGATAACGTCCAACGCCACTTGTCTTCTTTCCGCCAAATGGTAAATCAGGGCATCCGAGGTGAAGTGCGATATGGTTTACGCAAGCCCCTCCAAAAGATACTGATGACAACAAACGCTCAGAAAAGTCTTTCCGCTCGGTAAAGATATACAAAGCCAAAGGATCAGGATTCTTATTAATAACATGACTCAACTCCGTCTCCTCACGCCAGCGAATAACGGGTAGGATTGGTCCAAATATTTCACTTGCCATCAACGGGTCGCCAAGCTCGACATCCGTTACAATAGTCGGCTCAAAAAATCGCGAAACACGACTTCTTTTGCCACCGATAATTCTGCCTTTCGTTGACTCAAGAAGCTGCTCCAGCCTATCAAACTGATCCACATTAATAATGCGACCATAATCGGGACTCCGCTCAGGATCTGTGCCGTAGAACCCCCTCCACTCCTCCGTGATCGACTCAACAATCTTATCGTGAACGCTTTCATGTACGAGCAAGAAGTCAGGAGCAACGCATGTTTGACCAGCGTTAAGTGATTTCCCCCAGGCAATACGCCTAGCCGTATGTAACGTGTTGGCCGTGTCGTCTATGACGCAAGGACTCTTGCCGCCAAGCTCCAAAGTAAACGTGGACAGGTGATCCAACGCAGCTTGCGCAACAATTCGGCCAACCCGTTTACTACCCGTGAAAAAAAAGTGATCAAAAGGATGACGCAGCAACTCTGATGCGACATCCTCGCCGCCGAGAACGCAGCGCACCTGATTTTCTGGAAAAGCCTCCGATACAATCTCTGCAATAACATCTGCTGTGTGCGGCGCAAGCTCGCTAGGTTTTAAGACAACCGCATTACCAGCCGTTACCGCGCCGATCAGGGGCGCCAACGACAGCATAAATGGGTAGTTCCAGGGAGCTAATACCAGGACAACCCCTCGAGGACACGGAACCAATCGCGTCTTCGCAGGCTGGGCTAACAGAGGAGGCACACCAACAACCTCCTTAGCCCAATCATCCAAATGCTTTAGATGATAATTAATTTCACTAATAATGAATCCGGTTTCGGATATCTTTGATTCAAACTCGCATTTTCCCAAGTCTTGGCGCAGAGCTTTCATGACGTCTTTTTCGCGACGCACAAGAACATCCTTAAGAAGTATAAGGGCCTGCCGACGCGACTCAATAGGCCGCGTCATACCGCTATTAAATACCGACCTGACTTCTGATTCAATCGTGCTCAAGACCACTCAAGTTTCCAATCGCTGGTTATAGGACTATCCGCCCATGATGCAAAAAAGCTCCAAGTGCACAGATGCCACTTGGAGCTATAATTAATCACCACAATCGCAAAATTAAAATGAGTTATGCAACGAAGCCATCATTTTGCCCTTGGCTTGTTCGGATCTGTATAACACCTCTTCACGGTGATCAAAAAAACGTCGCGGGGGTGAGCGAAACATTGTCCTCAGCTTTTTACCAAACATCCAAGAAAGCCGAACCCGAAGTTTCCCCCGTAAATTAGACGTCATAGACTCTGACCCCTTTAGAAAATACCCGTGAAAAAAACAAAAACTAACCGGCTACTGACCGAACCAACCACGCCAAAATGGCTCATTTTCAAGGTTTAAATCCCAATGCGGATATAATCAATCAATTTCCATGAAACGACGATCGCCATCAGGCGGCAACAAGCTAGAATTGAAGTATTGACCAGCCCCATAAGAACCCTCTATGGGTTACAAAATGTAAACAATATTTAACCCTAATATGTTGAATTATTATCATTTAATGACTAATACCACCCATCTGGCTGAAATTTGAACAGCTAGATTTGTAAACTCTCATGGCAGCATGAGAGCGTTATTTTAGAAAATAGGAGACCGTATTTATGCAAGCCCCAAAACACACGACACATCCAACTGCGCATCACCCACGAAGGCATGAGCTGCCAACTCATAAGCCAATTTGGCGTGGCTCAAAAGCGTTGAAATCAAATATTTCGTCGATGAGCCTAGCGCCCGTCTTTTCAAGCACTGCGCTATCAAAAGGATCAACCGCCTCATTGAACGAACTCATATTAAAAGACCTAGACAGGCTTATAAGATCAAATCTTGAGCTAGAGCATTTCGCTACACTTGCAGCTCATGACTTAAAGTCACCGCTCCACGCCGCGTTTTCCTGGCTGAATATTTTAAGCGAACAACTTCCGCAAAAGAACTTTGCTGCCGTGGATGAATCAATTGAAATTATCCAGCGAAACCTAAAAAACGCGATTTCATACGTCAATGAACTACTGCAGATCTCAAAAATTAAGGAAAGCCCGCAAAATCCGGCCGTCTGCATCGTCAGCCAAATAGTTTCTGATGTCTTAGACGTTCATTCTGATGCCCTTAAAATCACCAACGCTCGCATTCATCAGGAGAACCTTCCCAACGTACCTGCAAACCAAAAGCATTTGGAATGTGTGTTCTCAAATCTCATCGAAAATGCCATCAAATATAAGCATCCCGAACGAGATCTGATGATTACCATTGGCGCGACCGAACGTGACTCCGTCGTTGAATACTCCGTCAAAGATAATGGAATCGGAATTCCCGCCAATAAACTCGTAGACATTTTTACACTGTTTGAATCATTCGCCCCACGCTCCAGACCACGCAGTACCGGAATCGGCTTAGCTTTCTGCCGAAAAGTTATCAGCCTCCACGGAGGAAAAATTTGGGCCGAGTCATCACAGGGGCAAGGGAGCACGATAAAGTTTTGGCTTCCAAAACATCAATAAAACATAACAAATATTTATGTGTTCTAAGGCACCCCCCGCTCCTGAGGGTCTAAAAGTCCTCTGATATCTTTACGTTTACAAACTGTAAACATTTTATGGTTTTAACTATTGATTTTAAACGCAATTCTTCGTAAACAACGCCTCACACGAGGGATAACAACACCTTATTTTGTAAACGGATTAACAATGCAACCATCCATCTTTAAGTATTTGGACTACAGGCAGTATCTGAAGGATTTCCTGGCCCACAAGCGGGAGACGTCCCCCACTTTCTCCCTTGAGCAGCTTGGCAGAAGAACTGGGTGTTTAACTAAATCTCACATTTCCCTGATCGTCTCTGGGAAAAGAGCTTTAACAACAAAGCGCGCCACGGCTCTGGGTCTAGCACTCGGCATGAGTACAAAAGAGATCGCTTACTACCACAAGCTTATTCAGTTTAATCAAGCAAAGGACCCGAGTGAGAAGGAACATTTTCTATCTGAAATGATGTCCCAGCTCGGAAGGTCCATGGGCGAGAATATCTCCATGAAGGCTTACCAGATTCTTGAAGAGTGGCATGGTCTTGCCATCATGGAGCTTGCAAGACTACCTGGATTTGATCCAAATCCTCATATGATTTCAGCCCGGCTAAAAGGATTGCTGACTCCTCAAGAGGCTAAACGCGCCGTTAAATTGCTTTTTGAGGTCGGGATGCTGAAGGTTTTAGATGACGGTGCCATCACTGCATCGAATCAAACCATCAGGACATCAGACGAGGTCAATTCCATAGCGATTAGACGTTATCACAAAAGCTGTCTAGACCTCGGGAAAAAGATGGTCGAAATCGAACCAGTTTCAGACCGGGAGTTTGGATCCATTAACGTTTTAATAAAACCAGATGATGTTCCAAAGCTGAAAGAGCTCATAAAAAACCTTCGAGAGCAGGTGCTGGCTCTGGCGCCAACCGAACAAGTTGAAAATGCGCATGTCACTCAAGTTAATATTCAAATGTTTAAAGTAAGTCATTGAGGTGAAAAAGATGAATCACAACAATTCAACAAAATTACATGCAATAATGTTATCCGTGTTAACTATTTTAGCTGGCCAGGTTATCGGCTGCCAACGCAAGCATCAAGCGTCTGGAGGGAGTGTTGTCGGAAACGGAATCATTCGCTACCACGACGATGCATATGACTATTACTTCGAATACGCCCCTGAACTTGAACTACAAAGAATTTCTGATGCAGAAATTCGACTGAACAACAAAAAAATTGTCACAAGCGACAGTTCAGAAATTTCATTTTCCATCGTCAAATTAAACGATTCTGGCCACAGCTCGCTTGAAAGCTACGCTAAAGCGATTGAGCCAACTGCAGACTGGAGCTCCTTGAACACTGGACATATAAAAGGAGTATTTTATAGGAATCAATTGGCCGAAAAACTAGATGCAAAATATATTTATAAATTAAATAGTGACACCTTATTGGAAGTCCAAGCAGCAGCTACGGCTGCCGGAAACGGGATCTCACTCATATCAAACGTTCTTTCATCAATTGACTTTGACACAACGTCTCCCGTCATCCATGAAATCATGTTTGAACCAAGCGTCGCCACGGCCGGACAAACCGTCAAATTAAAATTTCGCGCAACAGACAATATGGGTACTATTTCAGGCAAATCCCCTACAGGTAGTGTTGGCGTACGAATCAATGAAACCTGCCGCCGGTTAATCGATGAGAGCTGGAATGGGATTGATTCATGCTCAAACATAGAATCCCTCGGTAACGACTGGTATGCCTTCAACGTGACTACGAACGAAAGAATGAGGGAGGGTCAATACCTTCTTCAACCTTTAACAGTCTGGGATTCCGCGGGAAATTCACTTGAGCTTATCCCAGACCACGGACGAGGAGTTTATCAGTCAAACAATCCTGAAGACCAGACCCTCATTCCGTTAGCTTATCTGAATGTCACCAACCAAAAACCAGATACCGAGGGTCCGAAACTAACTAATGCTCGTTTTGAGAAGCCCTTATTAGTAGCAGGTGAGGAATCTAAGCTGATTTTCGAAGCCACAGATAATGACCCCTCTTTCTCGCTAGAAAAGTTCTGCGAAAAAGGGAGGCATCGCGACTGGTTCACATTTTCGAGGACCGATATTCCGTCAACACCAGACATCGCACCTGTCGAGTACGCCATTTCCGCTTGTTCAACTCCAGTTAAACGCCCAGATGGTTCATGGGAGGTTAACGTCACTTCCGAAAAAGGACTGCCTTCTGGCGAGTACATCATGGAGTTTAGCGTTCAGGACGCGGTCAATAATCAAAGCAACATGGTCAGCACGCGCCTATTCATAACTAATACAGAAAACATAGATCTTGCAGGACCAAAAGTTCTCGCTCTTAAGACAGACAAAAAAAGCTACAAGCGCGGGGAACAGGGTCGCATTCTGATAAGAGCAACAGATGACATATCAGGCATCAAAGAGCCGTCGGGAGATGCAATTATAAATATTTGCCGGACTGGCTTTGTATCGAAAAATAGATCGGCAACGGATCGTAACGCTACAACACGCATCCTTGTCTGTGATAATTCCCTTAAGAAAATCGATGGCGATTGGTACGCTATGGATTTCAAGCTAGCTGAGAACGTACCAACGGGAACATACGTCCTTCCAGAGATTCAAATATCAGACCGAGTCGGCAATACCACGTCCCTTACGAGCTCAGGTGAAACAGCTGATGGTACTCACTACAATTTAAAATACTCAGAAACGGCCACTCAGGTTAGCATTCTGGGCGTCGAAATTATGGATTAGCGGTCATAAGGGCAAGCCAGATCAGTCAAAGCCTACATCTGGTTCGCCGCAATTTCTCAAGATTTCTGCGCGCGCCCTATCCTTCAATTTTAAGGCTAAATGCCAGACATCTAGTCGAATATTGTCCTGATCTTTATTGATCATAATGGGCTCTAGAATTGATAAGGAAACGTTGCCAGGCCTAATGATAGCACTGTCTGGATGTAAAGCCGAGCGAGCGCCCATAATGGCAACAGGAACCACAGGAAGAGATAGTTCCACAGCCGCCAGAAATGGGCCTATATGAAACGGCAGAACGCCTGCTTTTCTTGTAAATGTTCCTTCTGGAAAGGACGCCAGGTTTTTACCTAATCGCGCCGCATCAATGGCGACTTGAGCATCCCGAATAGCGCCACTCACGTCATATCGCTCGACGTAAATAATGCCAAGACGTTCCAATGTAAAATTGAACAATGCGCTTTGTTTTAACTCAGCCTTTGCGATAAACGATACAGGTCTATCAAAGGCTGCCAATAAATATAAAACATCACTGTAACTTGCATGATTAGCAACATAAATAGCTTGATTTCTCGCCATACTGCCACGAACCTCTAGATTCACACGAGAAACGAATAAAACTAACCACGCTGCAGTTCTAGCAGCCAACCAGCGCGATTCAAGTCGCGGCAAAAACACCATAAATGGCCAAATAAACAAAGTTAAGATAACGATTAACGCCCACATTAATGATGACCGCAACAAAACTGCATAGCTTAACGCAACCCTCTTAAATTTTGCGAACACCCCCGAGAGTGCAAACGTCGCAACATCCCAGCGCCAGTCATGCTTCGATGCCGAAAGCTGTCCGGTCTCGAATAGCTTTTTACAAGCCGATCGCCTGATTTTTCCACTACTGGTCTTCAGAACCCTGTGAGGCTCAACTAGTCTAATGACGTCAGGCGGCGATCCTGAACGATCTGCCAAAATCTCGTTAATCTCAGATTCGATTCGATGTTGAACTGAGCTGTCGGTCTCTCTAGTCTCTGCAACGACTGCTAGACGCTCCGTGGCGAAATTCCCATCAAGAAAACCAAACACCGCCACACACCCTTTCCTTACACCTGGAACCAGTCCCACTGCGGCTTCAAGCTCTTCAGGATGAACATTACGACCCGCATGTTTAATAACATCTTTAATTCTGCCTGTAATATAGAGCTCGCCAGAAGCTACGTAACCCAAGTCCCCCGTTTCGAGCCAACCGCCCTGAATTAACTTTTTGCTCTCCGCCTCTTTATTCAAGTAGCCAGACGTTGATGACGGACCTCTAAACTGAATCCGACCTTCTACGCGCTCAGCCACTTCGTGATTCAAATCATCCACGATCCGGATTTCGTGACCAGGAAGAGGCCTACCACAGCTTACAAATCGCAATGGAACACCTTTAGCGCCGTCCCAAGGCGTTGCCCGCCGCGAAGACTCCAAACTTTTTCGATCGATATTATCAATACTCAAGACATCACGTAGACGTGGAAATGCGAGACCAACTGTTGACTCTGCCAAACCGTAAACGGGTTTCAATGCTGATCGGGGAAAACCACTTACGGAAAAAAAATCCAAAAATCTCTCTACGGTACTTGGATCAACCGCTTCAGCGCCATTACAGGCTGCCTTGATTGACCGCAGATTAATCCTCTTCGCGTCATCAATACTTATATGCTTTAAACAAAGCTCATAAGCAAAATTAGGAGCAGCCGTTAATGTGGCTTGATACTTATCGATTGTTTTGAGCCAGTAAATTGGACTACTCAAGAAGCTAAAAGGTGACATAACAATAAACTTACAGCCAAAGAACAAACTACCCAACCATGCGCCAATTAGCCCCATGTCGTGATATAGCGGCAACCAGCTTACAAAAATATCATTTTGGCTCACGTCCAATACAGATCCCATGGCCTTAATATTTGATAGAATGTTCGCGTGAGTTAGAACTACACCCTTCGGATTTCCAGTGCTTCCGGATGTGTATTGCACAAACGCGGTATCAGAGGGCTTCGCAATCAGCTGGCGGTATTCGTCCGAATCTCTTGTAATCAGACGTTCAACATCTACAAGATTTATGAAACCGCCGCTAATCTTCAGCAGACGCCCAACCCCGCCCATTAGAGGGCGATTCGTAATTAGTACGCGTGTTTTTGCATTTCGTAAAATTTCAACATGCCGCTCCAAGTGATCCACGATCTGAGAAGCCCTAGTTGGTGGATATAATGCCACCGGAATAGCACCTGCAAGAATCACCCCCATAAAACAAAAAAAATACTCTTCGCACGTTGGAAGCATAATCGCCACAGTATCGCCAGGATTAATTTGCCTTTTGGACAGTGACGCTGCAACGCTCTTCGCTCCCTCGAAGAGATCGGCATACGTTATATTTTTTTCTTCGCCTCTGGATTTTAAAACAGTGAGATGATCTCGACTCGGGTGATTTTTGACATAGTAATTAAGGACATCATTTAATGTTTGCGCGGTATAAGGAATCACGACAGACTTAGTATCGACCGGGCGCTCTTGACCTGCAATTTTTACCCGCTGGTGACTTTCGACATGAACTAACGGAGATTTCTCAATAGCTGAAACTAGATCACCAACGGTCAAAATATCTAAAAAAAGACCCTCCCCAACGAGCACACCGAAGATTTTCTCAATCCGCGACGCTAATTCAACCCGCGTCAGACTATCTAAACCCAAATCTTTGTCTAATCTCGTATCTGCCGATATCACACTAACTTTTGACGCCGGCCAATGAAGCTCGTCACCCAGATCTTTTAATAGTTGGGTAAGATTAGCTAACGTAACCTGATTTGATACCGCTTTTACCGCCACGTGAGCACTCGCCAAATCACTCAAAAAGCGCGCAAACATGAACCTGCATCCGGTAAAGCTCATTTAACGGTCTGCCGCCGCGCCATATTTGTGGTAAGCAAAAATTATTCCAGCTATTTATCCCATAGCAGTATCGAGAATCATCATGATCAAGAAACCAAGCATCAGCCCCATCGTGGAGGGCGTTTGGTGCCCGTTTCGATGAGTCTCTGGTATGACCTCGTGAGACACAACGAAGATCATCGCACCTGCCGCAAACCCCAACCCAACGGGATAAGCAAACTGGGTTCCCGAAGCTAAGGTTGCTCCAACCAGTGCCCCCAATGGCTCTAATAACCCGGTGAGTGACGCGACAAAAAAAGCTACGAGAGGACGCACATTTGAAGCTCTCATCGTTAGAGCCACGGCGAGGCCTTCCGGAATATCTTGAATGGCGATAGCCGTGCTTATTGGTAGTCCTACACTCCAGTCCGCCCTGGAGAAGCTCACACCCATAGCCATACCCTCGGGTAGGTTGTGTAATGCGATGGCAAAAACAAAAAGCCAGGTTCTTCTTAAGCCCTTTACCCCAACTCCAAAGCCGCCAGCATGTTGATGCTCGTGGGGAGTAAACTGTTCAAGGCCAAGCATGAGAAAACTACCAAGGATTAACCCACAAGCCACTAGGCCAACGCCAGTCGAGCGAGCGCCGGTCATGGCCTGGCCAACCTCGATCCCGGGAATGATCAGAGAAAACGCCGACGCGGCAAGCATCATACCCGCAGCAAACCCAAGCATCGTATCTTCGATTTTTTGGGGCACTCCCTTCAAAAATAGCGCGGGTATTGCTCCGATTGTTGTCGCTAAAAAACCCCCGAAACCAGCAGCAAGCGCCAGCTTAATTGTCTCAATCGGGTGTCCAAAACTGATGCTTATTGCCGATTGCACCAGTAATCCAATCGTGGCAAACAAAGGAATTATCAGACTCAACGCCGAAATCGGATGCGCCAGACCATGGCGCCATGCGGATTTTAGCCAAATTTTCACTCCGGCAACTGTCAAACTGAGCCCTTTTTATCAAGAAAAAAATTCAATCGCGATGTTCTCCGAGTAATTTTAACCCGAACGACAACAAAAAACTATTTTCTGTCGTCACTGCAATACCGTATGATTGCAGCGCGGTGGTGTGACGGAACTAAAGGAAAACCCAATGATCATCAAGCAGACATTTTTATTACTCCTCATGATAGCTACGGAGAGTTGTGTGACCAGCAAAATAGAAGAACCAAAGTTCAAAATCACTCTTTCGGAATCAGAATTTGAACTTCGCGAGTACGAGCCACGAATCATCGCTGAGACAAGGGTCAGCGGAGAATTCAGTGATGCACCCAACCGCGGCTTTCGCATTCTTGCTGACTACATTTTTGGGAACAATACCAAACAAACAGAAATCGCCATGACAGCGCCGGTGTCTCAAGAGAGGAAAAGTGAATCAATTGCGATGACGGCTCCTGTATCACAAGAGAAGGCGTCTAATAATGAATGGATCATTACATTTACGATGCCAAGCAAGTACACAATGGATAGTTTGCCGAAACCCAATGACAATCGGGTCGCAATTCGCCAACTTCCTTCGGGAAAATTTGCGGCCATAAAATTCAGTGGCATGAATAGCCAGAACACCGTCACAGAAAAAACCGCATCACTTCGGTCATGGTTAACTTCAAAAAATTATAAAGCTAAAGGTAACGAACCCCTTTATGCGCGATACAACCCGCCTTGGACACCGTGGTTCTGGCGACGCAATGAAATTCTTATCGAGCTTGAATGAGGTTAAATCTTAACGTCTGTATTCAGTTCGCATGCTGTAACCGTACATCAGATAGCCGACAGAGAGAACCCCGCCATTACCGGTTAGGTCGGATGTTGTCCATGTTTGACCCTGGAACTGACTACTATCGACTGTGAACACACCGGACGCGTCACCAGATGTGAGGGCAATTGGAATATGTAGCTCCCGATTCCCTCCGCTACCCCCATAGACATTCAAATCGATAAACATACCGCTTACAACCTTCCGCAATGCCTGCAGGTCGGTGACCACATCATAGGATTGAGACGTCTTATTATATAAATAAAAGCGCACTTCAACTTTGCTAATGACAGTGTTACTTGCCGTTACCTTTACAGAAGGCATGTACACTCTTGAAGCTCCATCCCGCACTGGAGATGCTGCAGCAAGATCATAAAGACCCACAGTTGCGCCATTATACTTAAGGGTCCATTTACCGGCAGGTATCGGCGCCTTATAGCCGTCCGATCCGCCCCAATTAAAGCCACTGACACTCACATTATCAGCCGTTGCGCCTTCACGATAACCGTATATGTAAATCGTCGGAGAACCACCCTGAGCACATTGAAATCTATTAGCGGACCCTGATGCTGTAGCCGAACCTGAGTTATTACTGCTGTCTAATAGCGTTATCGGATCCTGAGATCCTGAGTTTCTTACGATGGGCTGAGGTGGCTGTAGCGTGAAACCACCCGTCGTGCCGAACCCCGAACCACATGCATCTTTCAACAACGGCGGGTTGTTTGTCTGACTTGAGAAATAAAGGCCAAACCCTACCGTTTCTGGAAATATGTCATTAACTGGTGTGAACGAACCTTGAGATATCGAGCTCGCCACTGCAGCTCGCGAACCGATCCAAGCAAAGTATGGCGTTGTTGTATAGCCATCTTGGTTAACATAAGTATTTTTCGCTCCTTTCAAAGGAGAGCTCAAACCCGCCAGTTCCTTGATTGCGTTATCAGGCAGGTTGTAAAAACTGCTGCTGACCTCAAATTCAGACTTAGCATCACCACCACTGACGGTAGTTTTTCCAAGTTTCATGTCAGACGTTGCCGCATCACTAACTGGAAAGTTAATAAAATTATCCGTGCCGGCACCAAGACCCACGAAAGACATTGATTCTGACTCTGCGTACCGACCTTCGACAGTCGTGGACTGGCCGCCTGTAATACCACCAACGACCCAGCTCATACTGGATTGTTCATTTGCGCCAGCCAGTAGATCCATTCCGAAAGAGCTCTGACCAGAATTAATAGCGAGCATCTGACCAGAGTTACCCTTTTGCAGCCCAACGCTATAAGATCCATCCCCATTAACCGCTTGCTTTGAAATCATGAGAGAAAGAGATCCGCCGCCGCTGCCCATACCAGACCTAACAGGCAACACAACAAGCTGATTCGGAACCGGCGCTGAAGATCCCTGTGGCACAACCAATTGCCCAGAAACATTGACCGTTCCCGATCCTCCTTCCTGTGATTTATTGCTCTTTTTTTTACCACATGAGACTAAAAGCGCACAAAGAACACAAAAAGCCATGGCTAGTCTGATCATTGCAAACCTCGTTATGGTATAATCCCAAAGTTGTAGCAAAAAAAATGGCTAAAATAACAAATTTTTTGTTCACTATCTGGTTTATGGTTTAAGTCTTTGATTAAGGGCGTTAGATGACCAATCAGGATTTCTCTCAAAAACTTGGCGTTTGGATTTTTCTCGCGTTTACCGCTTTTCTAAGCCTAATTTTGATTATTATGGCACGTCCGTTTCTGGTGGCGGTAATCGTTGGTGGCATGATGGCGCTGATTTTAAATCCGTGGTTTCGATACTTGAACGCCAAGATGAATAAATATGCCGCAGCGACTGCTGCGACAGTCTCGCTCGCTTTATTGTTTATCATACCATTACTGTTGCTGGCAGTGGTTGCGCTTAGAGATGCCAGCACCCTTACAAGCATGCTCGCTAGCGAAGAAACAACATCCACGTTTAAAGATTGGCTAACGCATTGGCGTCTGACATTTGAGCAAACAATCGATACATATGCACCTTGGATCACGGGCCTTCGCTTTCACGACCAAGCCACGGGGCTTGCAAGCACACTCCTAGACTGGTCAAGCAAGCTGGTACTTCAGCTAGCCAGCGAGACGCCAGCGTTAATGCTACAACTCACAATGGGGGTCCTAAGCTGCTATTTCTGGCTTGTTGATGGCAGGCGATTCTTGGTCTGGCTTCGGTTAATTATTCCAGTGACGGATCACGTTCGAGATGAAGTCACCGCAGCGTTTCGAGACGCAACACGTTCAACCGTAGTCGCTAGTCTAGCAGCCGCTTTAGCACAGGCTTTCATTGTCATAATCTCATTCCTTGCAATCGGAATTCCGTCTGCCGCATTAGCCGCAGGAACAACATTTGCCTTTGCCTGGATACCAGTCCTCGGGTCCTTCCCAGTGTTTGCAGTTGCTGCCTTTTGGGCGATTGCCCACGGTTCTTGGGTCAAGCTTACATTTATTGTTGTGGCAGGTTTAATAACAGGCGTTGTTGATAACTTGGTTCGCCCCCTCGTGCTAAAGGGTGGTAGCGACATGCACCCGCTTGTCAGTCTGGTGGCCATCTTGGGCGGTCTCGAGTTCTTTGGCTTGCTGGGCGTTCTTCTAGGCCCAGTTATTGTTGCGATGTTCACAGCGTGCGCCCGCGTTTGGCCGCATTTAGCCGAAGAAGCCGGTTGGTTTAAGAGCCACTCTTAGCGGCTAGTTATCACCATTTCTGCGGCACTCTTTGAATCTCCGAAGACTTAAAACCTCGCTCGACCATGCGATCAATAAGCGACTGCAATTTTGCATCTTCCATCTTCCAGTCCCTTGCCATGATCCAAAGGTAACCTCGATTTGGAGTCGCTATGATGACCCAACTATAATCAGGCGCAATTTCTACCGTGTAATACGGAAACTTGAGTGGCCAAAAAGGACTGACCTTCCACTCTGCATTATTTGTCCCAGGCACGGGGTAGCCTGTCATTGTGTATTTTCTAGGCTCGCCATCAAAAGAATTTTTCCGAAACGTAAACCGGATATCAATATGGCCATCGGGGCTAAGGTCGTAGTGCTCAATAGCATTATGAGCCCCCACTTCCAGAAACGTCGGAATATTTGCCAGTACGTACCAATCACCCATGAACCTATTCAAATCAAGCGCTGGAACTTTCTCCAACGGAGGCAAACCACCGTTAGTCGTGCAAGATGCAAACATGGACATTAAGATCGACACAAATAAGACCCTCATATGTTCAACCCCCGCCCCAAATGGTACATTAAGTATTGCATGATTTCTAGGGCACATCTTATAAATACCGGCATTGATGAAAAGCGGAGAACCTCATGTTTTTGAAAAATATAATTGGCACGACTGCAGCTTTAATCCTAGTAACCCAGCAGGCAACTGCTTGGGGTCAGCATACAGCCAGTAAGCACGAATCAGAATTACCGTTCAAAAAAATCATGTTTCGCGTACTGGATATAAAAAACAACAATGAATTAGCTAGCGGTATCGAAACAATTACCTACAAGAACGGTAGCATCACGAAAAATACGGAGTACTACGCGGCCGACAAGAATCGATCGATCATACAGACCGAGCTAGCCACCACTAATCTCGCAAACCTCACCATTAACGAGTATTGGTTTAAGAACAATCAGACAGGGGAACAGGTTGAACTCGCCATGTCAAATCCCCCGGTAGCCTTGGTGAGCTACACACAAAAAAAGGACGAAAAGCCGCAAAAATCAGAATACCGATGGACTGATCGAACAATTATCGGGAAAACACTTCATCATTTTATTGTACGAAACTGGGCAATCCTTAGCTCAGGCAAAAGTCCGGACTTTGATCTATACGTTCCCATGAAACGGGACCAATTCAAGTTCAGGGTCCGCAAGGATCGAGACGTCCGAATCAAAGATCAGGTCGCGCACGTTGTCAGTTTAGAGCCAGCAAATTGGGCTATACGAGCATTAGTTCCGCGTATGGATTTCTTTTACGCAGTCAAAAATGGCGTTCCAGTACTCGTTCGATACGAGGGCGCAACCACGGTTGCAATTAACGGCGACGATAAGCGAGAGGTCGCAATCGAATTCTCATATGAGAGCTAGCTCTATTGAGCGGTATAGCCACCAAATACCACATACCGCACCAGCCAGCCAATGCAAGTCAGCACAACAGAACCGATAAAAGCTGGAAAAAATCCGATTATACTAAAGCCTGGAGTCAGCGCGGCAGCGATTTTTAAAGAGACCGCATTAACGATCAAGAGGAAAAAGCCAAACGTAAAGACTGTTAGCGGCAAGGTCAGCACAACCAGCACAGGCCAAATAAACGTATTCACAAGACCAATGACTACCGACGCCACCAAAGCCGCACTAAACCCTTCAACTCGAAATCCAGGGACAAAATGCGCTGTCAGTACCAACGCCACACTTGCCAGCAGCCAGTGCACTAGAAACGGTGTCATCGTATTCTCCTACAATTTATTGTGACAAAGTTAAACCCACCGTCTGGGCGCACCCTCATAATACACCAAAATATCTATAAATAATTGTATTTTTCACAAAACGCTCAAGTTAATGCTCCCCGGCCTGTTAAAAGACAATCTAAACTTTTGCCCTCGGGACTCCGAACCCTCGTCTGTCACTTTTTATTTGAGGTTGAGCATAAATGGTTTTCATTGGCGACAAATCTATGCAACAGAGTCTTCAGAGGTCACTCGAAAAGGCGACCCGAGAAAACGCTGATGCCATGGAAAAACTGGCCAGTGGCAGTGTTTTCACAAAATTTGACAATCGTCCCTCGGATAGAAAATTGGCTGAGGGGCTGTCGTTTAAAATTAGGGGTTTAGCGGCTGCAAAACGCAACATAAATGACGCCGTATCGCTTCTTCAGACGGCTGATTCGGGAATACAGCAAATCAACGATATGGTTTTGCGTATGAAAGAAATAAATATCGCTGCCACCAATACAACGATTAGTGACCAGGAACGAAAATTTTTGTTTGTCGAGTACCAGGCATTACACAATGAAATCCAGCGAGTGGCCGAAACAACAACATTCAATGGAGTGCCTATCTTAAATGGCGACTCACCAGACGCCCCCCAAGAAATGATTTTCAGAGTGGGAGATCCTACGACCACTGATGAGATGGCCGCACCTGAAGATGATCTCAATACGATAATATTTTCTGGTATGAAAGATGTCGTAGCCACTCCATTTGGATTAGGATTATCTAGCGCCCAAGACTTCATAGAAGGACTAGATCCGACTGACGGGATCAGCATTGAAGATGCCCAAGAACTTCTACTACCCCTTGAAGATCAACATGCCACAGTCTACGACGAGGCCATTGATAAACTGGCCAGCATGCGAGCCGTTTACGGCGGTATGCAAAATAGAATGCAACGTGCTCTTGAATTTAGTGATGTTCTCTCTGAAAACCTGTCAGCCGCTCGCAGCAATATCGCGGATACTGATTATGCATCCGAAGTGTCGCGGATGACAGCGAGCCGTATCTTAATGCAAGCCGGAACGGCAGTGCTTGCTCAATCTGGATTCGCGAGCTCCTTGTCACTCCAGCTTTTAAGCGGGCTTTCAAGCTAGTATCAAGATCTATTCTTCTTACGCTCAATCCTTGCCGATGCAATAGCTCGGTACCAATCACCTGCGTCTTCCTTGGCATCAAATCTACCCGTCATGGCGAAGTCTCGCGCCAAATCCAGGTCAAATTCCCATCCAAGCATCCGTCTAGTTGGGCCGGATGATCCTAAATCTGTAAGTTGCAGCAGACAACGTTCTCCCACGTCCCGCAGTTCCTTGGAAAGATCGTCTCGCTCCAAAGCTCGATAAAGACACCAACGTAAATGCGCGAGTGGTACACCGTGAAGGTTATGAAATGATCTCACTAATTGTGGTAACGCCTTGGGCGATATGATCCCTCTTTTTATGAAGGACCATGCCACCTGGGACCAATGTTCAAACTCAAACCAAGTCCCAGCAAACCTTGAATTTATCTTGCCCGTGTAGCCTGGCACTGATCTAATATAAATTCCATCCACTTTCAGATCGTCTGGAACAATCAACTCTTGACCAATCACTTGAGCGATCACCGGACCCTCGACCATAGCCCCAGACAACCATCCCCTAAGTCCATCCAAGTCAATATGCTTCTCAATAAATAAACGAACCCCAATGTAAATAAAAGCATCGTATTCGGCATTGTCCCCAATCATTATAATTCTGCTACCGGGGGTCATTCGTGTAGCGATATCGAGGATAGCTTTGGTTTTGTAGGCGATGTGGTGACGTAGCAGATCAAGCCGTCCCATTCTGAGATTGTAACCCTGATTTTTGAAAGTATCCGTCGACCATTCCAAGCGATCTAACGTTAACTTTCCATCCAAAGCCAATCGCAATTGTGGCGGCGATGAACTCACAAAATGAAGGGCCGATTGCGGTGAGTTTGCAGTCCTTGGGTCTCCGCCCCATCTAGCCAATTCAAGAACTTCACTGGCACCTGGAACCGTTATTTTGTCATGGGGACTTTCAAATGGTATCTTTGCCATCTTCATCCATGACTCAAACTCCGTCTCCAGATACGTTTTATCTAAATCACAAAAAAGGTGAATTGAGCGATCAAACCTGTTAAGGGGCTCCAGGGAACGCGAACTTACTAATGCTCTTAATTTATAATCACGCGTGCTTACTTTTAGCAGTCTTCGAAGAAAGCTCACAGCTGTTCTAATCCTTTTTTGATGATCCAGTTTGAGTCTATCATTTTCAAAAATCTTTTGCGTTTTGAGAAGCCAAAAAACAAGCGCAAAATCTCAGTGTTTTAGACATGTTGGCTCGTTACTTTGGTGGGTCCGAACTCAAACTTTCTGGAGTTTACTACAAGTAAGCCGATAAACCTCGGAGAAGAGGTTAGTCAAAGAAACACGTTTTTGCTGTCAAACGGACTATTTGTGAAATCGAAGACACCACCCAAATCATCTATGTCCAAGCTCGTCAGAACGAAGCTTGCCGAACGCTCTATTGCAAGGGATCTTGCTGTAAATCTCGTTACCGCACTCTCTGGTTCCCTTCTTCTTATTGGAATTATTTCATTCGTCTATCAAACAAGATCTGAAGATCGTGAGCTACGTAAGCAAATGATCGATAACTCGGCAAATTTGGCTGATTTTCTCTCTTTGCCGATGTGGACCTACAATGAGGTTGAAATTAAATCATTGGTACATCGTTTTGCCTCAGTCGAAGGCATTACCGCAGTCACGGTGCTCGATGACTCGGGACAAACAGTCCTGAATTTCAAAAAAAATGACAATAGTCGCGACATTAACGCAACGCGAGATATCATTTATAAGGGCAGAAAGATCGGTAAGGTTCGGGTATTCGGGAGCACATCACCTCTGTATTTTCGAGGCTTAAAAAATCTTGCCTGGACAATTGCTATCACTCTTTTAGCCATTCTTGTTGTGGTCATGATGGTTTTGCCGCTCCTCAATAAGTATCTGGATGAGCCACTCCAACGTCTTGCATCTGGGATTCAGAAAATCGCCTCTGGTCAGTATAAGGAAACGCTTCCCTCTGTTCCTCAGATGGAACTAGCCAAGATCACCGAGGAGGTGAACTATATGGCTGAAAAAATTGCACTTCGCGAGCACCAGATAAAAGAATCCATGCGCGCATCCACGGTACTAAAAACTGAGATCGGTATGGCTGAAACCGTCCAACGTTCCATGACAGCTACCCAAGGTTTCAACACCGCTCGTCGGGTCGCTCAATATTACAAACCCATGACCAACCTATCTGGCGACTGGATGACTGTCTTTGAATGCGACCAGGGAAAAACCATCTACGCGATGGTCGGTGATGTAACGGGGCACGGCATCCCGCAGGGGCTCGTGACCATGGCTGCTTTTGGTGCTTTACAGACCCTAAGACCACTAGTGCAACAAAACAGCAAAAGCTTCACACCTGCCGCCATTTTAAACATCCTACGAAGCACCCTTGTTACTATTTTGCATGAGTGTCAGTTGGCGATGACCGTCTCCATTGTCAAGATCGATGTACATAGTCGAAAACTAACGATGTCAAGCGCCGGCCACCCCCTACCACTTCTTGTCAGAAACGAAAACGGCGTCATGCATGTGTCCCCACTCACTGCAAAAGCTCAGTCCCCGTTGGGATTTGAAATGCTCACCAAGTCGGTCGTCATCCCTCCCTTTGTAGACACGGTACACGATCTGGAAGGCGAAGATACGATCTGTATTTTCAGTGATGGTCTAACTGAAGCAAGGGATCAGAAGCAGGTCGCGTTCCAAAAGAACTTCCTTAAAACTTTGCGTCGGCTTGACCGAAGGTATCCCCCCTCAGTCATGATGGACCACATACTTCAAGCTCTTCAGAAACACATCAAAGGATCATCGGTGACTGATGACATCTGCTTGCTCGTCGTCGATACGAAAAAGGATAGCTCCTATGACGCCGCGGCGTGATTTAAGCTTATTTGTTTTCTGCTCGGCAATTCAAGTTATAGGCGCTCTTATCTCGGAGACGTCCGCTGCCAGACCTCTCTCAGTGTTCACCCCCGACTGGCCACCGTTTTATATCCAAGAGCCCGACCACGGAAACTCACGAGGTATGGCCTGGGACTTGCTCGCCACTTGCTCTCGACGAGTCGATAAGAATCCAGTGTTTGCTAATTACCCAATCCGACGAATGATTAAAAAAATGGAAGACGGTGAACTCGATCTTAACATTATGAGCTTCAAGGAAGACCGGCTTCGCATCATGGCCTACGGCAAGGAAATCATCTTTGAGAATGACTACATAATCATCACGGGGAGCCATGTTACAAAACCAATTCGAAGACTTTCTGATCTTAATGATCTTTCGGTAGCACAACTCGTAGGACTGCGCCCCTCCGATGAATTTAAGAGGTGGTTTGACGATCGTCTAAAGAACAAGTCCGGCAAAGAGACATTCCTTTTAAATTCCGAGGAACAAATCCTCAAAATGCTTGCAAATGGGCGAGTCGATGCGACGGTCGCGTCCCGTGCAGAGATAAAATGGAGAAGCAAGCGACTCGGATTGACGAGTCGAATTCGTGAAACGAATCTGTCAATTCGAAAGCAGCCATATTTTTTTGTGATGGCAAAGCAAAGCCCCATTTACAAGGCTCGGCCAAGCTCACTCAGCACACTTGACGCTTGTGTCAGGGACCTTAAACGAAGCGGCAGCTGGGCAAGAATGAAGGCTCGCTACCAGCTGTAAAAATTTATAACAGACTGTATTTATTGATTAATTTATTTTTTGTGTTCGTTCTTTGAAAAACCGCAGATTGTCGGGTAGACTTGCCAGTAAGACAGACAATATCAAATACAATTTTTACAGTCCAAATCGCAATTGGCGAGGAGTTTAAGTCTCATGGAAGGGATAAAAACGAGAACCTGTGGCTACTGTCATTCGGAACGAGTCTGGAACTGGAATGGCCAGAAAATGAAAGATGGCTCAAAGGTCTATACAGATGAGCGCGGTCACAGATGGGCGGGACGACGCTGCCCAGTTTGTGAGAAAAGTCGAGTTGCAGCGGCCGTGCGCCATGACAGCTTCGACCGTGAAATGATTTTCCAGCAACTTGTAGACAAGGGCTTCAAGATTAAATCCAAAACCCACCCCGTAACGGTAGAGAAAGATGGCCAAGTTTACCAGGTTGGTATCCGACGAGCGAGGACTGTTGACGGTTCCATACTCATTGAGTCGCCTGCGGATGTTCGTGATGATATCGTCGCTTTGGTATTTGAATCCGTGCGGCTGTGTACGCCTGAACAAATAAAAGGTGTAAATGTTTTTGTCCCCCCTGTAGAGACCGCTCGGGGCATCTCGGGACCTACACTGACAGCTTCGATAGACTCAAGACCCAGCGTTGATGCCTTCTAGAAACTGGCCTACTTAATTGTGCCGATTGTCCCGAGAGCTCTCTAGCCCTCGGGCCTTTTTTTATTTTGATTTCTGACTCTTACAATATGTTTGGCGGACACCCACACGTAAACGGTATGTCCA
>Ga0315901_10001177_pt1 | contig 37813 bp, 61 predicted proteins | sample LakEriMetagenome_10_FD_203761 | JGI IMG/M metagenome (GOLD analysis project Ga0315901, IMG submission 203761) | Freshwater fungal communities from buoy surface, Lake Erie, Ohio, United States - Buoy 2 MA116 | ecosystem: Environmental > Aquatic > Freshwater > Lake | place: USA: Lake Erie, Ohio...
ACGCCCAGTTTGTCCACCCTTGCTTTGGGAGGGTCGGAAGGTTTCCTACACAAGAATCAGAGAAACAATTTCCAAATCCAAACGCAAAATACAAAATGCAACCGACAAAAACTTTTCGCAACTCGTTCATCATCAACATCATCACTCGTTCTGTTTCGTTTCCTCTCTTTCGCCTTTGATCAGCTCGTTCGGCCAAGTCTCGCGTCGATCAACTTGCCAAGCCAACCACGGCTGAACGAAACACGTTGACCAACTTCCTCGCTTCGTCGCGTCAATACACGCGCGAGACACGCAATCGTCCGCAGTCATGTCCATCCGCGCGCACGATGCAATCACATCATCCATCGCGCTCGCGTGGATCATCACGGCATGAGTGCAGGAGATCGGCCACGGCTGCGCCACACGCCACACGCCTTGCCCCGGACTATCCACCTCATGCCCATAGTCCCGCGCCTTGCCCCAAAGTATCCCGCCCAAATACACCACACCGCAATCAGCGGGTAGGCTGAACTCCCGCGCCCCCAAAGACGGGACGCCTTCAACATCCTCCTCCCAAAGTCCCACCCATTCCCATTGATAGGCCCGCCCCATCGAAAGGGCAGCGATATGCGAAAGCGCGGCCCCTTGCTGCGCCGGGGTGTGCTGTATCGTCCCGCCATCAAATCGCACGTATGTCCCTTCAACCGCCGCGCTCGGCTCAATAGCGGGCAACCACAGATCATCAATGCCCATCCTCGCAAGCCTCGCCTGTGCTGCCTCCCGCTTGTCCGGTCTTGCAATCAAGATATGCCCCACCCGTTCACTATCCCCCTCAATTTTTAAGCCCCCTTTCACGCTGTTACCTCCTGCCGCTCCCTCTCCCGCCTGCGCCTCGCATCCTCCCGCGCCACCTCGTCCAGCAATCCAAAGGTCGCCATGCCCTTCAGCGCCTTCACAATCTTGCTGTATTGCCTACACCCCCGACCGACATTGCGCCCGAGGTATTTGTGACCGCTCTGCTTGTAAGCCTCGTTCACTGCCCCGCCCTCCGATATTCCCTCAAATCCTGCTCCAACAACCACCGCAAGCACTCGCCCCCATTGCCTACGTCCTCGACCTCAACGCACACATCCGAGCATTTGCCATGCTCTTGCAGCGCGTTCATCACAAGGCGCGGGTCAAGGTTGTTGGCTGCGATCCAGTGCATAAGGGTCTGGCTCACAACACGCACTCCGGTTCCGCCTCGGCGGGTCTTGCCAGCGTCAGCGTCTCCCAAGGGTGCAGCGCACCCCGGTATCTCCAATGCGGCCTGCCTTCCCCTGTGACCTTCCACTCGTCGCGCATGACCTCATGCCCGTAAGCCCACCCCTTCACCGCAAAGCCAAGCATCGCCTCGCAGACAACCAGCACATACCGCCGCGCAGGGTCATCGTTGTCCCGCAGGATAAGCGAGCCGTTGAGGTGATGCGTTGACCGCACCTCGATGTCCTGTCCTACATCGGCCTGCTTGTGGAACGTGTTGCAGGACGGCAGATAAGCCCTGTCGAATTTCCTGCCGACAACAAGCTCCGCAAGGATGCCGTTGACGTTTCGAGTCAGAAACTCGGCAAGGTCGCTTTTGTAGGTTGTGCTGGCATTGCAGCCCAAAGCGGAACCTTCCAAGTTGCGAAGCTCGGCCAGCTTCACCGCTTCCAAGATCGTGATGAGGCGGAAGGGGCGGAGGCTCACGCCGCCACCTCCTGCCCCGCGAGTTGCTGACGCATCGCAGCAATGCCCGCTTTGAGTTTGCCAATCTGCGCGGCGACTGCGGGCTTAATCCTGCGATCCCACGGCGTATGCTCATCCGCCGACTCCTTGTTTCGCGGGTCGCCCTGCAATCGGCTGATCTCCTTTTCCGCCGCTTCGATCCTTTGCTTAATCTGCCAGACGCCCTCCGGTTTTGCGTTGCCGTTGAGCTTGGTAATATTGCCCCCGCCCCTCCGTGCTCGAATTTGCGAGGCCCGCGCCATCAAATTTGCAGACCACTTGGCAATCGGGTTGCCGCGATAGTCCGTCCATTGGCCGTAAGGGGTGATGGGCCTGCTTTCGTTGTCGTGCCAAATCTCGGTTGCAATATCGGCTTCGACTCCGATCTTCTGCGCCTCGGCTAAGAATTCTGAAAGGGCGGGGGTCGATTCGACTTTTTGCAAGTCCCCCCCTTCCCTTACTATTCCTATTCCTTTCCTTTCCTTTTTGTTGGGTTCCAGCTTGGGTTGTGCTTCGGTTCTGCTTGGGTTCTGCTTGGGTTGGTGCTTTGCTCCGTTGTCTCGGGCCGCTTGGCTTTTTGCTTGGGTTCGGGCCATGCCTCCTCTTTTGCCAGCGTCCCGCTTGGCCTTAACCTCCTGCTCCCGGTCGAGCGGGTAAAACGCCACTGACAATCCCTCGGCATCCCAAGACCAAAGCGCGCAATCCTGCCGCACTTCAGCCAACGTAATGCCAAGGGTTTGTTGCCATTGGCGATCCTTCCACTCGCCGCAGCCGTCGATTCTGCCGCCGTTCTCCTGCTCGCAGCAATAGGCGAGGAGGTTAAGCCAAGTCGCCCGCTGCGTGGGGTCGCAGCCGACATACTCCGGTGCGCGGAGCGTAATCGTCTTAATGTTTAAGTAGATCATCGCTCGCCTCCCATATCGGCCAGCGCAGCCAACCCATTTGGCGTGATAATCGACACAATTACTTCGTGCCCGCAGTCGCTTGTTCGAGTGCGGCCCGTGTCGTGCAGCAATCCGAGGTCGCGCAGTTCCCCGCACCGCTTCCAGTAGCAAGCCCGTGCGGCGTAAAGCCCTGTAATTTTGCCCGCTTCCTCGTCGGTCATGTCGGACGCCTCCGCAAAGGCCGCAAGCAGCTTGTGCCGCTGCGATCCCCACCGGATGCGATTGTCCCTCGACGCCGCCGCCTCTTGCGAGGTCGGCGGGTCGGTGTTGCGGACAAAGGACGCAAGCTCAAAGGGAAAGTCGTTGCTCATTGCTTGCGCCCTCCCATTTCTCGCAGCCTTGCGGTCGCGTTGTGCAGTTCGCGCGTGGTCGATTCCAACTCCCACGCAAGGCGCTCGCAGTGTTCCTTGAGCCAATCCATGTGCGATGAGATCGACGTATCCTCGTCCGGGGCGAGGCCGTCACAAACGGATCGTTCGTAAAGGTTCATAGGTAATCCCGTGGGTCTTCGCGTTCCGCCCAATCCTCGCGTTGCACGCCCCAGACTTGCTGTTCCAACGTCAGCAAGGGTTTCGGCGGCTTCGGTTTAGGTTTCTCCGGTTCCGCTTCCTTCGGGACGCCCCAAACCCCTGCGCCGTTGCAGGCGTAGCAGAGATTTGTCGGGTAATAGCCCCGCCATTGCTGCTCTCCTACGGCGTAGCGGTCAGTGATGTCGGCTTGGCCGATCCTGCCGCGACCGCCGCAATCTTCGCAGATGTAACTTTGTTTGATTGTTGCGGGCATGGCTCAGAACGGAACGTCTTCGTCGGATCCCTCCGGTTGATTGTTGCGGTTGCCGCCGTTGCCGCCCGCGAGAAAACGCCAGTTGCCAATGATCGGCCCGCGCTCCCCTGCATCGCGCTTTTCCTTCGTCACGCCCTGCACGACGAAGCCGTCATCCCCGTAGTCGCTTTGCCCGTCCTTGTTCGGAATGAGGATTGCGTCGAGGTAGGTTCCTTTCTTCCCGGCGTAAAGATCGTCTTTGCTGATTTTCTTTACGTCGATTTTCACTGCGATTTTATTCATTTTGGTTCTGTGTTCGTGTTGTGGTTGTGCCGACTAAAACGGAATCTCGTCATCGTCGGCGGGAGTTGTTGCTTTGACCGAAGCTTTGCCGTTGCTCGGTTTGCTAAGACGGACAAACGGGATGCCGTCATCCTCGTCCTTAGTGCGCGGTGCTGATTGCGCTGGCTTGGCGTAGGTCGTTGCCTTGCTCGCGGCGTGGCCGTCATCGTCTTCCGGGGCGATACCGCAAGCCGCCATCAGCGAGTAGCGGCGCGCATAGGTCAGTGCCGAGCCGTAGCCCTGCGGATCGTTCTTGCTCGCGGGAACGTGCAACGGGCCGCTGCTCATTGTCTCGCCGCTGGAGTGGATGAATACCGTCTCGACCGTCACGCCGCTTTCGCAGGGCAATGTGCGCTGCATGAGGGCGATGCCGTGCTTGTGCAGGGCGTCGATCACTGCCTCAACGCAAGCGTCGAGTCCTGCATACTTCGACTTGAAGTGCGGGTTGGTGTTGGTCTTTAAGGCGGGGCCAAAGTCGGCTTGCGCCTTGACAAAAGCAGATGCGATAGCTTTGCCTATCGTCTGCACTGAGTTCACTTGTTCTGTGTTCATTGTGCTAATCGCGCCGGGGGGTTGCCGCCTCCCGGCGTCTTTGTTTGGGTTAAGCAGTCGAATCCGCGACCTCCGTTGATCGTTTCTCGAACTGCGAAAGTTTTGCGCGTAGGTCGCGCAGTTCGGCCAACACGCGCAGGAAGTCCGATCCCGCGAGAGTCGCCAACCAAGGCTTCGCGGAAGTCTTGTGCGCGACATAAGGCGGGACGCCAATCGGGCAAGCTGCCTCTGCTTGCTCGTAGGCTTTGCGGACATTGAGCGATTCGACAAATTTCACTTCGGGCCACCATCCCGTATCGTCCTCGACATCTGCTCCGCCCGCGCCCAAGTGCGCTTGCTTGTAGCCCGCCCGCTCGGCTGCAAAGCCGTAGCCGCGAAGCTCGTCGCGCCAGAGACGTTCACCGCGCTTTCCCTTCTCGCGTTGTGCGCGGCTCATTGTTTTGCCTCCAGATTAAGCCTGTCGTTCATTTGTCCGCGCTGATCGCGCTCTCGCTCCAACCTTTCGATCTGGTCGCAGGCATCGTCGATCATTTCTCCGACAACGCGCGGGCAGGGTTGGCTCAATCCTTCGTCGCCCCGCCGCCAGCGATTAAAGGTGCGAAGGAAGTTGACGGTCTCGTTGGTCATTTCTTCCGCCCTCCTTTGGCAAGTTTGCTCGCCGCCGCTTTATAGAAATCCCGCTCGTTGCGCGTCTCCTCAAGCTCCTTGAGCAAATGCACGATGCTCGCCGCCATTGCGTCCTCGGCGGTTCGATCAAAGCCAATGCTGCCAAGTTGAAAGTTTGCCGGGGCGGCTTGTGCGAACCCCCCAAGGTTCACCGCCCCGGCTTTCTGTTGGTAACCCCCGTCAGAAATCATAGCCCCGCTTCCTCCTCCTGTTGCCGAATAGCATTGCGAGCGCGGACAATGCCGAGGGCTTCGTCTAACGCGATGGTCAATCGGTTCACTTGCTCGCGCAATGTGTCGATCTGGCGCGACTTTTCCTGCTCGACTTTGAGCGCGGCAAGAAGGCGGTCGATCTCTTCGTTCAACGCCGCGACTTCCATGCGATGCCGCTGCGAGCGTTCTTCTATGTCCTCGAAATAGGCCGTCATTTTGCGTGATGTTTTAAGATGCCTTTCCAAATGTCTTTCGCGGGCAGCTTGCAGCCGCACAGGTCGCACCACAGTTGCCCTTGTGTCGGGTCAGTCCAAAACTCCCGAAGCCTCGCGTGGTCGAGCGTGTCGCTCATGCAGGCAATCGTCATGGCGTCCCAATGCGTATGCCCGTGCTTGTCCACACGTTTTACTCGCGGCCATGCGAGCAATTCGCCTTCGCGGTCAATCAATCCGTAGCGGCACAAAATCGCCGTGTCTTCGGCGGCAAGCTGTAGCATCGCCCACGCGACTTGCTCAAACGGGGTAGCTTCAGCGGACTTCGCGCCAGTTGCCGCATTGGGCTTGCGGTTGTGACCACTGCTCGCCACAGACCCGCCCATGCAGAGGTCAAAAATCATGGGAGCATCCTCCATGTCATGAAGGCCAGCAACAGCGCACCAAGCGCAAGAACCAGAGCGGCGGCGATTGCTTCGTCCGGGGGGAGCGAATTCACTTGGATGCCTCCATGCTTTTTGCGAGGGCGTCGATCCCCGCCCACGGATCAGACTTGCGCTCTACCTCACCGCGCAACTTGGCGCGCAGCGGTTGCAGGCGGTCGAGAATGCTACCAAGGATGTGCGGCGGGACGCATGGGCATTGCCCGTGGTATTCCGTAACCGGAAGTCGGCGGTCGATGCTCACGCTACTACCTCCCCGGCAAGTTTGCTGTTGAGGTAACGCTTCTTGCCAACGCTGCGCGGATCGACCTTGCGATACGTCAGCGTTTTGCGTTTGCGCGTTGACGGCTTGCGCGCGTTTTCCTGCGCCAGCAGTCCGTTGATGCGACGATCAGCGAGTTGCCGCTCGCTGCGCGTCCCGATTTCGCGGCCCCAAGCGAAAGCCGCTTGAGCCGTTGCAATGAGCAGGACAAATCCAAAGATCGTCATGCCGATTATTTCGTGGGTGTTCATGGTTCTGTGTTCTCCGAGGCGGTTGTTTCCGCCTGCGAAAGTTCGGCGCGGATGATCTCGCGCAACTCGCCGCTGAGGCTTCGGTTGTTGTCGCGGGCACGGGCGCGCAATGCCTCAATCGCCTTAGGCGAGAGGCCGCTGATACCTATGAAAGTGCGCTTGTTTTGGGTCTTGGGCATTGTGGGATGCCTTAGGTTTCCGGTAGGGTTTAACCCCATGTTCAACCCAAGTAAATAGTTTTTTTTCTTTTTTTTTACTTATGCTTGGGGAGGGGGTAAGTTGAACCCGTGAGGCACAAGACTAGCCACATCGGGTTCCGGGCCACCCCGGAGCTAAAGGAGGCCGTTGAGCGCGCCGCGCTGGCGCAGGGGCTAAAGGCTGGCGAATGGATTCACGCCGTGGTCGAAAAGGCGATCAAGACCGGGGTGCTGGTGCGTCAGCAAACTACCTACGAAGTCATTGAGCCAAAGACTACCTTGCGAGCGGCAGAATCCGCCAAACGATACCTGTAACGTCAAATCGCGAATCGGACAATATCATTTTTATATCATCTTACAGCCCCCCCCCTTGCATTAACACATGAAACACAGTGAGGTTGTCCGACTCGGCGGGTTGTCCTGCCGCCTCTGGCAGTCTCCGGGCGATGGACGCTGGCGGTGGCATTCCCGGCGTGGAGGCAAACGGGTTCTCAATGCGGCGAAGGAATTGGGCGATGCCAAGGCAAAGGCCAAGGAACAGCTTGCCTTGTTGCGAGACGGGCGCAGCCAGCTAGGGAACCTAGACCCCGCTCTGCTTTCCGAGTTCCTCGCGTGGAAGGGGCAGCGTGCCGATAGTCCCGCAACTGCCGAGGCCGCGCGGCAGTATGTGGCGCACCTTACCGAGCGGAAGGTTCAGACCCGCACCATCGAAGCGGACATCAAGCACTTCACCGCAAAGCACCCCGGCCCGATTGCCGATGTCGCGGCGGAATCAGTCAAGTCGCACCTTGACTCATTAGGGGTCGGGCCTCGCCGCTACAACAACGTGCGGGCAAGCCTCGTCTCGTTCTTCGGATGGGCGAGGAAGCAAGGATTCCTGCCCGACACAATGACAGCCCCGCAGCGCACCCATGCCCTGCCTGTGCCGAAAAAGCGGCCCCCGATCTATACGCCCCCGGAGTTCCGCGCCCTGCTTGCTGCAGTTGCACCGGAGTGGCGGCTACCGCTGGCGATTTGCGGGTTGGCGGGGCTTCGCACTTGCGAGGCGGAAAAGCTCCTATGGCGCGAAGTAAAGCTCGGCAAGAAGCTGATCGAAGTCCTCCCCGAAAACGCCAAGAACACCGGACGCCGTAGGCTCGTCCCGATCCACCCCGCTTTGATGACTTGGTTCCGAAAGGCGGGCGAACACCGGGACGAAGATCACGTTTGCCCGCAAGGGGTGAGGATCGACAACCTTGCCAAGCGGGTTCGCAGAAAAAAGGTCACATGGGTGAAGAACGGGCTGCGACACAGCTACGGAAGTTATCGCTGCGCGGTTGTGAAATCCGCCGCGCAAGTTGCGTTGGAGATGGGCAATAGCGAGGGAATCGTCCGCTCAAATTACCTTGAATATGTCGAGCGAGGGACGGCTGCGGTGTGGTTCAAATGTGGTTACTTTGACCCGTCTTAAAAACTTAACCCCCTCATTTTGAGGGGGTTAAAGCATACCGGCGGAGGGGGTCGAACCCACACTCCCTTGCGGGAAACGGATTTTGAGTCCGTCTGGACAGAGGAAAATGAAAGTCGAAGAACGAATTATGCCGCTCAAGGGGTGGTTACTTTTGGGTTACTATTTGTCATAGACTTTGACACTCCCGCCGCCCTTTGTGGCGGCAGTAACCCGAAAATGGAAACGCTGGATGGCGGTTTCCTGCACGCACGGCCACTTAGCCGACCCCCGCGCAACCAAGGCAATGCTCGCCTTCCGCAAGGCATACGCCCCGCAGACCGTCCTGCACCTTGGGGATTTTTGCGACATGGCCGCGCTCCGGGCGGGAGCAAGGCGGGACGCCGACGATCCAGACCGAGCCGAAAGCATGGCCGACGATCTACTCGCTGGCCTGTCCTTCCTGCGTGAGCTTGAGCCGACAGTAATCCACTTAGGGAATCACGAAGATCGCTTGTGCGGACTCGCGCATAGCGGCAACGCCGTGGTCAGCTACGCCGCAGGGCAAGTGCTGGCGCGCATTGATGACGCAGCCAAGGAAATGAAGGCGAAGGTCGTTCCGTATGCGGGGTTGCGACCGGAGGCTTGCACTCGACTAGGCGACACATTGTTCCTGCACGGAGTCCTCTACAACGTCAGCGCGGCTCGCGATCACGCCGAAGCCCTTGGGATGAATTGCGTGTTTGGGCATACGCACCGAGTCGCGCAAGAGGCGGGGCGCTGCCAGCGTCCGGTTGTCGGCTACAACATTGGGTGCGCCATTGATCTTTCGGTCGGCTACGCCAAGGGCAGGCGGCAAACCCTTGGATGGGCGCATGGCTTTGCTTTCGGGGAATGGAACGATCAGTTCTGCACCGTGAACCTCATCACGCTTTCGCCCCACTACCGATTACCGCTATGAGGTCAAAAAAATTGACCACCCCCGACCCCGACCTCGCCCGTTGGTGCGCTGCCCTCGCCTCCCCCCAAGTCGCAGACAAAGTTCCCCCCGGCTGGCACACCACACGCGAACTTTGCGCCATGCTTGGCAAGTCCGACACAACCGTTAGCGAGCAGCTCCGCAAAGCCGTTGCCGCAGGCAAATGCGAGCGGCGGGAGTTTCGCATTGCTGCGGCTAACACGGTGCGCGGCGTGCCGCACTACCGACTGCTCGGCAAATGAAAAAGCCCGTCAAGGCCACACCACGGCGCAAGAAGCACGCGCCCTCGATGCGGTTCCGTCTCGACGGCGTATGGTGGACTGTCCGAGTTGAGCGTCCACCGGACAAAGAAAAACTTGACGGGCTTTGCCACTACAAGAAACGCACAATCTGGCTTGCACCTTCTGCCGTCAAAGGCGACTTGCTCGGCATTGTGGTGCATGAACTTGCCCACTGCGTTATTCCGCCGACCGACGAAACCCATGTCCGCGATCTTGAGCGCGTTGTTTGTGCCGTGGTGCGCTGGGCGGCGCGCAAATTGAATGACGGTAAGATCAGCATTGGGAGGCATAAGGCCAGCTAGGAATCCAAATCCCAAATCGCATGACCTTCTGGCCGCTCCTCATCTGCACTCTGTGCTACGCCGCAACCAGCATCGGCTTCGCCCGCGAGGGCAACTGGCCCATGTGCGCCGTGTTTGCGGGATACGCCGGGGCCAATCTGGGGTTTCTCGCGCTCGTTTGGAAGTAATCCTATCGCGCGCGCTATACACAAAGCACGATTGCGTATAGCGAAGCGGACATCGCTATACATTAAGTAACAAAATGTGATGTGTTTTTGTTAGGCGAGCGCGGCAGGGTTCAATACCTGCACCTTCCGGGTTGTGCCCCTCGCGTCTTATTCCGCCACGCGCTCATTTGTATCATTCCGCGATACTATCACGGTTTAAACTCATCCTGCGACCACATCGGCTCGCCGCGCTCATCAAGGAACGGATAATGCCGCAGCGCCGAAGAAGCCCGGTCGCGCAGTTCGCGCACCGACTTCGGGCGCGTCGAGGGATGGAGGCAGTCGCGCAAAAGGTCGCGAGCCTTTAATAAGGCCGCGCGCTGTTCAAACTTGAGCGACATTTCTTTATTAAGACCCGCTTGGCCGAATGCGAATGAAGCAACGCGCCAACTTTCGCGGGCGAACCTTGAGATAAACCCCGTCACCCTCGCGGTTCGGCGTGCCGTCCGCGCGCATCCCGCTGGTGTTGCCTTCGATGGCCTCGAACTTGTCGCCAAGCGATCGTTTGACGATACCAATATGTGAAAAGTCGTAACACACGAAGTCCCCCGGCCGTGGCTCGGCGGTATCGGGTAGCACAGTGCAAGTCGCGGGGCGAGCTTCTGCCCACTTGATGAATCCATAGGCTAAAGCGGTCTTGGGCCTCCACTTCGCAGGCGTAGTGCTTTTAAGAGCGAGCCACTTTACGTTTGCTGGATCGTCTAGCCATTGCTCAAGCGCCCACGCGCAGAAGGCAGCGCACCAAGGCCACGCGCCGGGGTCTAGGTTTGTCGCGGCTTGATATTTGCGGACATCCTTGCCGACGTTATTGCGCGTCTCCTTTTTGCCGAGTTCCCTTTCCGCGATCTGAGTTAGAAGGGCGATGCGACTTGCGTTTTTCGGCTTCGCGGTGGATGCGGATGTGCGCGGCTGCGAGGACTTCGGCAAGGTCGCCGATAGAGAGTTTTCCGACGAGGGCAAGGGCGATACTTCGCCGATCTTCTGGAGGCCATTTAGAAATGCCACGAATGAGTTCTTCAACCATGTTACCGCTTTCATTTTTAGAAGTCCGTCCCGCCACGGATGCCGATGTAGGTGATGCCTTTTTTTAGCGAGCCAGTGACTACGAGGCGGATCGAAGTGACGAGGCGCGTAAGGAAGGGGCGCGTGTCAGATGGCTTTGGTTTCGGCGTCAGCGCGTGACGCATCCACCACGATTTCACGGCAACACAATCTTGTCGGCGGCGATAGCGGCTTGCGTCTCAGCCGCACCCCACGGACGCCAAAAGGTCACGAACCACAGTTTCTTCTCGAAGTCCGCCCCGCCCGTCATGCGCCAACCGCTTTTCGCCAGCGGCAATCCTTCGCCCTGAAGAGGCGGCATTGTGGCACAGGAAGCGCAAAATAACGCCATTCCTGCAATAACGTGGCGCATTTTTACCGCTCCTTACGGAACACTTCGTAAAGCGAGATCGCGGCAATAGCCGCAGCGGCAATGGCCGACCATTGTTCGGGGTCTAGCTTCCAGCCGATTGCGGCGGTAAGGGTGGCAAGGCCAGCCCATGTGCTGCGTTCTTTGAGTTTGCCGAGGAGCGTTGAAACGATCATGCCCTCGCCGGGGTGTCAAAGCCTTCCCGGTCGCTATGCGCGAATGGCAAACGCCTAAGACTGCAACCCCGCCACAGCCTCCGCGCTCGCAGCCTCGTAGCTGCATGGCGGGGCGCTGAACGTGCGCGGCGTAGGGTCAACCGAGGCAACCAGCATCCCTTCCATCCAGCTTTTTAACGAGGTCATGTTCGGGCCGAGCGGCTTGCCCGCTTGCAGAAGCGCCATCTCAAAACGCTGGAGGGCGCTGACTTGCATGGGCGAGAAGTGCGTCGAAGTCCATGCTTCGGGCGAGTAGGTCGGCAACGGCGCAGGCGTTCCCGCGACCCACTGCCGCTCGACGCGATCCTCAAACCACACCACGTTTGGCTCCCATGCGCCTTGTTCGGGCTTCGGGATTTTCACCAGCGGCACAACGCTCTGGCCCTCTGGCACATCGCGCCAGTTTCCTTCGTCATCGGTGAGCAGCGAGACGAGTTGTTGGGATGGCACAAGGCCGACTGTAATCATTGCGTTAGGTTCCATAAGCGACCTCCACGGCGTCTACGCTGGCGACCCAGCGCCATGTCTCGGATGCAATTCCAGTTGGGCGGATTCGGATGTAGTCGCCTGCGTCCACTGTGGCGACTTCCAGAGATGTCGATGAAGCGTTGTCCGTTCCAATAGTTACGGGCGCAAAAACCTCACTGCTCGTCCCCGCCACATTCTTCGCCGCATACTGCCGCTCGTAGGTGGCGACCACACTGCCGTCCGATTTCACTCCGACCACTTTGATATTGCAGAAGATGACCTTGCCGCTGGGGATCGTCAGATACCCCGTTGCGCCATCCAGTGCCATTTCGACGGCGGCGTTTGTAGTTGTTTTGCAGCGAAGAACAGCGCGAAATCTCTGAGCGTCGCCTACCACAGCAAATGTCCCACTCGCGTGTGACAACATACTCAAGCGGTCAGCGCGACTTTGTAGGCCGATAGCAAACCCTTGAGAGGCGGAAGCAGTATTGCTTGCGCCAATTGCTATCGTGTTAATGCCTGACGATGTGCAGCCGTCGCCAGCGGCGATTGATCTGTCGGAAGATGCGGTGTTGGATCTTCCGCCAAGAACAGACGCTTGAAAACCGCTGGCCGTGCCGCCAGATGCGATTTTGGCGCAAGTAATATCTCCGTCACGATTTACCGTGAAGCGATTAGTGCCGCCTGTTTGCAGTTGCAGCAGCAGCGAGCTTGCGTTGCTGGCCGTGTTTGTAATGTTTAGCTTAATCGCACTCGGCGTTCCCGATGTATTCCAAGTGCCAGCCAGATCGACAAGGCTTTGCGCGTTGCTGCCTGTGAGCGAGTAGCCTGTGGTGGTCAGCGCGGATGTGTTGGCGGCGGGTGCGGTAGAGAGCGATGTAAATGCGCCTGTGTTCGGGGTCGTTGTTCCCAAGGCGGCTGGTGATGCGGGGTCAAAGGCTGATGTGGCCGAAAGCGTCGTTCCACTAATGGAAAGCCCGCTGCCCGCCTCCAGATACGTCAGCTTGCTCGCGCTATCGTCCCAGAACACAAGCCGATCCGCATTGGCATCCACCCCCGTAATGCTCGCCCCGCTCACCCCGAGGACATCCGAGGCCGAGGACGCTGCGCCTGTGACGCCGCTGGCTGCGGGATCAGCAAACTCGACGCCGCTCAAGTCCGACTTGGTGCGGAGAACTTGGTTGGCCGTGCCAAGCGCGAGAGTCGTGACTGCGCCTGCGGTGGTGGTGACGAGGACGCGACCAGAATCGGAGCCGACTTTACCGTCTGTCGTTATATTACCATGCCCGTGGTCGCCTGCGGCTACTTCGGTGGAGCCTGTGCCGATTCCGACCGCGCTGGTCGAGCCGCCAGAGATTTTAACTAGACCGTTGTAGGCCGAAACGTCTGCCTCCAAGCCGCCGCGTTCGTGGGCGAGTGTGCCAGAAACAATATCGCTGGCTTCGTGCTCGTGCGTATAGACAGGGTCGCGCTGCCAATTTGTCCCATCGTAGACATATCGCCTGCTGCCCGTAGTCGGAATAGTTTGGGAACCTCCAGCCGCGCCAGCAACGGCAAGTGTTCCAATCGACGGATTGGCTCGGACAACGGCAATATCTCCCGATTGATTGCCGCTTGTGGGAAGCGTAACAGTCTTTGCTCCGCTATAATTTTCAATAACGGCAATTTGAGCGCGGGCGGCGGTAAGCGTGAAACTTCCAGACCCCGTGATGTTGTAATTTGTTGTCGTGAATAGCGACTGCGCCCCGATATCACTCGGGGTTATCGGATCACTCCCCGCCGCCGCATGGCTGGCCGCGTGAGAGGTTGGGGCTGCCCCAACGTCTGCCGCAGTCTGCCCAAACGAAGGCCGCACAAAGAGTGTCCCGGACGAACTGCTATTGGATACCACCGCAGCAACCGTGACGATGGGCGCGCTCGGCTTGGTCTTGGTCAAGCCGCCCGTGGGCGAAGCATAAAGCAAGTCACCATTGGCCCACGCTTCTGCGCCTCCGCTGGCATTGATGCCGCGACATTTGCCGAAGTGCGTAACGTATCCTTCTTCGCCCACCCCTGCCGCGATGGTGCTCGTGGCAATGCCAATGATGGTAGTCGGGTTGGTGTTGTTCGCATGAGGAGCAACGCGCAGCTTGCCGCTATTGCCGATTGTCCCACTGAAGACGCATAGGGTTCCTGCCGTGATCGTGGAGGCCGTCGAGTTCTCAACGTGATAAAGTGTTTCTTGCCCGACTTGCAAAACGCTGCCGTGTGCGAGTCCGAGGTCAAGTGTTTCTTCGTCGGCGTTCCACGCAAGTTCGCCCTGCGCGGCGGTTTCTGCGGCGGTAAGATCAAAGGCAACCTTGTCGGCGGTAACAGATTCAAAGGTGACGGAATCGGTTGTGTTGAGTTCTTGATCGTAGCTTGCCCCGCCTCCTCCGGTTGCCCACTCGGTATCGTAGTCCGTGCTGGTCTTTTTGCGAAGCACTTGCAGCGCGCTTCCGCCTGTCGGAACACCAACGCCGGGGATTCCCTGCGGGCCTGCGGCCTCGACTTCGACGGTGTTCGTCGCAGTCGTTAGAACTTCGATCACATCGCCCATTAGCGCGTTACCTCCCGCGAGACTTTAGCGACCCCCTCGACCAGACGTTTTACAGCGCCAGTGGAGGATTCGATCTCAAGATCGTAGACGTAGCGGCCCGCCGTGATCGCGGACATCGAAGCCGCCGAAGCTGAAAGCGTGACTAGCCCGCCCGCCGCGGAGATGACTACGCCGCCGTTGGCCGTGGTCAGCGATAGCGCAACCGTGGCCGAGTCCGGGGTTTCGCGGAACATAGCCCTGCCGACAAAGCCCGAAAGATTTACAACAACGTCATCGCTTTTGTAGCGAAACGCCTGTGAGAGGGTCTGCCCTTGCGGCAGACACAAATCAGCTTGCGCGGGGCAGTCGCCGTAGAGGGTGTCGCTCATTTGCGTCCCCCCTGCGATCCGAAGCGATACCAGAGTTCATCGACGCGCGGGCGCATGATCTCCACATCGGAAGCAATTTCCGTCACACGCGAGTCCAGCTTGGCCGCAGACCAGACAAGTCCGATGGCCTGCAAGAGCATGGTTGCTCCGATGGTCACGCTGGCCTTGATGAGCCACGCCTTAAGTTGTTCGCGTTCTTGGTCGCTCATGGCGTGGTTACGGAGGTCAAAATTCCGTTGCTGAAAACAAGCGTGTTGGTTACTCCCCCAACAACCGTGATTTGAATATTCGTGGTCGGGTAAGTCGAAAGCGCGGCGATACGCGCCCATTCGTTTGTGTCTACGACCCCTGCGGAAAGAAACTGAATGCTGTTTGAGTTGGTGATAGTTCCGCTTCCTAGCTGCACCGAGTCGGCCCCGGTTGCCACTGCGGAGTCGCCTGCGGCAAAGCCATCGCCGCTGACGCGAGAGCGGTAGCCAATAGCTGCGCCACGGCCCGTTGTGTTTGTCGCTTGGTAGCCGACCGCAACCGCAAACTCTCCAAGCCCCCGCGCTTGATAACCAATAGAAACCGCGCTGTTGCTGCTTACGACTTCGCGTCCAATCGCAACCGCGCCATTGCCCAGCCCGTCATCGGCGGTTGCTCCCGATCCGACAATAGTATTGCCGCCAGTAACATTAGACGCCCCGCCGCCTAGAACAACAAGCGCAGACCCAAATACGCCGAGATTTGTAAATGCCTGCGCGGCATTTGTCCCGCCCGTGCCGCCGTTGGCGATGGCAAGCGTGTTTGTCACGTTTGTCAGATTGGCCTGCCCGCCGCCATCGACAGACCAAACCACATCAGTCGCATTGCTGTTAAGGGCAAGCACGCGAAGCTCGTTGCCTGTGTAGCTTGGCAACAAATTGATGCGTGCATTAGCTGCATTGCCTGCTCCAGTTCCCCCGTTGGCTATTTGCACGGTTCCGGTGACGTTGTTGGCTGTTCCTGTGGTGTTCTGGTTGAAGGTCGGGAAACTTGTGAGGCTCGCTGCGCTGCCGTTGGTGCGAAGAAGGTCGGCAGGGAAGTTAGTAAGACCCGCCGCGCTGCCGTTAGTTTGCAGCAAGTAAGACGGGAAGTTCGTGATAAGTGAGCCGTCCGTGACGGTGTTGCTGATTGCTGTCCACTCGACGTTCGTTTCCCCGGCTGCAACCGAGAGCACCTTGCCAACATTGTTGCTGTAAGATGGAAGCACTGCATTGAGATCGACTTGCACATTGGTCAGCGCCCCTCCGTCTCCGTTAGTGCGAAGAAGTTCTGCGGGGAAATTGGTAAGGCTTGCTGCATTGTTGACGGCTAAGTTAGTCAGCGCGGAGGAGGCGGGCTGAAAGGCGCTTGCCTCATTGGTTGCTGCTGTGCCGAGCGACAAGGCCGTGCGGAATCCTGCTGCATCGGCGTTGGTAAGGCCGCTCCACACTAAGCCGAAATTTGTTCGCGCCGTCTCCGCATTGGTCGCCCCGCTTCCGCCGTTGCTCACCGGGAGGACGCCGATGGCGTTGCTCAAGTTTGCATTAGGAAGGTTGGTAAGTCCGCTGCCGTCTCCGTTGGTTCGGAGCAGTCCTGCGGGGAAATTGGTCAGCGCGGAGTTGGTTTGCAGGAGCGCGGCGGGGAAGTTAGTCAGCGCGCCTGCCGATCCGTTGGTGCGGAGCAGGCTTGCGGGGAAGTTTGTGAGGCCAACGGCATCGCCATTGGTAGTCAGAAGCGAGGCGGGGAAGTTGGTCAGTCCTGCCGCCGAGTCGTTGGTGGTCATCTTGCCGTCGAGCGCGGCCTGTAATCCGGTGATGTTGCTGATGGCAAAGCTCGCCCCGGAGAGGTCGGAAATCTGCGAACGCACCAGCGAAAAGTTGGTGCGGACAACGCGATTGGTGTCTGCCGTCACCGTGATAAAGGTTTGCGCGGAGGCAACCGAGGCGGCGACGAGCAGGATGAGAAGGGCGCGTTTCATAATTTAGACTTTCGCAAGTTGCAATTCGCCGTCCGGTGTCACTTCGATTGTCCACAGACCGCCGCCGCTGTCTTGAAGCTGGAAGCTCGTTGCGGTCACGGCAGGCAGCGGCGAGGGCGAAGAGGACGTAATGAGGTCATCGGAAAGCGTTGCCGAAGTGCGGAACGTCTGGCGCACGGCCCCTTCTGCGACTTCGACCTCGACGTTGACGGCTGTGGTTCCCGCCGAGATGAGCGAGGCGATGTTGGCCGTGCTGAAGGAAAGGTTTGCGGCGAGGCCGGGAGCGGCGGCAAGGGTGTTGCCCGCCAGCGTGACAAGCGGAAGGTCGATGCCTCCGCTGTTGTTGTTAAAGGTCAAAGTGTAGGTTTCCCCGGCAACTCCAGTAACGGAGGCCGAGGCCGACACGGCAGCGATAGCTGCTTGCATCGTGGTCGGGGAGGCGTTGTAAGCGATGCTCCCCGTGCTGATCTTGGCAAGCTGCGCCGTTCCCCCGGAGGTCGAAGTCGAGGCCGTGATTGCTGTGCCTCCCGCAGTAGTTGCCGTCTGGAAGGTCTGGCTAGTTCTGGCCGTGACGTAGTAGGCCGATCCGTTGCTGAATCCTGTTGGCGTGGTAAATCCGGTGAGCGTGACTGCCTGCCCGTCAAAAAGTCCGTGCGGGGTCGAACAAGTAAAAACGCCCGCCGTGACGCTGGCGACAGTGACGTTGCGGGCGGGTAGTTCGATGATATAGCTGCCGCTGGTCGGCTTGGGGGAAAAGCTGATGCGCTGAACCTCGTCGGAGCCGCCGCCGCCCTCGGCGACTCCAGTGATGGTCGAAACCACGCTGGTCGAGATGGCCGACCATGCCGTTTGCAGGGCGGCGGGAGAGGTCGTGCCGACCGCGAACTTTACGGTTGCCCCAGACAGGTCAAGGTAATCATACACCCGCCCCGCCGTTGTGGATGGTTGCAGAAAATAAAGTTCAATCGCCTCGACATCTTCCTCAAAAAAGAGCGGGCTGGATGCTGGCAGGGTCGAATTAGCTCCGGACACGAATTGCCGAGCTTGAACGTCGAGGAAGAATTGCCGCGCCTGCAAAGCCATCTTGAGCGTCGAGGCGTGTCAAAGGTGCTGGCGGTGTCAGTATTGGTCGGCGCGGTCGCAGCACCCCGAAATGATCTCTCCCTCGCGGAAGCGGTCGGCTTCGCTGACGGCGTATCCCCGGTATTTTTGGCGGATGGCTTGATAGTCTTCAAAGCTAAAGCACCACCGATCACCGTGTTTTTGCGCGACTGCTTCACAATCCTTCAAATAGGTGAGCGGCATTGTTGCCGCCTTATCCAATATCGATTTTGAGGGAATACAAATCACGGCGCGGCTACATCAATGGAAATACTCAACGTGCTGGCAATGCTGTTTTCGACAGTGATCGTGCGCGACTGACCAAAAAGAGTGAAAGAAGTAGTTGCTGCTCCACTGCTCCCGTATTTGTTGCCAAAGGCTGCTCTGTAGCCGTTTATGCCGCTCGCAGAATTTGCGTCGATGCTGAAAATAACAGATTCGCCCAATGTTGATGACGAAACGAACACAACGGGAGACTCCGTTGATGGAGATGGACTGCTTGGTTGTCCGGGCCATCCGGTTCCGCCGTCTTGAATAAACAAACTAAAGGAACATTGTATTAAAGCAGAATACAAACCATTATTGCTATATAGCAAAAGTGTTCCGGGCACGGAACCCGTTGAAATTGGAACAATGATATTAGGGCCGCATGATGCAATAGGGTCGGTTTGAATTGTTGTGTTGATTGGCCCCGGCTGCAACGATCCAACCCCCACATTGAACTGATAGCTGACCGAAATGCCGTAAAGTTTTATTGCAGCGAAAGTAGCTTCGGAAATGACCGCAGATTGAAAACTCGTAGGAACCCCGATGAACTGATAAAAAGAAGCAATTTCATTATTGCTGCAAAAGTTACAGCAACACGGCGTCCCGCCCGGAGTTGTCCACGGCACTTGTGTTGCGGTTGCCATAGATTAGGCGGGGGCGGCCCACGCCGTTCCCCACACATACATTCGTTGACCATCGCAACGCTCGACTTCGACCCATCCGGGGGTTCCACTTGGGGGTGCGTCAGACCATTTGGCTTCGTCCGCTTCGGTAATAAAAAGCGATCCATTTGGCCCCGCGCTTAAGGTGGCGTCTGTTGCGCTTTTCCATTGTAGACCGCCTGCATCCCACGCAAGAAAGTGTGCTGCGGTAGCCTCAACAGGAAACGCTGGGTAAATATCCAACGACCAACCGTCCGCTCCTTGCGTTAAGCCGTATGTGCCATTAGTTTTGGGCTGTAACTGCGAAAAGTTGTCATCCAGATTGCGCGCGCGAATTGCAAAAGCATCTGCGTTGCCGACCTGCGGCTGAAATTTTACCAAGCTCATATTCTATATCCGGTCTGAATATAAACAGCAGAAACCGTTGTCGAGTTTTTAACCCGTCCTAAATTGTTCCTATACGACCTACTCGTTGTGATTATTTGCGGCGCGATGAATCTAGATGGGTTGATGTTGCCGCGAACATTAAATATGTTGCTGGGTTGAGCAAAGTCCGACGCAGAAACTCCCGTGCCTTCGGTCGTTATGGTTTTCGCATAGTAATCAAACGAAAATGAAAAGTTTTTTGTAACAGGCGGGTCTCCTGCTACAGTTTGTGTCACCGAACCCGTCAAAGAGCGCAAATCCGTGCTTGTCGTTACTTCGCCTGTAACTGTTGGAGTATTCCCGCCGCCTCCGCCACCTCCGCCGATTGTTGGAGTATTCCCGCCGCCTCCGCCACCTCCGCCGATTGTTGCTTCATTGTCTACTCCTAAAGACAAACGAAATGTGGTAAGTCCATAGTTTCGTTCGATATTGCAACTTTGGACGTTTGGAGACGTTGTAGCGCGCAGGTTGTTTAACAATGCGACAAAATTGTCTTCCTGCAACAAGGCCACTGGCATAGGAGCACCCACGCGCAAAGTAGATGCAATAGCTGAGTCAAAGCGCGTCAAACAAACAAAGTCGGCATTGATGCCAAGCGAGTTGTCGCTTTGTGCCACAATGGAGTAAGCGGTAAGCTGCATACCCCCGGAAGAGAGCTTTGAGTTGGCTTTGACGAGGGCGGGCATGGCTAGATTAGAACGGGCTGCGGAAGTTTGCGGTTGAGAGACTGAAGTTCAGTTACAACTTTTTGCAGTGTTGTCTCGGTGGCAAAGCCGCGCACAGAGTCGGTCAGCGACTTCATGGCGTTGCGGACGCCAGATTCAAGGGCGCGGCCTGCGGCATCGGCTTGTTTGGCAAAGGATTGCCCCGCGCCATCTGTAGCGGTTTTCAACGTATTGCCGCTGGTTGCTACTCCCTCAAAGGCGGTGACGATGGTTCCGCTGGCCGATTGGGTCTTGTCGGCGGTTGCGTTAAGAGTTTGGGCGGTTCGATCCAGCGCGGGCGCAATGCCGTCCGGGCCAGTAACGTCGAGCTTGGTCTGCGCCATGCTGGTTGCTGCTTGCGCGAGCGATTCTTTGTATTCCCTGCCCTTCTCCGCAACTTGCGTTGCGTATTCGTTGAGCCTTTGTCCCGCTTCCGCACTGCCGAAAATGTTGCTTTTGAAACCTTCGGTTTTTGTGACGGCATCGCCCACTCCTTGAATAAGTGCGCCCGTTGCACTCTTAAACCCTTCTCCCATTGTTTGCGTTGCGCTGGTGGACATTCCCTCAAGCCCTGCCCTTGCCTTGTCGATTACGCCGCCAGCCGCTTTATCGAAATTGGTTGTGAAAGCGTCTGCTCCACTTTTTGTTCCGTCGATCAGCGCGGAAGCCAACTGGCCCGTAAAAAACCCGATTGGATTTGTCAGCACAGAGATGAAGTCTTTGCCGAAATTTACGATCATGTCGTAAAGACGTTTTGCAAATGAGGCAACGCCTTCGCCAGTGACCGCATCCCAGATGCCTGTGAAAACGCGCAGGACACTTTCGATCATGTCCAAGAACTTCAAGTTAATCTGAGCGATTCCAAGAATAATTGCGCCTGTGAAAATCTTTCCGATACCAGCAAAAAAGTCCGCGCTTAATACTCCAAGCAATGCGCGGCCCACGGCTTCGACTGCCGTGACAAAGAACGAAAGAAAATCATCTGCCGCCTTGCGAAATGTGAAATCCAGATATCGGCTATACAGCCCAAAGATTTTTGAGGGGTCTTGCCAGATGCCAAGGGCGACATCAAAGGCGAAAGCAAATTGCTCGCCTATGCGTTTGCCGATGGAAGTGTAGTCAATGCTGTCGAAGAAGGAGCCGATGCGCTGAACATACGGCTGAAGGCTATTAATGAAAGCGTCCCACGCCGCTGTAAGCGCGGACAAAACCGGGCGGATTGCTGGCTCAAGCCCAGCCCAGACGCCTTGCAAAATCTTGTATCCTCGCTCGACCCATACGAGCATTTCAATAAGCGCATTGTTGAGGGCAATGCCGATGGCTTCGCCAAAGCCCGAAGCATCAAACTCGGCAAATCGTTTCGCCAGATTGCCAAGCAGCGTGGACATTGGCCCGACAACGCCGACCGCAAACTCTTCCGGTTTCTTCTTTAGAGCGTCGATGGCGTTGCTGAACATGGTCATCGAAGGCCCGTAGGTTTCGATAATGCGCGGAAGGCTTCCTAGAGTAGCGGCAGCTTTCGCTAGTTCTCCGTCAAAGTCTTTGATGAGCGGTAGAAGCTCGCGCCCTAGCTGTGTTCCGAAAATTGCCATTGCCGCCCTTGCCCGCTCGGCAGGGTTGGGTATGGCGTCAATCGCCTTCATTACCCTTTCCATCTGCTCGGCAGGGGAAAGGTTCTTAAGTTGGTCGAAGGAAAGGCCAAGGAGCTTGAGTTTTTCGACGGCCTTGGGAGAACCTTCTGCCGCCTTGGCAATGACTTCCTGCACCTTGTTAATCGCAGGCCCAACCTTGTCCGCGCTGCTTCCGGTCAGATCGAAGGCGCGTTGCAGGAGAATAAGTTCTGCCCTGCTCGCCCCCGTGGCCGCTTTGAGGTTGTTGAGCTTTTCAACGAAGTCGAGAGCGGTGGTAAAAGTCTTAATGCTGACAATGGTTCCAGCAACGCTTGCCGCAAATCCCGCCACTGCCGCCGCTCCTTGAGCAAACATTTGCGGGAGCATACTGGTATTCTTTTCAATGTTGGAAATGGACTGCCCGAATCCATCAAGACGCTTTTCAAGTCCTTGGATCGTTGATCCAAGGCTTTCGTCATGCCCCAAGAAATTTGTATGGGATTCAGCCATTTGTTTTCTAAGCGGTTCGTGCCAACTCGTAGGTCTTCTTCAGCGTCTCAGCGATGGCGATGTCCATGTAGGCGAGATAGCTTTTCCCTGCTTCATCTAGTGCCTTCTGTGCTTCTTTCGGCGGGATGACTTGGCTGGCCCACGGCGTTGCGTTGGTCATTCTCACGCCCGGATTACGAGGATCGTTGCTGTTGTCCACAATGCGCCCGGAGGCGCGGCCCATGTTCCGCGTCACCCATTGCGGGATGCCGCGCGTATTTGCGCTGACTCGCCCCGTGATCGGGATAGCTTCGGCGCAGACGGCCCACCCTGCTTTTGTGAGGCCCACCCGATCCGCTACCTTGTCTTTGTAAGCCTGCAACTCTCCATCTGCGCCTAATACTAGAACTTTTTCAACGCGCTTGCCCTTAACTGTGCCATCCACCGGATCGCGGCTGCGCTTGTGATAACCGCTGTCGAACTCATCAAAAAGGACGCGCCTAAACTTCATGTCGCGGACAATCTTGCCGATGGCAGTTGTGTTGCCGCTCTCTTGATACCTTTGAAAACGAGACTTGAAGGAGCGAATTTGATCCGACTTGTCCTTGCGGGGCTTAACATCCGAAAAGCGTTTTTCGACTAGTGCGCGATACTCGCGCTTGTTGGCGTTGGCCGCTTGCGCCTCATACCAACGGATTGCAACGCTGGTCACTTGATTGAGGAGGGCTTCGGATTTCTCGGTGTAATAGACCTTGTTAATGTCCCGATTGACCGCGCCCATGCCTTGCGCCTCCGCCTTGGCCCCTTCCCCGAAGGGCTGCGTCCGAAATGCCAGATTGACGCAGGCAACGCGAGCATGGGCCTTGAGCGATTCGCGGATGTCCTTGCCGACTACTTGGCGAAACTCGGCCATGCGCTGCTTTAGCTGCTTGGCGTTAGAGAGGACTGTTATCTTCATCGCTGGCGAGGGAAAGGGTGTGTTTCATCTGGCTTGCGATGTCCACGCCGTCAGCGGAAGAACGCATTGAAACCGTCCAGCGCACAGCGCGTCCGTTGGCCGTATCGTGCCAAAGGATCATCTGCATCCCCATCGCAACCGGAAGCCGCCGCAGAATGTAGTCGTGCGTCCAGCCCGTTTTGGCAGCAATTAGCGAGACGTAGCTTGCTTGCCAACACGGGCGGATGCTTTTCCCGGCGTCTTGAGTCCTTTGACGCCCTTCTGCTCCTGCGCCTGCGTCTGTGCGGCGAAGTATTCTGCGACCATCTGTTCGATGATGGGCAACGCAGCGGCAAGGGTCGGGGCATCGTTGAGCGGCCCTGCGAGGAATCCGCGCACAGCCTGCTTGAAAGCGGCCTTGTCCCAGATCGTTTCGGCAACCTCGTCCTCGTCAGCGGAGTGGATGTAGATGAACTCTGCCGTTGACCAAATCGCGTTCGCGTTGGCCGGGGCTACGCGATCCCCCTTCATGCCCCGAATAAAAAAGTTCTCTATCTCAAACAGATAGGAAAGCGTCTCTGCCGTCATCGGGCGCACAGTCAAGGGGCCGAGCTTGCGGCCCTTGACCAGTGCGGCGGTCTTTAGCAGATCGCTGCGGATCGGCGTTGCTTCGTTAATGGCTTCTTCGTCGGTTAGATGTTCTGCGCTCATAAATAATTTTGCATCTTGCGGATTTCTTCGGGGCTGGCGTCTTCGCGGATAAAGCCCATGCCGCTCCCTGCCGTGACCTCGACCATGCGCGGGGTGCTCTTGACGATGGACAGGCAAATGTCCCGCCAGCCTGCGTTAGCGTAGGCAAATTCTAAGGCGTCATCGGAGGCGGCTAGTCCCTTGAGCCAAGTGATGCGCCGTTCTAAGTCTTCTGGGGTGCGCTCTCCGGGATCGGCTTCTTCAAGTTTCAACCATTGCGAGGCGAGCTTGCCGCAGGAATCAACCGCGCCCTCAGTTGCGGGGTTAAAAAGGAAGGTGACGATGGTGCGCCCATCGCGGCGAACTTGCCGAGTGCAGGGAGGGCGGCGAAGCGTATGCCCCAAGCACAGCAAAGCCGTGGCGAGCTTGGTATTTGAGGTCAAAAAAACCTCATCATTTTTGGCGATTTCTTCCTGCATCTGTATCTAGTGCGGCGGGATTACGCGCCCGCCGCTTCGCGTTTTAGAGGGAAGGCTTAGAGGCTCGGATACTGCGTTGCCTCAATGGCAAAGGTCGCAAAACCCTCGGCAGTCTCTTCGCGGCTCACGGTGTCCACGATGATCGAACCGCCCGTAATGCCGTTGCCCGAAGTGGTGCTGTTGATCGAAAGGGCAACACCCGGAGCGGCGAGGGCTACTCCCGTCGAGCCATTAACCGCGCCTTCGATGGAGATCGTTGCGGTCGGTTTGAAATACGAAACGGCAACAACGTCACCATCGTTGTCCATAACTTCAGCCTTCTCGCGGGAAACTTCGCGGCTGAAGGACTGAATCAAAATTCCAGTTTCGGCGGTGCAACCGAAAACCACCGAAGCGGCGGCGGATGAAGTAACTGTTGTAGCGGCCATGCCTAGCCGCCTCTGTCAACCAGCTAGAGCAGCAACCGGGAAACGTGGACATTGAAGGTAATCGACCGCACGGCGTGGCGATCTTGGCGCGAGGTGGTCACTCCTTGCTGGCGAACCAAGCCATGCCAGCGGACGCTATTGCGTGAGGCTGAGAGAACGTCGAACAGATGCGGGTCTTCAATGATGCCGACAATCGCCGCCCAGAGGGCATCAGTGAACTCCTCGCCTGTTTGCTGGTTCTGCGCGGAATCCTCGTCCATGTCTTGATCCATCAAGGTCATCGAATGGATCGTCACCCCTAGCTCATAGACATCCCCGGTAGGGATGGACTCGCGCAACCGGATGGCGCGAACCACTACGGCGGGAACCTCCAAGTCGCTGCCGACATCGGCGCGGGTCACGTTGACCCCTTGCAAGTCGCAATACCCGCGCAAGGCCCATGCCATCATATCGACCACGGCCTTCTCGACCGCTTCTTCAAGAGGCTCCGGGGCGCGGCGGCGGATCGACCACTCGCTTACTGGTGCGGACTGCGGCATGAGAAGATAAGTTCCTGCCCGCACTGCGAGCGTTCGATGCTGATGACCCGATAGGTCTTGGTGTTGCCCGCCGAGAGAACGGAGAGCTTGCTGCCGACCTTGACCGAGCGGGTTGTTGTAGTGGACTTGGCGTGGAGGCCGATGTCGCGGGAGGGCAGGAATCCGCCTTCGTTGATGTCGCTGCCGACTGTGCCTTGCGTGACCGCAGCGGAGAAGGTCGAGGAACCAAAAGTCACCGTTGCGGGCAAGTCAGCAATGATGCTGTCTAGTTCTTCTGCGAGACGCGCCGTGTCGAGGGCCATACGCTAGGCCGCTTCTGTCAATGGCTTCTGTAAGGTGGTTTTTGCGCTGTCGAATTGGTAGCGGTGCAGCACTTGCGGGATATGCGCTTCGTCTTCGGCCTCGGCCCACAGATGGCGCAGCCAGAGCACATCCTCGTTGCGACGAACTTGCGGGACGGCATAGGCGCAAGCCAACTCTCGCCGCCAGACGCACCAAAACCACGGCGGGCGTTTAGTTACTGCGCCGGGGCGAAACGGCTCAATCTCATGCCCCAAGCGGCAGTTGATTCGGCCCTCCGCGCCATCGACCACGGCCCACTGGTCGAAGGTGATAACGTCCTTGTCGGCGTCGATATTTTGCAGGACGAGTTCAAAATATCCTTCCAAGAGCAAATCATCATCATCAAGGAAAGTAATGTATTTGCCCCCCGCTGCCCGCAGGAGCTTGTTGCGGGCCTCTCCGATGCCGCACAGGAGGTTTTCCCGCATCATCACGATCTCGACAGGCTTGCCTGCCACTCGCGCCTCTAGCGACCGGAACAGAGCATTTGCCTCATTCTCCCGCGCCGTAATGGTCGGAATAAGAACAGACAGTGCGGGCGTTGGTGCGCGTTTCATCGTGAAGCAATCCAGCAACGGCCTAGCGTTTCGTATGCGCCAAGGGTCGCCACGGCGGCGGCAACCTCCGGGTGCGGGATGTCGTGACCGCACAAAGTTCCCTGAGGTAGGAGCTTGGGTTTCCATGCGGCGATGTCGCGCAGGACGGCTTCGTGCGTATGCTCGCCGTCGATAAAGACCGCCCAGACGCTGCCGTCCTTGAACTTCTTCGCGGCGGCAACGCTGTCGGCTTGGATGGCCGTCACCATCTCCAACACACCTGCCTCGACCAAGGTAGCGTCGAATAAATGGCGAAAGCTCCCGCCCGCTTGCTTGGCAATGCTGGTCTGCGTTTCCTCGCTTGCGCTTCCCTTGAAGGTATCGACCGCTACAATGCGGACGTTTTGCTTGCCGTGCCGCTTTACCTCTTTGGCAAAGTAGCTGATCGAATGACCAACCCATGACCCGACCTCAACAAAGGTTGCGCCATCGGGAATCTGCTCGGCCAGTTGCGAGTAGAGGTCTGGGTAATCAAACCAGTTGGGAATGTTTGCGCTCATAGATTTCCTTGGCCCGCTCGTATTCGGCGGGGTCGTTGCCGCGCTCGTAGGTCGCGTCCATCTTTGCCTTCCCCGCAATCGGGTGGTGGTGATGAAACGTGAGGTGCGGGGCTTCGATGATGGCCCCGGCTTTTGTGGCGCGGGCGGTTAGATCGTTGTCCGAATAGACGTTGCGGAACTCCGGGTCAAAGAGATGCCCCTGCTTTTCCAGCCAAGGGCGCGTGACGATTGCCAAGGTGATTAGCCCGTCTTCGCGGATGCCGTCCTTCACGCGAAGGATGCGCGGGGCAAACACGTTGCTGCCAAGGGCGGCGACAATGCCTTCGTCCCATCCGCTCGGCGGCTCAAAGTCATCCGCGACTTGCACAAGGATGTCGCCAGTTGCGGCCCGCGCGGCAGCGTTCCATGCGCCGACCGAATAGCCGTCCTTTGCGGCGATTACATGGCGGAATCTCCGCAGCTTGTCCTTGGTTTCCTCGTCATCTTCGTCAATGGCGAAGATATGTTCCACGCGGAACGCATCGCTGGCGCGGGAAAGCCAAAGATTCATCGCCTGTATTGCCTGCGACCATCTTCCGCGAGTGGCGTGAAGTAGCGAGATGCGCGGCTTGCCGCCGTGTTGCAACATGGCCGATTCAATCTCCTTTGCCTTGGCCTCGTTGCCTGCGCTGCGGTAGGCCCATGCGAGCGTTGCGTGACCCTTCCAGCCATAAACGTCCGGGCGATGCGTCCACTCGGGGATTTTCGGCGCGTCCAGCGTAAGGCAATGCTCTGCCGTCTTTACGGCTTCTTCGGCCTGCCCTGCGTCCATTTGCAAGAGGGCCAGCAAGTGATGCGCCTCGCGGCGGGTCGGGCAGAGCTTGATCGCTTTTTGCAGCATATCCTGCCCGTGCGCGTTTTCAGCGGCGAGCAGGGCAAGGTTGAGCAGGACTTCGTAGCGATAAACGCCGTCGAGGGATTCCATGCGTAGAGCTTCCAGCCCGTAGCGCACGGCCTCCTCGCGTCTGCCTAAAAGGTAAAACTCATAGTGCAAGTAGAAGGCAAGGTGCTGCGCTTCTTGGTATCTCCACCGGAGGATATTAATGTTCCGCTCCTGTGATCCGGTTTTGCTGCCAATCGGTTCATGCACAACCTTGATGTTGCGATTGACCCGCACCTTGAGCGATTCGCGTCCATCCTGCGCCACAGGGACGCATTTCTCATGGCATCCGTGGAACCATGCCGCCGTTCCGCTGCGGAATAGCCGCTCGCGCCAGACGGACTTGCCATGATTAGGCAGGACGTATTCGGCCAGAATCCAATCCTCTGCCGTCTCGGCGCAGGCTTTGCGGATCGTCTCGCCTGTGCCTTCGGGCAGCACATCATCACAGTCCAACCACATCAGCCAATCCGCCCCGGCTTTCATGCCTAACCGGAAGGCTTCGTTGCGAGCGGCGGCGAAGTCATCGACAAAGGGCCATGCGGCGTTTGCGGGGCTATTGAAGTATTCCCCTGTGATGCAACCGCGCTCGCGGGCAATGTCGAGGGTCGGATCGGGCGTTTGCCCGCCGATAGCGCGGACTACAACAACGGTGTCGGTGACGGAGAAGGCAGCGTCGAGGGCGCGATCAATTAGCGGCTCCTCGTTGCCTGCAATCAAGCAGACGGCAATCTTAGGATTATCTGGCATCTGCCGCGAAGCAGACTGTCAAAAAGCAGAAACCCCGCCTCCCGGCGGGGTCTCAGTGAACACAGAACAATTAGAACTTAGGCGTAGCTGGTGTCGATGCCGATAGCGCAGGAAGCGTCGATGAGCTTCTCTGAGGTATTGTGGCGGCAGCGAATGACGTTCGAGCGGCGAGCCTCGTCGCGGTAGGTTTCCGTGACCAGCGGGGTCGCGGAATCTTCCGACCAGAGGAGCGTGCGGCCAAGACCGCCAGCGGTGAACTCACCCGCACCAAGGCGAGCCAAGATGATCTTGTTGTTGCCCCAGATGAAGCTACCAGAGTAGGACTGACCTTTCTTGGCTCCATTCTTGGCAGCGCGGCCAATGAGGACGCGCGACACGTTCAAGGCTTCTGCCACTTCCTGCGCGGAGGCAGGGCGAGCGGCAACCTTGGTCGGGCCGAAGATGTTGTCGAGCAACTTGGTCGAGCGGCGAATCCTGTTGAACACCGGAAGACTCAAGATGATCGTGTCGGCGGTGACGTTCTTCTTCGCCAGTTCAACCATCGCGTCATCAACGTCTTTAGCGATGTCGATGTTCGCAGCCGCGCCAGCGGTGTAAGCCGCCGCAGCCGAGATGGCCGAGATGCCGCTGCCGAAAAGAAGGTCGGCAACGCGCTGCTCGTGACCGATCAGAAGCGAGTTGTTGAGGAAGGTCGCGGACGAGACTTCGACATCGAAGTAACGGCCAAGGTCTGCGCTCGACTCATCCGGAAGCAACTCCTCAAGCTCGTAGCTTGCGGTGGTGTAGTTGTCCGTGGTGAAGCGGCGGGTGACGCGCGAGCGGTCAGTGCCGGGAGCGGTCTTTAGGTGATCGCTGTTGAAGGTTTCGCCGCCGCCGACTTCGATTTTCACATACTCACCGGAGCGAGCAGGAACGGAGAGGACGGGAAGAACTTCAAGGCCGATGAAGGGGAGAGCGTTGGAATTGCTCTGCGCTTCAAAGACGGCCTGCGAGATTTCCGCGCGGGGAAGGGCGTTGCTGTTAGTGTATGCCATAGTGGTAGTCGGTTAGCGGTTAGAAGCTCTTGAGCGGGACGGCGATCTCCACGATGTCATTCGTGGTTCCAGCCGCGATTGCGTAACCAACGGTCACGCCGCCAGCCGAAGCAACTTTGCCGTCAGCGATTGCGTGAACCACGCTGCCAGCGGCAACGCCTGCACCGGAAACGGTGGCGAGGTAGGTCGGGTTGAAAAGTTTCACGTTCACAACACCGGAGGCCGAAGCGTCCTCCTGCGTGAACCCGATAGCTGCGCCGTTTGTCGCGGCCACAACTTGATTCTCCGTCGAGTCGATCTTGACGAGACGGAACGCGCTGATCGCGCTGGTGGCGACGAACGAGCGATTAGTGGAGTCAACTTGGGATGCCATAGTGTTTGATTAGGTTAGAGAGTGCGGATGCCTTCGCTGCGGGCAGCGAGGTAGAAATCAGGGAAGCGGGCGATGACGGCGCGAGTCGCGGCGGAACCGCTCAGACCTTCGGCCTTCACGACTTCAAGGGCTTCAGAGAAATTGGTCGGGACTTTCGGCTCGTCGGCTTTAGGGGCTTCGACGGCAACCGGAGCGGCAACGGGCTTCGCGCCAAAGTTAGCAACGAGGGCTTTGACTTCGGCCAACTCGGCGGCGAGCTTCGCGCTCATGTCCTCTTTGCTCTCCTCGTCCTCTTTGGATTCGTCTTCCGGTGTGATCTCGACTTCGATCTCCGGTTTCATTGCGAGAGCTTCAAACTTGGTCGTTGCTTCACCGATGAAAGCCTCAAAAGCGGAGAGACGTTCGTTGATCGGGGCAAGGGCGGCTGCGATAGCCTCGGAAAATTGCTTTTCGTCCATAGCCTTTTTCTCGCTGTCAACCTTGGCCGAGAACAAACCCGATGGGTTCGCAGCCGGGGAATCAACGAGATCGCAAGAATAGACCTCGGTGCAGCGAGCAAACATTGTGTCGCCAACTTCTTCGTGCGAACCGGAGAAGCTAATCGAAAGACCAAACGTGTCGGGCATGAGTTGCGCCATCTCCAAGATGCGCTCAGTGGCGTCATGCGCCTTGAGAAGATAGAGGTCGGCGCGGAGTTGATCGCCGTCGATGACGAAGTTTTTCAGCGTTCCGACAATCTGGTTAAAGCCGCTAAAGTGATCCGTTTTGACCTTCAAGCCGCCCGAATACATCTCCGCTGCGGCCTTAACTTGCCGCAAAGTCTCTTCGTCCACTTGCATCCCGTGGCCGCGAGCTTCGCCCACGGTGATGACGGACACGCCGCGAATGATGGCGTTCTCGGTGTCGATCTCGCCCATGAGGGCGGCGAAGTCAGTTTTGGTCATGCCAAGCTCTGACTGTCAAAAGGTGGAGGCGGGGGGCTTTCGCCCCCGTGCCAGACTCCGCAGAGTCGGTCGAAGCAACGCCCCCGTTAAATTAGTCGCCCCATGTGGTGAGGCACACCGCAACGCGCTGGTCGATGCGGGGAAATTTCTGCTTCATGTAGCCATCGCTCATGCAACGCTTCATGTATTTGCTTTTCTTCTCACCCGCAGGCTTCGGCACTTTGAACTCGGCATCCTCTGCGGCGAGCTTTTCAAGTTGTTCCTTGGCCCATTGGTTCGTCATGGTCAGTCTTTCTTGTCAGCGGCGTCCATTTGCTCGACTCGCGCTCTAGCCCATGACTGCCCAGAGTCGCCGCCCCAAAGAAGCCAAGCGATCTTTCCCGCGCTAGGATAGCCCTGCTCGCCGGGGCTAAAACCCTTGCCCTGCTTATCGACTTCATGCCGCGCAAAATAGCTGTGCATCCGCTTCACTGTATCGGGCGAAAGGTTCATGCGGTTAGAAAGATCACGCGCACGGGCAACGCCGACTTCCGTGCCGCCGCGCCCGTGTTCTTCGCGCAGGGCAAGGCCACGCTTGGCTTCTGCGGCCATCGCGGCAGTCGGCTTGAAATTGATGTGCGCGTATTTGCCCGGAACGCTAAAGGAGGACTCGGCTTGCGGCTCGGCTTGAACGGGCGATTCAATCGGCGCAGCGTTCGGATCGGTCGCAACGCTCTCCACGCCTGCGCTGATTTGCTGCGGCAGGATTTCCATCTCCTGCGAAAGCTCGTTGATGTAGGCCGCTTCCTTGGCCCGCTGGCGCATCGAAGCCTGCCAATCGTGACCCGCCTCGCCGTAAAGCTCGGCGGCGGTGGTAAGGCCCATGCGCCAAAGCTCAATATCGGCGCGGGCATCGCGGCCTGCGTCAATGCTGACTGATCCCGGCCATTGCCATTGACCAAGGGCAACTTCGGGGCGGTTGGGCAGGATGCGCTTGGCCGCTGCGTCGAGGAGGGCAAGGCGCACCACGCGATTGAGAAACTGCGCCTCTAGCTGACTGCGCCAATACTCAAAGGTTCGCTCGGCTTGGCGAAGGTCTTTGCGGGCCTCCGGGCCTGCGCTAGAGCGATCAAGGACTACGCGAGCCGATGTGCCGATAGCGCGACACATTCTGTCTTCCAAGTAGCGGACAAAGTTGGCAAAGGCTTGCGCGGGGCGGTTGTTGTTGCTGAACACCTCCATTGACTCGCCTGTGTTCAAATAATTCACGCGCCCCGGCTCCAAGGCGGTCAGCTTGATCTCGTTGCCGAATTGATCGCGCTCGCCGCGCAAGACCGAAGCAAGTTCCTCGTCCGCGCCGTATTCGGTGCGAACGATTCCTGCTTGGCTCGACGCCCATCTCGCCGCCAATTTCTCGTATTCAATCAGATCGGCAACGTCTTGTGCGTCATTGAGGACGGGGGCAAGGACGGAGCGGCCCCGGTATTCGTCTGAGCGGGTGAAGTTTGCAATGTGGCAGAAGTTCGCGGCGTCGATCTCCTCAAAGTCGAGGTATTGCCCGCTGCGGTTGCGCTGGTAGACGCGATACTTGACCGGACGCCCCTTGCCGTCGATCAGCACTCCGCCGATATAGGCTTGGTCGTTTAGCTCAAGGTCGATGTCCCTGCCGATTCGGTCGGCGGTTACGGTCTGAAGTTTTAGATCGTCGCCATCGCGCACGATGATGACGCCGCAATCGCCGTCCACCATGACGGAGCGGAAAACCAGTTGCGTAAGGCAAAGGAGCGAATGGCGTCCGGTGATGTCGCAGTTGTTGAACCAGCCGTTAAGGTAAGACTCAACATCTTGGTCGAGGGCGGTGTCGCCAGTGCGGGCTTGGTAGGCAAGCGATCCTGCGGTGTGAATGACGAAATGGGTCAATATCGCCCGGACTGTGCTGAAATTATCGTCTAGGTCGCGGGCGCGATTCATCAGTCGGATGCGCTCGGTAGTTCCCCCGATCTGCTCGGCAGACATATTCATCCGCGCCTGCGGACGGGCGCGGGTGATCTTGGCCGCATCGAAGCGGCTGAAGGCCGTTAGTTTCTGGCGGGCAACCTCGCGCTGCAAGGCGGCTCGCGGACTGAACAAGGCAATCGTCTGGTCGATTAGGTTCATCTAGCTGCGGACTCCGCTAAAGTCGGCGTGAAGGACTCGGCGGCGTTTGGATTGGGCGCGGTCAAGGGCGGCTTGGATGTCGCCCAAGGTGTTCTTCATTTCGGTGAGGTTGGCGCGGGACAGGCTGCGACCGCCGATGCTGTAACTCATGCCGTTGCTCGCCACGGCGCGGATCGCGGCAACGTATTCGTCCCGCATCGCCTCAAGGGTCGCAACGGGAAGGCCAAAGAAATCAGAACGCGCCATGCTTCTGTCTAACTGTCAAAGGCCAAGCAATCGCATGAGGACGCGAGCCGTGGCCTCGACCGACCAGACAAAGCCAAGGGCAGCGAAGCAAAAGAGCAGCGCAGGGATAGCGGACGAAGGGCGTTGCTCGTTCACAGTCCAAACTCCGTTTTGAGTTGCACGGCGAGTTTCGCCAACCGCTCAAACTCGTAGAGGAAGTCGCGGGCTGCGTCACGTTGCCACTCGGACGGATGGTGATAAGCGGTCTTGAACGTCAGCGTGAAGGGCGGTCGCTCCTTGTCGCCCTCCCCGGTGTCTGCCTTCGGCTCGGCATCGGGCAAGACCCCGGCGGCAACGTAAGCGTCCTGCAATCCCTTGAGCGTAGGGTTCTCGGCCAAAAGTGCATCTAGATTCACTTTTGCAAGCTTCATCCATTTGGCGAGGGTGCGATAACCGCGCTCGCCAGCGTTGGCCTCAAGCCATGCTTGAAACTCGCCATGCGGGACAAGTTCCTTTGCCTTCAAGCAAACCGCGCCAGCGTTCCAAGCGTGGCGGATGGCAAGCTCGGCCCCGGCTTGAGCAAGGGCCGCGCAGCGGTCGGCTTCGTCGGCGCAGCGGGTTAGCTCACGGGCGCAAGTGTCTGCGTCAAGGCAGAGCGTAAGGTCGAGAGACGGTGATACGAGTTGGATGTCGGTGTTGTGCATAATTTGGATTTTCTTTCTTTGTGAACGCGCAGGGCGCGCTCGCGATATGACTCGCGGGCGGTGTCAGACTTCATGTGGCGAGCGGTCGGCAGGCCAAGCTCGTCCTTGATCTGGACGATGACCTTGCTGACGGCGGCACGGGTCACGCTGTATTTCTTGGCGATCTCGGTCTGCGACTCTGGTTTGCGATTGATGACGGCTAGATAACATTCCGCCTTCATCGCCGTCTTCCGGTCGTGCGAGTTTTGCAGGGCTTGGAGCAACCGGATCGCGGCCTCGTCCCCGAAGGTGCGGGAAGAATGACCGCCGCCCTCTTGCTGCTCGTAGTCCTTCCAGAACTCGCGGAAGACTTCCAGCGACCACCAATTAAGCAGGGCGACTTGCGCGGCTAACGCAGGCGGTGGCGGGACGCGCGGGCGGGCGTCGAGGAAAACATCCTCGGCGGTATCGTGTGGAAGTTCGGGGCCGCAACTTGCTTCCGCATAGTCGGCGGCATCGGAAAACTTAGTGTCTGGATGGGCCATTACGGCCCCGGAGCGTCACGCGCATGGCGCGACTTATACAAGGCGCGAACTATTTGTCAAGCGTGTTGCTTGTCGCGCCTAAAGAAACGCTTTGATCTGTTTAAGGAATGCGTCGGGCCAAGCACCGATTGCCAACTTGCTTAACTGAGGATTTTCCGCAAGCAGGCGAGTGACCAAGGAGTGACGCTGTTGAGCTTTGGTCTCTTGCGCTGGCGACATGGCGGATGCGCCTCGACCCAAAACTCGCGGAGCGTATCTGCGCGAGCGAACCAAGCGAACGTGATTTTTCATACACGGGTAAGTTAAGGCAACCGCTTGTGTTTGTAAAGGGCAAAACGATCTTTTTTTCCTCTTTTTTTACCACCCTGTAAGCCCCTATAAATAGGGGGTTTACAGAGAGTCTTTTGCCTCATTGCGCTCGGCCTTGAGATGCTCTTCCTCGTATCGTTTGCGCTTTGCTTCTTCCTCGGTCAGTCCGTATTTCCGCATGAGGTATTTGAGTTGAGCGCGGCCCTTGCGCTGCGCGTCCTTAATCCACTGCGGTGCATTGACCTCGCCCACGCCAAGCGTATTCATGCGCTCGGCCTTGGCTCGCCTCGCCTCCCCGGACTTGATCCCGGCCAAGCGGTAATGCTCCGCGCTGCGCTTCTTCGCCTTGCCTGTCCCTGCCTTGCCGCCCCTCTTGCCGAGGGCAGCGGCGGCTTTGCTGATGGCGTCACTCATGACTTCCAGACCTCCTCCTGTTGCCAATCGGCGTAATCGTCGAGGAAGGCTTTGACGTTTTCCAGCGTTGGTTCCCCGTCCCATTCGTCGTGCCGCTCGCACTCTACGAGCCAGCCGTTGAATGACTTGGTGATGCGCTTGCCAATCGCGCGGTCGCGGGCCGAGTAGCGGTCAAGTGGGTGCGGTTTCATACGGCGGCGGGGCTTGCGGTTACGATATACTCGTCGGCGTCGAACTCGGCAAACACAAGGTTCGTCGGCTCGCAGTCGGCTTGCGCCAAGGCCAAGGCGTCCTGCTTGGTCGCTGGCACATTCCGCGCAGGGAACGCGCCCCGGAGGCGAGCGACCTTGCGGGTGTCGCGCTCGCGCTCAAGCTCGGCCTGCCATAGCTCCCATGCGTCTTCCAGCTTGCCGCGCAGGATGCGGGTCGGCGTATCGGTGTCGGCTGCGATGTCGGCGCAGACCTTGGCCCACTCCTTTTCGGAGCAGGCGAAGGGCGGGTTGGGATACTTGTAGCCGCAGCGCGGCGACCATGTGATGCGAACTCCGGTGCGGTCCTCAAAGTAGCGCACGAAGTCCTCGTCGGTTAGGTCGAAGCTAAACTCGCGCACGGCGAGCAGGGCTTCGATGTCTTGGCAGATGGCAACGGGGCCGCTGCGCTTGTATCCGGTTTGGGCGGTGAAGGTCATGGCAAGACCTCCTGCGCGTTGAGCGGCAAGACGAGTTGCGGGTCGGCTTGCTCCTTGCGGGCAAGTTGGACGGTGTGTGCGTGACGGGCCGCGACTTCGGTGAACTTGAGCACGGCGTCGAGGTCGAAGTCGTGCTGCGCGTTGAATAGCGCGGCGGCTTGGAGGATGGAGTGGATGTTCATTGCACAACTTTCCAATGGTGATAGGTGCTGGCGCGGCCCTTATACTCTCCGCGCTCAAACAGGCCAAGATAGGCAATGTATCCCTCAACGTTCTGCCCTTTTGCGGCAGGCGTCCACATATCCAGAACAGGCTTGCCCTGTGCCATTTTTTCAACTGCCTTGCGTTCGTCTTGCAACGAAGGAAGGCGGCTGCGAGATGCGCGTTGTCCGAAAAACAGCGGCTCTTTTGGTTCGCCCTTGCGGGGCCAGTGCGAAACCACAATTCGGTAGCAGTGGTCTTTCATGTTACTTCCTCCGCGCCTTACGCGCTTTGCGTTTTTCCGCTCGCTCCTTGGCTATGCGGCGGCGGACTCCATCGACGTATAGCTCGGCTGCTTCAAAGCAGACCTCGCTCTTGCTGCGGCGTCCGACTTCGCGGATGCCGATGATTCCTCCGGGGTGGAGGGTGATGACCATTTCGGCGCGGACGCCGTAGGCCGCAGGGCGAGTTACCGCTCGCCGTGCTATTGGTTTATTTAGTGTTGTCATTGGTTCTGTGTTCGTTGTGGTTCGCCGTCTGGCGTCCCATGCCGCCCCCGACTTGCGGGGGCGGGAGGGAAGTCATTGGTTGCGTCCGCAGGCGTGTTCGCAAAAGCGAATGATGCCCATGTAGTAGTCGCTCGCCTCGTCCTCGGTCATGCCCTCGGCCAACCGCGAGAACAGGTCGTGATTGCCAAGCTCCCACTGGATTTGCTGCCAATCCTCATCGCCTTTGACGAGGGGCATGGCCCAACGGATCGCATCGCGGCGAAGCAGCTTGCGATTGATTTTTGGCTGCGGGGTCGCTGCCGCTTTGATCTGCTCTGCCTCTGCCAGCAGCAGTTCCGTTTCGTCGCAGGCGGGCAAGTAGTCCCAGCCCTGCTCCTCCGCGATGATCGCGGCATCGAGTTCGGTAAGTGTAGTCATTGTTCGTCTCCGGTTAGTCGTTCCAAAACCATCCGCTATTGCCGCGCCCGCCATCGACCACGCGATGCCTCATGCATTTGTAGCCGTCCTTCTCCGCGCCCTTACCCGGCATGATCTCGTCGTTCGGATCGAAGACATCGACATAGCCGTTGTAGCCAAACTCGGACTTGATCGCCGCAGCGGTCAGCACCTTCATTGCTGCCGACATGGAAGGGAAGTGGCCGACAACTTTGGTGTCGATGCTTGCGCGGTAAATGTTCTGCGCGGCGGTGGTGTTCCCCGCGCCCGTTGTGGTGTTCTGTGTTCTCATTACCCCGCCAATTTAAGACAACCGCTTGTCTTTGTAAAGAAAAAGTTTCACCTTTTTTAATCTTTTTTTCGCACCCCCTAACCCCTTGAAAACAGGGACTTTACGCGCTCGCCTTCTCTGACGGACGCTCGGCGGCGGGAGTCAAGACCTTGGCAAGCAGGGCGGCGACGATCTGCATTTTCTCGCAGTCGCGGAGGTGATTCGGGCGGGACTTCACGACCACCCACTTCGACGCGACCGCGCCCGTCACCGGATTGCGGATGCGCTTCTTCACGGTGCTTGCGAGGTGTTCGTGCCAATCAAGCGGGAAGTCCTTCGGGAACTCCCATCGCGGCGGCTCGGTGCGGCGTAGCGCGTCGAGGATGTCTTCGCACGTAGGCGCGGAAAACTTGATGAGCGGACAAGTGCGACGAGCAAGCGTGCCGCTGTCCCATCTCCCCCCGCCTGCGGGATCGCCGCGCTCCGGGCGGGCATAGGCGCGTTGCACTTTGCGCCCGTGATCGTTCCACGTGAAGCTCTCGTTGTCCGATCCGCGCAGGGCAACCCATCCGAAACGGCAGCAAGCGAAATAGACCTCGCGCGAGGCAAAGGCGGAATCGACAAAGACGCACGGCGGGCGGATTTCGTTTTCCTCGCGGATGCGCTCAAGATCGTCCCAAGTCTCGACGCGCCCCGCCCATCTTCCCCGGCTGCGTCCGTCCTTCGACCAATCGCGGATGACGGCCCAGAAGTGCCGCCCGCCTTGGTCTTGAACGTCCACGGTCATCGCGGAGAACTCGGCTTCCTCCCATCGGTCGCCG